>Ga0310690_10006665_pt1 | contig 15097 bp, 10 predicted proteins | sample AusTroGonzalo_MG_2_FD_207661 | JGI IMG/M metagenome (GOLD analysis project Ga0310690, IMG submission 207661) | Bovine rumen microbial communities from tropical cattle in Woodstock, Queensland, Australia - Gonzalo_04 (v2) (version 2) | ecosystem: Host-associated > Mammals > Digestive system >...
GAAGAGCTTTAGCAGATATGCGCTTTTCGTTTCATTCTTCCCCCAGCTTGTAGCCGGCCCCATTGAACGCGCGCGGAATCTTCTGCCGCAGTTCGCGTCGCTGCGCAAATTCGATGCTGCACTTGCGACGGACGGCGTCAGGATGATGCTGTGGGGCTACTTCATGAAGCTTTGCGTGGCCGAGCGCGTGGCCCCCTACGTAAACGCAGCCTACAACAACTGGGAACGCCACAACGGAACGAGCCTCCTGCTCGCGACTTTCTTCTTCGCATTCCAGATATACTGCGACTTCTGCGGATATTCGTTAATCGCGAGAGGTGTGGCGGCCGTGCTCGGCTTCCGACTGATGGACAACTTCCGGCGGCCTTACCTTGCGGCTTCCCTGAAGGACTTCTGGCGGCGCTGGCACATATCGCTTTCGACGTGGTTCATGGACTACGTCTACATTCCGCTTGGAGGCAACAGATGCGGCGCACTCCGCCATGCGTACAACCTGTTCGTCACGTTTCTCCTCAGCGGAATCTGGCACGGCGCGAACTGGACGTTCGTGGCCTGGGGCGCCATCCATGGAACGATGCTCGCCGCCACGGCCCTTTGGCGGCGCGGCACATCCGCCGCAAAGTCGGCGAGATCGGGTGTCGTTTCGCGCCTGCTCGGATGGCCCGTCACGTTTGCGGTCGTTCTCATCGCCTGGATATTCTTCCGCGCAAGCGACGTTTCCTCGGCATTCGGCATAATCAGGAAAATCTTCACCAATCCGGGACCGCTTTTCCCGGGCGACGGCTTCCCCAACCAGGCCCTCGCCATCCTGTGCATCGGCATACTCATGCTGCGTGAGTTGAAAGAGGAATTCTTCCCCCGCTTCAGGCTCCTGACAAGCGACAGGTTCTTCGTGTCTGCGATTTCCGCCGCGGCGCTTGCCGTGTTCATCATGCTTACAGCCGTCTGGCATGGCGGCGAATTCATCTATTTCCAGTTCTAAGCCATGACAACAAAGCGTTTTTTCCTATATCTCGCAACCGTAACGGCCTTGGTCGCCGCGATAGACTTTCTCTCGGGACTGGCCATGTCGCGCTACGTGTCCACATGCGACCTGCCCGGGGACTACATGAAGATAAACCACATGCTGCGTTCTGGAGACGAGGACATCCTCATCCTCGGCTCGTCCGTCGGCATGAACAGCCTGATGCCTTCGGAATTCACGAACAAATTCGGCCTCACGTGCTTCAACGCCGGCGCAAACGACCAGAGCATGGAATTCCACGAAGTCATGCTCTCGGCGTTCATGAAGCGCCACAATCCTAAAATGGTCGTCCTCGCGTTGCGTCCACATGACATCCTCAGCAAGTCGCGCGGTCGTTTCGGAATGCTCCGCATCTTCTACAAATGCGGCTATCCGCTGATCGACCGTTTTCTCGAGGAAGGCGGCTCATGGGAGAGGCTTTTCCTGAACTCCGCGCTGTACAGGTTCAATACATTCGGGTGGAGACTGCTTCTTTACCATTTCAAGTCCAAGAACGAACTCGCAGACGGCGGCTTTGTCGCAAAGCCCGTAGTAGCACCGCCCGAATACACGAAGATTTCGGAACTTGCGCAGGGAGCACAAATGCCAGAACCCAACGGCGAAAAGCTTGCGTCTTTCGACTCCATTGCGTCGATGTGCCGCTCGGCAGGCGCAAGATTTACCGTTGTCATCACGCCCTACCATTTCGACTATGGCGAGACCCGCCCTGCTGGCGCGGCCGTCTTCGAGAAAATATGCCGGGAACGCGGAATAGAATTCTATGACGACGCAAGCAATCCAGAGTTCTCCCCACGCGGAGAACTGTTTTTCGACAACTTCCACCTGAACAAGAACGGCGCGGCACTCTATACGAAATACTTCCTTGATCGTCTGTCGTCCTACGAACATGGTAAACCGGACGCAACCGAAGAACCTTCCGCATGCGAGGGCAGGAGCAAAACCGTCATATCAATCATCGACGACGACACTGAGTCAGTCGCCGCCGTGAAATGCGTCCGCGAGATGACCGAGCGCAACGGAGTCAGGGCGACTTTCGCCGCGATAGCGAAAAATGTCGAGAAGAATCCCGGGCTTTCTGAATATCTGCGCGACTGCGTTGCGTCGGGACATGAAATCGCATCGCACTCCTATTCGCACTGGGACACCGTATGGAACCGGTCTGGGCCTCGCGCCGGATTTGCGGAGGCGATGGAAGAGGAGATGGACAAGGCGGATGCCGTATTCGCCGCTTCTGGGCTGAAGCCGACCGCATTCGTGTATCCCTTCGGCAATTTCAAGGGAGAAGACTATCGCAGGCAGATATTCGAAATTGTAGGCAGGAAATTCACGATTGCCTTTGATTCGCGCGGCGGTGTGACTACTCCTGACGACTATCATCCCCTCTGCATCGGCAGATTCCCCATGCGCTCGCACAACCACCGCTTCATGGTCGAACGTTGGCTTCGCGATGCGGCGGGGAAAGACGGGGACAAATGGATCGCATTGATGACTCACAGCGGGAAAGACGACTTCTCCATCGACGATCTGGAGTCGTTCGTGAAATGCGCAAAATCGCTCGGTTGCGATTTTATGACAGCCAGCGAGGCAGCTGAAATGTGGCAGAAACGCGGCTGGAAGCCGAGCACGCGCCCCGCAGCCGAATATCCGCGCTCGGCCGAATTTGCCGATCTCGTCCGCTTCCATTGGCTGTACATCCTCGGCATGGCGCTTTGCGGCATCGTCATCCTCGTAGCACTCATCATGATCCTACGACGGATAAAAATGATATAATAAGGGACATTGGAGTTCAACGCTGAAATCATTCAGGAGCCTATCGGGACAAATGAATCCGTTCTTTTCAATAGTAGTCTCATGCTGCGACGTAGCGCAGTACCTGCACGAATGCCTCGACTCCGTGCTGAACCAGCCGTTCACGGACTGGGAGTGTCTTGTGGGTGTGGAAGAATCCAAGGACAAGACGCTTGAAATCGCACACGAATACGACGCGAAGGATTCGCGTTTCAAGGTGTTCTTTGGGCCACGCACCGGCTCTTGTTCAGCTTCGCGAAATACGGCAATCGACATGGCGACAGGCGAATACATCATATTCGTCGACGGCGATGACAGTCTCGCAGAGGGCTCCCTCCAGCGCCTGCATGACAAAATAGCCGAACGTCCCGGGGCCGATCTCTATCCCTGCGCCGTCAAGGTTCATAACGACATAACGGGCGTGGATGAGCCCACACGCGACAACTACCGAAAGGATTTCAACGGCGAACTGACCGGACCCGAAGCAACAATACATATCGTCGGCGTGATGAAGCTAGTCGCGCCCATGATGCAGCTTACAATTTGCCGCCGGCAGTTTCTGCTCGACAATAAGCTGAAATGCATACATGGGCTTAGGGGGCAAGACCGGGAGTTCTCTCCACGAGCGCTTTACATGGCCAAGCGCGTAGTACCGACACATGAGCCATTCTATCTTTACCGCAGACGCGAAGGCGCAATAACGATCTCGGTACGCCATGCGAGCCTGATTCAAGACCAGGCAATCATCCACAAGTCCCTTCTTGCATTCCATGCCAAGATACACAGCGAGCCAGGATTTGACGAGCGCATTTCGGTTGGCTGGAGCAAAAGTTGGCTAAGCTGGATGTTTTTCCTGTGGTTCTGGCCGTGGAGAGTGTCCGTTATTCCAAGATCCGTCAGATACGACACAATGCGTTTCCTCTTTTCAGACGGTTTCGACGACTTCAATCTACTGCTGAAATACTCTACTTTGCCAAGACGCATCGCTGGATGGTGGTTTCGTCTCTTCGCGAAAAGACCCAGGCTACAGTTCGCGTCCGAGCTGTTCTTCAAATGCTATTTCCTGCTTGCCGAAAGGCGCAAATGCCGACATTCCGACATGTCGTGACCGCCTTCACGACTTCTCGAACGAAGACTTGTCCGGAAGGATGTCCCCGAGCGCCTTTGCGACTTGCGCAAAGCAATAGTCAGTATCTTTCGTCGCTATCTTGTCATTGAGGCAAAGTTGCGGATATTTCTGCCGCCGCACGACTTCGCACGCTTCGTCGAGATTCTGCTCGTTAAACACCATATATCTGCCCATGCGCTTTTCGTTGGCGGGCTGGAAACGCCCTGCAATCATGTCCCAGGCGCTGACGAGCCACTGATTTACGCTGTCGTCCGTGCGGAACTTGTACCGCGATGTTCTATCTAAAATCCCAGGCTGGCGTTGCCATATCTCCTCAAGCGTCGACTTGAGGTGCGATAGCGGAAGATGTCCGAACATCCCTGGAATGTAGAGCCTGTTAACGAGAAACGACGTCAGGTTCTTCGCGGCTCTTACAAATCCAAGGGATCGCACGTCTATGAATTTCCAGATGTTTTTCCAGATCTGCGCCTCGACATCCATGCTGATTTTCAGGACTCCTGCATCATTGAGCACAAGTCGGCTCGTGTTGCTGAAACCAATCCATCGCGGAACCGCAAGGTCGCACGGAATGACCGGAAGGCCATTCCTGAAGAAAAGGCTGGATTCAACTGGGCGAAGCAAAAACATGTCGTCATTGAAGAGAACGAACCTTTCCGAAAGATCCTTGATGCGGTGGAGATTCATCTCTATCGTGTTGGCCTGAAACGTCGGGAGGTATTCTGCGGGGATGTACTCGGCGTGGTTCACGAGCCGCAACCTCGGATTGGTCTCGTCTAGCCAGTCTGGCTTCTGTCCGCACGTCACAAAGAACACGCGGTTTACCCATGGGGCGAAGCGTTCTACGGCGCGAAACCAGTAGCGGAGCATGCCGTAGTCGCGGTAGCGACACTCGCCGTTTGCATCGGCATCGCCTGGAGCCGCGAGTTTTCTCTCTGCCTCGTAGCGGTCTTTCAGAGCCCGCCACTCGGGATCACTCCCGTCCACCCACATTAGCACAAAGTCGATTCTGTCCTTTTCCATTTCAACCGTTCCTTTCCTTTGCCGCCTTTGCAAAAGCGATCACTTCATTGCGAAAAATGGCGAACGTCGCCGATCCTGAAACAATGGCGGCAATAAGGTACTCGCCAGTCGCATGGTCGATCCCATAGTTGCGCGTGGTGGCAACTGCGCCGCTTTTGGGTGCGGAGACAACCTTGAAACGCGCGTCCGTCTGGGCCCGTGCGCGGCAAATCGCAAGCGAATCGTCGGTTGGTTCTTCCACATGGCAGATCACCTCGAAGTCTTTGAATGTCTGCGCGACAATGGAATTAAGAGCTTTGGGGAGATATGGTGCGGTCTGATGCCCGGATAAGATGATGGTGAATTTGCGGTTGTTGATCATAGCATGCTGAAGTTGTTGCTTTTCGGTACAAAGCAAGATCGGCTCATGCCCCTATTATATCATAAGTTGTGTAAAACCCGAAAGGGGAAAACATAGCCAAGGATCCCCTGAAATAGGCAAAAGGCGATTTAAGGAATTCATCGCAATGACATCAGCTCCAAAACGCCTGGCGGCGCCACTGCTTTTTCTTGCGGCGAGGGGATGGGTGCTGCCGGCAAAGGCGTTCTTCAGGCTGCTGTACTACCCCTTGGTCTCGCGCCGCGGATGACGCGATGCCGGGTTTCGCGGCCGCTAATTGCGAGGCCGTCAGAAAAACCTCTTCAGCCTTCTGGCGATCTTGGGCTTTAGTGTCATCCACGGAATCAGCGCGCGCATGATGCCCTTGCGCGAACGGATAAGGCAGCCCGGTATCGGACCGGGAAGCGCGAGTCCCTGCGAAGACGCCCATTCCACAACGGACACGTACTCGTCGAAATGACGGAAAGCCCGCTTTGTCCACCCCTCCCACGGCTTCGGTCGCGCTATGAAATGAACGAACAGCCTATCGCGTTCCTTGTCCATTCTGTAGACGTCCTGCACACGCGGCGCGTCTGGAACGAAGTTGAGGCAGGCGTTCAGCGTGCTTTCGTCGAGCTGGTGGTAGTAAAGCAGAGACCCGTCCACCACTCCGACGTCACGATCCGGAAGGACCTTCATCTGAAGCGCGTGCCACGTTTCGGCAAACTTCCTGAAGCGCGCGATCGAGAAAGAACAGAAAGACGCGGAGCCCGAAGTCGCATACCTCGGCTCGCCGCGGGCCTCGCCCGCCACGTCTTCGATGTCCTTTCTCCACACTTCAAGGACAGCCTTCGGTATGGACTTGCCGTCTTCGCCGAAGGCATGCCCCCTGAACGCACCAGGCATTTCAAACGGCGCGCGAAGGCGGAAGTGAATTTCCTCCGGGGAAGACGGCGTAAGGATTTCGGAGACGTTTCCGGTGAAGAAGGCGTCCGAATCAGCCCACGTCGCATATTCAGTGTCGACGTTTAGCATAACATGCGCCTTGAGGCACGTAAGCGAACGCGTCATTCCGTCCAGCGTCAGCACTCGAACGCCTCCGAACTGCGCCAGAACGCGTTCGGCCTCCGGCGTAAACTTCTTGACTCCGACAAGAAAAGGTTCGTCCATTCCGGCCCTGCGGGCAGAGGCAATCAGGAGGAATATCCCCCATATATAGTTTATGTCGCCAATCGTCACAATGGTATTGTCACGTTGCATCAGGACCTCCTTTCCTCTGCGAATGCCGACTTGCGATTGCTCAACAACGTAGAAACGTCGCGCCTAAACAAGGCAAAAAGCAGGGCTGCCACCGTCGCGGACGACGCGGCACCCTTCAAGACAAGGCCGGGAATGCCGTCGACTGGAATGATCCGCGCCGTCCACCATGCGACGACGCACAGCGCGAGCGCACACGCTGCAAATCCAAAATAAGCGCGCCAGTATGCGCGCGCCTCGGCCCTGCCGAAGAAAGACGAAAACACGACATGAGACTCCCACGGAATCTGGATGAACGAGAAGCCAATGATCGTCGAGAAGATGACGCCGTCGAGTTTGTAGGCGTCTGGAAGGAACAGGACAAACAGTATGTTCGAGCCGAGATTCACGGCACCTGCGACGATCGGCTTCCAGCGGTCCTGTTTCCAGAGAGACGCGGCGGACTTGAACGCGAGCAGCACCTGACGAGACTGCATTATGTAGAAATAGAACACCATCAGCGCAGGAGTAAGCGCATGTCGCATCAGCGATGGGTCGTCCTTCACCCACACCGCCATGAACGGCTCGTACATCGCCGCCATCATCGCGGAGCAAAACAGGACAACGACCATGGAAAGGCGGTTCATCCGCATGAAGAGCTTGAAGTTCTCCTCCTTGGACTCGGTGTATATCTTGTTGCCGAAGCCGCCGGCCATCGAGGAATACACGACGGCGACAAGCCCGGCGACCGAAGTAACGACGTAGTAGTAGTTGCCATACGCGGCAACGGCCACAAGTCCGAGAAATGCGGAAATCACCAAGTTGTCCGTAGAGTTCGTGATGACGCCGCCCACCTTGTGCATGAATATGGACTTCACGTCCGATATTACCTTGCGCCGAATGTCCTGCGGCAGCGAGCCGCGCGGCTCAATGTCGGGGAACAGCCTGCGCGAGGCCTTTACCAGCAGAACGTTCTGCACGACAGTGAACGCGACCGTCGCAAGGACGTAATGGTAGTAGTTGCGCGTGACCAGGAGTATCAGGAACACCGCGATGTACTGGGCGATGGTGACGCCGGTCCGGATGTTCGTGACGACATCGTTGCGGTGGTGCGCACCGAGCACGACGCCGCGGTATGCGAAGAGGAAGTAGCTCGCCGCAGTATTCACCAAGTGGATCACATAGAGCACATGCAGGTCTATGTCGGGCGGCACAGTGCCGTGGACAAGCCTGTCGAGAAACGGAAGGAGGGCAAGCCCGCCAAAGAAGATCACGGCACCAACCCAGCGATAAACCGTCCGATAGAACTTCAGGTAGGCGCACAGCAGCTCTCGGTCGTCGTCGGCGACGGGCTTGTACATCGAGCATACGACGGCCGTGCCAAAGCCGAGTTCGGCCAGCATGAGAACGCCGAGGATCGAGCCGAAGAGACCATTGAGCCCCAAGTACGCGGGCCCGAGAAGCCAAAGGAACAGCGTCCGGTTGAGGAACGGGAACAACAGCTTCATGCCGCTAGACACGGCATTGGCAAACATGTTTCGCCTTACGTTTTTCTTGAAGTCAAGCTTCATGCATTTAACGTCCTTAACATAAAATATTGTAGCGCTATTATAGCAGAAAAATGCAAGCCTTGACAGGCTGAAGTTCGCAAAATCTGCAAGTGGGCGCGCCCATTACGCCAAATTGCCGCGCGCTTCACCGCTGCGCGCCCAGAGATGCGCCAGTACGGCGAAGACAAACATGAGACAAACAAGGCTAAGCTGCTGCCGGAGCACCCATTCAAGAACACTCTGCATATAGTTCGCCGAAAGCCCGCCGAAAAGTCCAGCGGGAACGAAATACCATTCTGAACTTCGCATCCTTCGCATGAGCCGCAGGCAGAGGAACCAGTACCAGGCGAACCAGGCCAGCATCGCCAAGAGCGCAGGGATGCCGCACTCGGCGCATACGAGCAGATAGACCGTCTCGACTATTCCCGTGTCTTTCAGAGGCAGGCCGAGCTTATCTTCCGTACGGTCCAGATACGGGTGAGTCGAATCCATGTTGAGGCTCCAGTTGTTGATTCCAATGCCCGTGATAGGCTTGTCCTTTATCATCTCGAGCGCGCATGCGGCGAGCGCAACCCGTGTGTCGCCAGAGGACTTGGGAGCTTCCTGGAAACGCTCGACTATGCGCGGCAGGGCTACCAGCAAGCCAAACACCCCCAAGATGGCCAACGGCAATATCCGTATGAGCTTGCGCGGCGTCTTGCACCGTTCCGCAAGCATCGCCAGTGTGACCAGCCCGTATGCAATGGGTATCATGGCGATAGCACCGCGCGAATAGCTCCACAGCGTCGAGAGGACAGCTCCGGAAAAAGCTGCGGCGTAAATGCGTCCGCGCCATTTCCAGGTGCCTTCCGCCAGATATCCTGCGAAGAACAGGGGCCCGAGGAGTAGCATCCCCATCGCCATGCCGTTGCGATGCGGGAAAACGCCGCTCGGCTGGTAGACGCCGGCGTAGTGAGCCTTGACCGTAAAAAGCGTGTTTGCGATCACGAATACGGCCAGGGCCTTCAACACAGTCTTGACATCGTCCGTCGCCTTCAGGTACGCACGCACCGCGCAGTAGACCAGAAAAAGCATGATCATCTTCCATATCTCGAACCACGCAATGAGCAGGTCGTCCGCCTCAAGGAGGCTAGGCAGGCACAGCAGAAAGTAGAGGACGTAGAGCTTCACCCCACCGTCTGACAAGATTCCCCTCGCCCTGCCCAAGACCGCCAGAGCCAGGAGTATGGCCAGCGCAAGGAGGTATATGAGGCTCACCTCCATGCCGCGTGACGAACCCCGATAGGACTCGTGCGAAAAGAAATTTATGGCCGTCTGCTGATACAGGCACATCGCCACGACCACGCCCCAGAACGCATACTTCATCCATCGGACGTTAAAGGTCAGCAAGGCGGCAAGGGGAATCACCCCAATCGCGACAATGGCGAATACTGCATACTTCATACATCAGTTGGTGACGTTAACCGTCGAGAAACGCGATGTGAGCAGGCTCAGCAGTTGCGCGGTGGGCAACAGCTTCCTCACAAACACATTGTACTCAGATATGCTGTCCTTCGGAACGTACACGATGTCTCCCGCCTTCAGCTTGATGTTGCGGCACTTGCCGGCGAGAATGCCGTCGACGTTCACCTTGTACATCTTCGGATGCACGATGCCGTCGCGGATAATGATCACATACTGCCAGTGAGTCTCCTTCATCCAACCTGCTGTGGCTAGCGTCTCCAATAGCCCCATATTGGGCTCGTAGAGCTGCTTGTGGGGACGCACAACCTCGCCACATATTATGACGGAACCCTCCATGCGCTGCGCGATGAAGACATAGTCGCCCTTGTGCAACCGAACGTTGTTCAACTTGTCACCATGCTCTATGGCCTTGCGGAAATCGACGGGCAACACCTCCCCGTCGCGCACGAACAAGGAATGCTCAAGGTCCGCAATGTCAACCTCAACGCCATTAAACAACCGGTTGGCGCTGGAACCCGCCATAGCGTAAAAATCCGCAAGACGGGTCGAATTGGAAATGTTGTATACGCCTGGTCTCGCGCACGCGCCAGCTATAGTGGCCGTTTCGCTCTCGACGTTCATAATGGTGATGCTCACAACGGGGTTCTTGACGTAGGGCGCCAGTCCGTCGCGTATCTTGTCCGCACCTTCCGCAATGGTGCACCCGCTTAGCTTGACCTCGCCCATGAAAGCTATTCCGACCATTCCGTCGGGGCCGATGCGCGTATCCATTCCGAGGTCGGGATGGTCGTAGACGCGTATCTCCACATGGTCGCCGGCGTTGAGATGGTAGGCCGGCAGCTCCTCGGACTCGAGCTCCCTAAGTCGTTTGAGGTCTTTTTCAATGTCAGTGTCGTTGCGGCTCGTGGCATCGACGACCGCACTGTCGTCTTCGTTGTCGCTGAGATCGAAGAGCGAGTCGTAGTTTGACGTCAGCCTGTCGGAATAGCACCCGGCGACAAGGAGCGTCACGAAAGCCATCTTCGACGCAGTTCTCATCACATGACCTCCATCTCTGCGCGGACCTGCTTCGCCTTGGAGCCTACGGCAATGGCCATCACCGGCTTGCCCGAGGCCTTCAGCCGCCGGCGCGCATAAGCGAAAGCGCGCCGCGTGGTGGTTCCGTCGCCCACCAGCAGAAGCATGCTGTCGGCCAATTCCATAAGCTGGTCGAACAGTGTGCCGCCGACATGCAGGCTGCCGTCCACTCGGACAAACACGTTGTCAAACGACTCGTTGAGCGTGGCGATGTCCGCCATGAGGATCTGGATCTCCGTAGGCGCCATCGCGAATCGGTTGGCAACGGGGAACCATCCATGCTGGCCGCTGCGGACCGTGGACAGCAGCTCCTCCGAGCCCTCCGGAGGCTTGAACTCTTCCTGCGTGACAATGTCCAGGCAGAAGCACTGCATGCCGGACATCGTTGCCGTGAAGTCGAACGCAAGGGCAAAGGCGTCGTTGCCCTCCGCACCGGGAAGCCTGCATGCGAAGATGGTCTTGCACTTCTTTTCCTTCGCGGCAAGCATGAGCTTCAGCGCAGCCACTCCCATCGCCTCGCGCTCCTCCTCCTCTGGAAGTTCGCCCGGCTTGGGGATCGAGCCAACAAAGGCGATGCCGTCGTATGCCGATATCTCCCTGCCGCCAATGACCTTGCCGAACAGGAGCTCCAGCAGCACGGCCACGAACATAACCGAACCGCTGCCGGCAAAGGCCGCGACAAGCGTAACCGCTACGCGCTTCATCCCGAACGGCCCGCTGTCGGAGGAACCCTTCGCGCGTTCGATCTGGCGAAGGTCGTTCTTTAGCGAGCCTATGGCATACGAGATGCCGCCAAGCTGCTCGTCCAGCGAACGTATGGACGCCAAGAGGTCGTTGCGCCTCGTCACGATTCGCTCGTAGTCCATCACCGTCGTGGCAAGTTCCTTGGCGCGCTTTTCATTGTCGGCAATCTCCTGGGACAGCGCCAGCCGCTTCTCCGCTATGGCCTCTAGACGCGTAATGCACTCTGCCAGCTCGCCGGCCGCCTTCTCGATCTGGTCGATCTTGTCGATTTCGATCTCAGCTATGTTCTTGGACTTCATGAACTCGGCGAGTTCATCGGCGCGCTCCTTGCGTTCCGCCATCTTGCCTGCGACCTTCGGGTTGAGGTCCGTGTACTTTTCGCGAAGCAGCGCAAGCTCTGCGTCGATTGCATCTATCGCGGCGGCGCGGCGGCGTATCGCCTGGGAGTTCGCGAGTAGGGCTGTGCCGTTTGCGCCTATGCCACCCTCCAGCTTGCGCTTCTTGATCTCTTCGTTTGCTGCGTCCACGCCAAGCGCAGAATCGTTCCGCCTCTGGTCCGACATGAGAGCGTTCAGCGCCATTAGCGCCTCGTTGGGCGTCAGTGCGCCGGTTTTCGCCTTGAAGCTAGCCTCCTCGGCGTCGGCATCCGCCAGCTTCTCGACAAGTACCTTGCGTCTGTCCTCAAGGGACTCTCGCCAGATGTCGAGGTCCTTCGAACGAAACGTCATGTACTCGTCTATGAGGATGTCTGCATACGCGTTTACCTTGGCAACTGCCCCTTCATAGGTCTTTGATGCCGCAGAGAGCAAATAAAGGTTGCCCTGCTTCCTGCCCTGCTCTATGGACATGTCGACCGTCAGACACATCTTCTCCATTGTGTCCATCTGGACCCGCTCCGACACACGACGCTTGAGGGAGGGGCGCTCCAGGACAGTCATCAGCTGTCTGTCGCCCATGGCGTCGATGTGCGCAATCTTCTTCGGCGTGAAGAGAAGCGCGGTCTTTGCCTCGTAGCGATTTACACTCCGCGAACCGCGAAACCAAAGACAGGTCGCAACAACGGCGGCTAAACAGCAGAAGACAACGACAAAGAGCCACCGCCACCGCATGGCGATGTAAAACACGACCTTCTGAAACGCGGCAATGCTCCGCAATCTGGCCTGTTCCAACTCTGTTAGTTCTTCTGCCATATTTGAAGGCTATAATATCATATTTTAGCGTAGAATTCAACCAGTTGCGAGGAGAGTTCGCTCCAATCGTACCGCATCGCCGCATTGCGCCCGGCCTCCGAAACCTTTTCCTCGCCTTCTCTAGAGATACGTGACTGCATTTCCCCGATGGCACGGTCCATGTCCGCCGTATTGTCTGGCCTGAATACGACTGCAGCTTCGGGATGGGATGCGCAAAGCCGCCCAAGCCCGCCAACGTCGCTTGCCACCACCGGCAGACCGGATGCCCATGCCTCCAGCACCACGATTCCGAACGGCTCGTGCCTGCTCGGCAGTACGAAAATGTCGGCGTTTGCGTATTCCTCGGCAAGTTCGCGGCTCCCAGGCTTCAGCGCACCGACAAACGACAACCGGTCCAAAACGCCAAGCTCTTCGGCTCTTCGCTCCAACTCATCCCTGTAGTCCAACTGGGTCACTGGCCCCACTAAACGCGCCGTCATGTCCTGATGCCTCGCCAGCGCCTCTACTATCATCATCTGGTTCTTTTGGCGGTCGATGCGCGCCACACAAAGCAAGGCCGTTGCCCGACGCGTTGCACCTGCCGGGCAGCCAACGTGCCCTTCGCGCCTCTTGTCGCGCATGCCGCGACATTTGAACAGGCGAACATCCACCCCATTTGGCAGAAACATAACATGCGGATGCCTCTCGCGGTACTTGAGATATTCATCCTCCCCAACGCATACGATGCCGTCGAAATCCTCTGGGACGCGGCGCGTCCATCCCATTGCATAGTCGACCATCTTCCCCCACGGAAGCCTGCCTCGCGTCGGCGCCTTGAGGCTCTTCGCCTCCTCGGTCGGCACATTCGCCCCTCCACCATGGAGCGAAACCACACACTTTGTCCGCTTCCCGTTCCCCATTCCCCGTTCCCCGACCCGCAGACAAAGCTCTGCAATGCGCGCCATCGCATGGCAATGGATAACGTCCGGCTTCCATTCGCGAAGCGCCTTCCCGAGTCCGGGAACGAATGGGTTGCCGCCCTTCCGGTCGAGTTCGTCCACGAGACCGCCTGGCATCGGCCACCACGGATAGATCGGCTTGAACCGCAGTATCTCCAGACCGTCGACAGTCTCAGCCGAAGGTTGGCGCAACACATGCGACGCCGTGCCACCGTCCGGCTTCCACATGGCTGTTGTCGCGAATAGGCGCACCTCGTGTCCAGCGTCGCGCTGCGCCTTTGCGATGTTCCATACGACCTGCTCGGTGCCTCCCCAGTCGTCGAACGAGATTCTTCTTAGGACATGTGCTATCTTCATCTTGAAACCTCGGCCAGCATTCTGGCCAGACTGTTCGTGGTCACTGGCTTCAGAAGGATGCCATCGCATCCCATCTCTTGGTAGTTCGACTGGAACTCGACGTCGGCCGTTACGGCCACAATGCGAATCGACGACAGCGCGGGATTGGCTCGGATGGCCTTGACAAGCCCGGCTCCATCCAGGCGGGGCATCCAGATGTCGGTAAGGACTACGTCGAACTGCACAGCACCAGGCGCAGCAAGGATGTCAAGAGCGTCCTGCCCGTCATACGCCGTCACGACGTCGAAGTCGCCCATGTGCTTCAAAAGCGCCTTGAGAACCATGAGGTTCATCTTCGAGTCGTCCACGAGTAGCAGTCGGCGCGGCATTTTAGGCTGTTGCACGCCGCTTGCCGGGGCAATCTTGGTCTCGCGTGGCTCGTACGCTACGCCCCTTCCACCGTCGTCTGAAGGAACGCCAGCGACAATCTTGACATCCGATATCACCGCCGCGAATGTCGAACCCTGTCCAAGTCTGGATTGAATCTCGAGCGTACCGCCCATAGAGGCAAGTAGTTGCTTGCATATCGCGAGCCCAAGGCCGGTACCACCGTTCCGCGAAACCTTCGCCCCGACCTGGACGTAGGCGGAGCCGATACGCCGGATATCCTCATCGGATATGCCACAGCCTGTGTCCTCGACTTCCAGGCGGAACACGCCGGTGCCTTGTGGAGACTTCAAGCCGTCGAACGAGGCGCGGACCTCCACGTGGCCCCGTTCGGTGAACTTCATGGCATTGCCGACGAAGTTGAACAATATCTGCCGCAGTCGCTGCGGGTCAATCATGAGAATGGGCATCTCTCCCACGCGGCATCGCAGCTCTATACCAGGCTTCGTTTTCGACACGCGGAAGGCATCCACGATCTCTCGCAGAAGGCGCGGGCAGTCCGTGGGCTCCGGGGATATCTCCATCTTGCCTGACTCAAGCTTCGAGAGATCAAGGACGTCGTTGACAAGTGCAAGGAGCGTCTTGCTACTGACAAGTATGGCGTTCGTGGCCTGTGTGCGTTCGGCATCTGTCTTCATGCCAGCATTTAGCATCTCGGCGAATCCGACGATGGCGTTGAGCGGCGTCCTTATGTCATGGCTAACTGTGGAGAAGAAATAGCTCTTCGCCCTGGTCTTCTCCTGCTCCATGTCCCGTTCGCGGCGGCGGAGGATGCTGTAGAAGCATGCAATCAGCG
>Ga0310690_10006668_pt1 | contig 15092 bp, 18 predicted proteins | sample AusTroGonzalo_MG_2_FD_207661 | JGI IMG/M metagenome (GOLD analysis project Ga0310690, IMG submission 207661) | Bovine rumen microbial communities from tropical cattle in Woodstock, Queensland, Australia - Gonzalo_04 (v2) (version 2) | ecosystem: Host-associated > Mammals > Digestive system >...
CGGCGACCACTATAACGTCCGCAACATCAAGAACTACTGTATCAACCACGTAGCGGTCACGAACCACTCTGCGGACATCTGCTACATCGAGGTGGAAGCCCCTACGCTTGGAACAGACGAGGAATACGATTACTACGTCGTATTCGACTGTACAAACAGTTCCGGCGGATGTGGCGTCACCGTACAGAACTGCGATGCCGAGATATTCCACTTCCCGTTCTACAACCCGAACGGCCCGCAAGGCCAGCCGTTCGTGGATTTCCAGGACAAGACGGAGACGTTGGTCGAGTTCTCAGGCTCCCCAAGGTACCAAGTAGAGGTCATCGGGAACCGCTACACTGTGCACAGGTTCTAGTATGAACTTTCTCCAGATAAGCCTTACGAACAGGTGCAACTTTTCCTGCTGGCACTGCCCCATGGGAAAGTGGCGCAACAGCGAAATGCCGAGATGGCCGCTCGACAACGCCACCCTGTTACCTTATCTGAAGAAATACGTACAGCCTTCCATGTGGGTAATCGAGCTTACCGGGGGTGAACCTAGCCTGTATCCTGAAATTGACGAGCTGCTCCACTGGCTTTCCGACAACGGTTACAGGACTCTAGTCAAGACAAACGGCTCTGGCGACCTGCCGCACCTGCCGAACGTCAAGCTCGTTGCTGCCTTCCACCGTCTTGAACAGCCGCCTAAGAACTTCGACGAATACCTTATCGTCGACAGGATTCAGCGCGATGAGAAGGAAGCCTACTGCAAGGAGCACGGCATTCCGTACAAGGTTATAGGTTACGACAGGGAGAACCCGGACGGGGCTACCCACGGCTTCACACTGTGCGCGTTCATCAACCCGGCCGGGCACCAGGTAGGGTGCCTGGCCATGCGGCCGAACGAGCGCGTGGTCGACGGCGATGACTACAACAGGATTTCGCGTAGGCCGCTCGTGGCACAGACTTGCTGTCCGCACTGCAAGGCGGCCATCGATGCGTACCGTTTCATAGGAGGTTTAATATGACAACCGAACTTTGGGCCACATTGATTGGCGGGATAGTGCTGGTCTTGACCAATACGGCGGCGGCTATCAAACTGTGGAGCGAGGTCCAGAAGCAGAAGGCCGACAGGGCCTTCACCAAGGAGGAGCGCAACAGAGATAGCCAGAAGCTCCACGACAAGGTCCTGAAACTGGAGTTTACTACGGCACAGCTTAAGGACTCGCAGGCCCTTACGGCCACGGTCGTGGACGACCTGCGCGACACCTGCGCGGCCCTGAACACCGGGGTCGCTAAACTGGACTTGGCCGTTGCCAACCTCACCGAAGCGATAAAGGAAATGCGCAGATGATAGGGACTGCCGTGTTCATCATACTGCTCTGCGCGGCCGGAATCGCGTTCTTCTCCCGTGATGACTGGGGCAAGCCACGGTAGTCCGTGTAGTTTGTAGACGTGAAGGGCGGGTAGCGCCCGCCATTTAAAAAGGAGAACTCCAAAATGAGAAAGATTATCAACGCGGAAGGTCAGGAATTTGTACCAGTGTCCACAGACGACCTGGTACTTGACGCTGTACCGACTGTCAACAGTTTCAACTCCGTCACGTCCGACGCAGTGGCACGCGCCGTGGCCGGGGCTTCCGGTGAAGTCCCTGCAGTTACAGAAAACGACAACGGCAAGGTCCTCTCCGCCATCTACGACGCGGGCGGCCCGGCCGTGGAATGGGCGGAGGCACCGAGTTCGACAGTCTCTACCTCCGGTGTTATTTCCGGCGACGGTTCTGCCGCTGACCCGGTTGTGCTCAACGTGGGTGCCGGTCTTTCCTCGGTAACGAGCGGCGGCCCTACTACCTTCACCGTCACGGACATTGTCGAAGGGTCCTTCCGCCTTACTAGGGACCAGGCGCTTGCCATCCTCCAATCGCAGTCGCCGGTAACCGTAAACTTCACAGGCAACGGCAGCTGGAAATGCCACGGTGCAGGGGACGAATATATTTTCGGTTTGAATTGCTCTGGCAACAGAACGGTTTTTTTCAACCCCCTTCGACAGTGGAACGATGCAACATATCCTCAGCCGTGGGAAGGCGACATCTCAGCCGTGAATTACGTGCTCGACCCGTCTAACGTGGACACTACACATGGCATTTCCGTACAGGCTATGGTTACCGCCTTGGAAGCCGACCCTACAATAGAATACGTTTACCTCAACTACTGCACGCCGCAGTACGGTTACTGGACAACTTTCTCCGACAGTCTTTCCGGCTACTCCGCAGTGTTCACTGTCCCGTCCGCCTCCGGTGCGACTACTTCCCTTGTAGTGGCCAACCCGGTCCCGGCCTATGCCGCAGGAGACGCCGGCAAGGTGCTCACCGTGAACTCGGGCGCTACCGGTGTCGAATGGGCTGCAGTCCCGCAGGAACTCCCGGTAATCGGTTCCGCCGGGCAGGTACTTACTGTCAACGCCACCGCGACCGGCGTGGAATGGGCTACCCCGAGCGGTGGTGGCGGTTCCAGCAACATTGTAATCATCAACTATGACAGCACTGATGCATCCTCCATGTTCAGTGCAGCGGATACCGCCATTCAGGCTGGTAAGCTTCCGGTGCTTATTGTGCCTAAGAATATGTGGGAAACAGCTGCATTCTACTATACGTCCCATGGTGGTGATAGTATGCAGGGTGGTATAATGTTTGCTTGCACCGAATACGGTGATAACTTTAGTTTAATGCACACAACCAGCAGCACTCGCACTATTCAGTTACTTAACACGGGTGGCACGGTAACAGCTTATTACACCGAATTTCTGGGTACAACTACTGGGACATCTTGGTCGCCGTACGTGCCGTAATATAGCTGTTTATCTATTGAATGGTAGCGATGGCGCCGTGTATGACGGTACAAATACCTCAATAAAGGCACGTTACGCCAAGCTCGGCTAGCAGAATTTATATCCATAGAAACAAAGGGGCCCTTCCGGGGGCTCCTTTTCCGTAAATGACATAGTTTAGTATAAGACCAGGAGGTCTTATGACAGAAGAAGAAATGAGGACGGCATGGCAGGAACTCTGCAAGGAAGTGCACCACGCGTTCGCCTACGGCCTGCAATGTAACGACATGACCCATGGAGAGGTCATCAGTGAAATATCGTTCGCGCTCGACAAGTTCGCGGAGGACCACGGTCTGCCCGGCCATGACTGGGACACCGATTACGAGGACCTGTACGGAGAACGCTGATGCCCCGCTTCAAGCTAGTACCACCGGAAGTAAAGCCCGCAATGGAGCAGCTGTTCGAATGCGCCAGCATGGCGACCACTGTCATCATGCGCTCGCATGGATGGTACCGGCTGTACGGGGAGAACCGCGACGAACTCTTCGACATGATTCGGGACGCGACCGTAGTTCACTTCATTGAGTACAAAGTAAGGCGCCATACCTATGCATATACGACCAAGGACGGGAAACCACTGAATTTTGCGGACAACGTAATAAGCAGTTGCTACGGTGTGTCTGGCCACGTAGTCAACCAATACATGAAGCGGTTGAAACGCACAAATGATATCCAGGACATCGAGCCTATGAAGTTCTGGCTAGGTGAAAATGACAGGCTGCCCATATACGTAAGCGAACAGGAACGAATCAACCGGTACCAATACAAGCCGACGTTCGAGCGCCCGGCCGACAGGGCCAGGGCGGTCCGGCAGGAGTATGATAACTACGTCGACGAATTCAAGGAGCTGGGCCTCACCGGGGAACCGCTTGAGCTCGGGCCATGGCTTGTGCGCAACGGGTACGGGCATGACGACGACCTCTTCTTTTATATGGAAAGCAAGGCCGAGCGCCGGAAGCTGCTACAGGGACAGGCCCGGTGGGTGTTCGAAACGAAACAGGCCGAACGCGACGCGCTAATCACGAACAAGTCCGTACTGCACGCGCAAATCTACAACCGAGAGTACAAGAAGCGCAAGCGGCACGAGGAATGGAAAGCAAGGTCCCTTGAGTTCGAAAAGCTGTTTGGCCCGCCGCCCGAGGGCCACATCTGGAAGGAAAGGCGAGGCACTGTCGGTCTATACAAACTAAAGGAGGAAGACAATGAAGTCAATAGGTAACGCAGTGTACCTGCTCATATTTATTTCTTTTGTTCGTAAAATCTTTGACAAGGTAAAGGCGCCGTTCAACTTTTCGCCGCATGTCGAGCACGTGAAACCTGATGCCGACGAGTACCTAATCTACGCAAACAACGTACCGATATTCTGGACCGGGGACGCCGGCGAGGCCGACGTCTTCTTCTATAGCGCGTGCGCGCGCTGCCGAAGCCTGGCGACCAAGTTGAAGATTGTGCAGACGGACGACTCCATCCCGCTATGCGCCTGCGAATCGACCGGGTGCACGGAAGCCGAGGTGGATGCGTTGAACGACACCATCGACGAACTCGAATAATAAAAAGGGCCTCCCTTCCGGGAGGCTCCGTTTGAGTGCTAGGAACCCAAAAGTTATTTTCCGCGCACGACCTTGAGCGCCTTGAGCTCTTCCGGCGTGACCTTCATGGCATCGAGGCAATCTTCAAAGAACTTACTGACTCCACCTTCACGGCACTTGAGCAAGTCCACTTTGTCCTGGAGGTCGTCACGGTAGCGCATGGTAATCGTCTTGGTCTTCATGCGAATCAATTTAGCTTTCAGATGCGGCATCGTCAACACCCCTCGGGTGGATGTAATCATCAAGGTTGATGCCCGGGGCGGGCTTCCATACATACCCCGTCCGCGAATGCATGTTAGGCTCCTTGACGAGTTTGTCCTTGTCTATGGTGATGCGATGCCCCTTGTACATGATTCTCATGCGTCCGTCCTTCGTCTGCCCGCTCCGGTTTCCGGACTTGGCCATGCCACGCTCGCGCACGGACATGCCGTTGACTTCCGACCCGCCACGGCACAGCGCCTTGTACCGGTCGATGACCTCGGTACGAATCGGGTCATCGTCGCCTTCCTCTACGGTGTAGCGCGTGCTCTCAAGTATGATGTCGAGGAGGAGCTCCCTCTGGATAAATTCTTTTTCTCTCTGTGTCATTTGCTATTTTCCTTCTTCTGTTCCTTGTTAAAATCGCGCATGGCCTGGAGGTTAGCCTCGTAGAGGGCCTTGGCGAGGGCCTCGCGCTTGTCGCGGTCGAGTTCCTTCAGCGTCCGGTAGATATTGCTGGTGTCGTCGCGGCTGACGATAAGCCATCGCCAGTTGGCATGACAGTAGTCGAGCTTCAAGCCTTCACGTGAGAGGAACCAGTCGACGGCCGTGTCGAGCTTGTCGATTCCGGAATAGATGTGCGACAGCTTGTCCTGAACCCGTTCCCAGAGTTCCTTGATGCCGTTCAGTTTCGACATGGCAACCATTGCCATTATCACCAGGGCCGTCAGGAGCCCTATCGCTATCATCAGCAGTACGTCGGTCATAGGTAAAAGAGCGGCCCGTCCCGCTATGACATAAACCGTCGCGACCCGGGACGGGCCTTTTTGAGGAAAAGTGGCCGCGACAGCCCAATTGAAAAAGGGCGCCGGTGGTTCATAAGGAAGTACGAAACCCCACCGGCACCCAACCGGTTCAAATGTGCCCCATGCCAACGCGCTTCTAAAGCGCTGTACCCGCTTCTAAAGCACCGTAATGCCCCGGTGGGTTGCTCGCGCGGCCGGGATTTTACCCCAGCAGTTCTACCGCCATTAGCTCTACCGATTGAACTATAGAAGGAAATCTTCTACCCGGACTTGAACCGGGAACCGTTAAGGCCCGCGCAGAACACTTTCGCCGAGCGTCCCTCATTGGCATGGGGATTAATCCGCCACCGGGCCTCCGACTCCCGATTCTTCCGCAACCCCTTGCGGTGCATTGCCTTATATGCTATGGCGAAATGTTTTGTCCGTCGCCGCCAAAGGAATTTGCTAGAGCAGGCGGCAGCGACGGACAAAGGTTTAACGCCGGGCGGGATTTGGACTTGGAAGAAGCTATGAGCTAGCTTTCCGCCCGGCGTTAGTTTGTCTACATCAGAAAGGGAGGTCCTCGTCCCCCGAATCTTCGGTCAGGCCTTCCTGCGCCATGGCCTGCTCGGCAGTCTGGATGGCGGGCTGGGCCGGCTGCGGGGCAGGATTTGTCACGCCGAGAAACGCGGCTGCATTCTGGTTTTGTGTCACCTGCGCGTTAGCAGGCATCTGCGGAGCCGTCTTAGCAGCCATACCAGCGGCAACGCCGCCAGCAAGGCCAGCAGGAAACTGCGTACCCTTGGGGGTCTGCACGTCCTCCTTGACCGTGATGCCTTCGGCAAGGATTGATGCGATGCTGTTGCGCACCAGGTAGGCAGGGATGGCGTCCGGAGTGACCGGGACCTTCACGCCCTTCTTGACCTTGAGCACGTTTGCAAGGTTGGCGTACTGCTTGCCGTCCTTGCCGGTGACGGTGTTGATGACGAGCTGTGCCGGGTAGCCGACCATATTCTCCATGGAGAAGCCCTGTGTCATCTTCTCGAGGGAGGCGCCTGTCCAGGTGTTGATGAGGATGAACAGGTTGCTCTTTTCGCCGATGACCACCTTGAGCGGCTTCGTGCGGAAGTAGAAGGTCTGGCCGCCTTCGGCCACCTGGAAGATGTAGGTCGCCTTCTGCACGGTGGCATTCGGGTCGTTGTAGTCGCGGTACTCGCGCATCTCGACACCGATGCACACGCCATTGTAGACGCCATCTTCGAGGCGTTCAAATTCTGCGGTATCGCTCATCGGAGCGAAGAACGGATTCTGGTTCTGTGTTGTCATGGTTTCTTTCCTTTTTATTTGCGGACCTGTTCGGCCTCAGTCTTAGCCTGCGCGGTCCTGGTTAAAGTTGCATCCGGAAATTCACCTTTCTCTACCATCTCGATGATTTCCATCTGGGTCTTGCACATGGCTTCCGGCACTATGAAGCCGGGGTAGTCTGGATTAAATCTTGGGGGTCTCTTGTTCAGTTTTGTCATCTTGTTTTTCCTCGCACTCGCGTACTGATGTACGCTCGTAATACAAATCTAGCAATTTCTGTTTGTCATGGCGTGTCATCGAGTCGACCGCCTGTGTAAAAGTTTCGTTACGTTTGCTGCCGCGCAGGTACACAGCGACAGCACTCTCTTCCACCTTGCCGACACCCGGCTCGAATCGCACCCACGGCATAAGCTACCCCAATCTACATGCCCACTCTACAAGGTTGGGCCACTTGTGCTTCGTCCATTTCTCGTCGTCCCAAGGGCACTGGATTTCAAGGATGCCCTCACCGAGCCCGTTGTTCATGGCCCATGCGAACAGGCTCTTTACCTTGGCATAGCGCTCGCCGGCGCCCACCTGTATGTTTCCAAGTTCGTTTACCAGCCAGTTCCGGATTCGTTCGGACGTGTTCGCGTCGCGCTTGCTGAATGCCTCGAGCATGCGCTGCTTGCGCTCCTGCTCTTCCTTCTCGGCCCAGTCCATGTACATGTCAAGGTCGAAGTCCCAGGGCTTGCCCTTGTTGCGATGCCACCGGTAACGGTCGCGCACCTCCGGATTTACCAGTGGCAACAGCTGCCAGTGCCCACGATGGAAACAACACTCGTCCACACTGGGGAAGTTGAAACACAGGTTGTCGCGCACCTTCCTTGATTCCAGCAGTTCGCAGGGCAGTTCCTTGGCAAGAGGGATGACCACGCGGAACCTGTCGCCTTCCTTCGTGCCATGTGAATAGCTTGTATACAATGAGTACTGCAGGTCCTGATGCTCGGCGATGAACCGGTCGATGGTCATGCCGTTGTCGTAGTCCAGCTGGAGAGCATACAGCGACTTGATGTTGGCTCCTATGCGCCGGGGCAATCCGGTATCGGTCTCGGAATCCATTTCCGGATTGTCGACAATAGTGCCGAAGATTGCAAGCGGGGCAAAGTCCTTGGCGTCGTTCTTGTGGGCGCCATCGAAAGGGGCTGGCGAGGCTGGGTGTTCCATGTGCCATGGGAAATTGTATGCTGCAAGGTCCACCTCGCGCATCACCTTGGCGAACTTGCCTGACATGTAGAGGAATGTTCTCATATAAGGTCTCCATCGTTTGCGGGTGCATCCATCGGCGTGTAGACCGGGCGCCCGGTTGCAGGATTCTGGATTGGTTCCATGTTGTCGAACTTGCGCATGATGCCTTCCATGTAGTAGATGCCGTTAATCTTCTTGCGTTGGCACCCATACTTTACTGTAAGTAGACGTCTGACATCTCGTTTCATAAAATTGTTCAACGAAGATTTGTCGGAATGGTTCCTCATGGTTTCCTGCATTGCCTCGAATATCTCAGTCTGTGCAAGGCGAGAATTCTTGTTTGTAAACGAGAACGTCTCCTGTATGTAGCTAGCGAACGTGGCGGCATCTATATCGACACAGTTGTCCTCGGCAAGCTCCAATGCGCTCGTATTGGGTTTGATGACAGCGTATGGAGCCGGGCACACCCGCTCGAACACCTGCTTGCATTTGAACAGTATATGCGGCATTTCCTTAAGCAGTCCGCCCTCCAGGTCATAGCCGTTGTTAATCTTCCGTCCGGCGTTGTCTAGGAGGAAGTTTCCGTTCTCGTCCGTAAAGTAGAACTTCTTCTGGATTTCCACGGGCGGCTCCTGCATCTTGATATACAGGCAGCGTCTTGCCTCGTTGCGGTTGTCGAAGTTCACGTCAGGCGCCTCGTTTGCCGCAATCCACACGATTGGGTTAAGACGCACGGTAATGATTGGCTTGTTCTTTCTGTTGACTGCGACCGGGTCATGACCTGTCAGGTTATGGATGAGCTGGCTCTTCACGGACAGTCCGGTCTTCACGTCGGAGAGAATCACCATGCGCTTTCCAAGGGCATCTTCGAGACCGAAGTCACTGTTCATGGTCTGCCCAAGGGAACATGCCAGACGCTCGCCGGCAAATGTCGATATCGCATTGAGCAGGCTCGACTTGCCGTCGCCACCCTCGCCGTGAATCCATACATACTGGTTCAGCCGGCACTTCGCAAAGAACGTCGCATAAATTGCCGCCATGAGCGAATCGCGGCAAGACGGTTCGACAGCCTCGAGGAAACCGTCGAAGTCAGGGGTAGGCCCTTCGGTGATGCCGTTGAGGTCGAAGTATGCCATGGCGGGTTCGTCGGGGTCGTTCGTAAGGGTGGGCAGGTTGATGTTCTTGTGATAGAAGAATGTCATGTTGTCGATGCCGTTATCGAGTTCCTCGAGTCTTACGGGTATTTGCTGCAACCCACGCTGCAGCTCGGCATGGCTCAGTTTTCCCTCGTAGCATTGCTTCATGTGATTCAGCCAGTTCATGCAGTACTCCCTGAACCTGGCCCTGGCGGCGTCGCTTCCCTTGACATAGCTCATCGTCTTCTCGAAGTTCCTCTTGTGGAGCTTCCAGTAGGGTACGTGCTCGTACACCTTCTGTTCGCCTTCCTTGTTTACGAATACCGTTACCGAGAGCGCCAGGGACCTTATCACCAGCTGGTCGATAAGCCCGGAACGCAGCTTCCCCTTCAGCTTCGTGAACACCTTGCCGCCGTCACCTACCTCTTCCCATATCGTCCCGGGCAGGTCGAGCACACGTTCATATACGATTGGTGTCCCGTCAGACGCATACATGTACATGAAATTTTCCGAAATGAACTTCTGCAGGCCTGGGTCCAGTTCCGCCATGAACGGGGGGAAATCCAGTGACTCGACCGTCTTGATGAATAGCTGCATCTCCTTGAACTGCTTCTCCTCGCCCAGCGTGAAGAAATGGTCGGCGTCTATACCGCTAATCGCCGTACCGTAGTCGGGAGCGGACAGTTTCTTGCGCTGTTCTATGGCGACGGCATCTACATCCTTCCTGCATTTCGGAAATCCTGATACGTCAGCAATGTCGGATATGTCAACGCCGGCCTTGGACAGCTTGTACAGCAGCGAGTACCACCCGCCTTCATCGTACCGGTCCGGGTACAGTTTAAGAATAGAACACGCGTACAGGATATCGTCATTTGTCATCTTTAAAACTCCCCGTCATCTTAAGTTTCCTGCGGCGGTTGCGAATCTCATAAGAGAGGTTCGTTGCCGACTGCCTGGTAAGCACCACGTACTTGTCGTCTTCGGCCGTCTGTCGGCCGTGTGTATATATGTCTGTTTCTTCGTGGAACTCGTCCATGCCGCTGAACAGGTGGAATGCGCTTATGTTCCGATTGCCGTCAGCCGCCCGCTTCATGTTTCCCCATACGGAATAGTCGGAACCCTGGTACCGGGTATGGTACCCGTACCCCATGTTCTCCTGGCCCAGCATGAGTACGGGGCGCCACCAGTCCTCGAAATAGAACCAACGGAGAGGCAAGGCTATCCGGTCGATATCCTTGTCCCATCCGGACGCCGCGTTCACTATGTCCCTGGCAAGTATGCGACCCCTGGTGAACCTGAGACGGCTACCGTACATGGTGTATTTCCTGAGGTTCGTCAGGAGGTTGTTCATTTCCCGGCCGAGCTTTATGCATTCGGAGCCGGTCACGATTGATTCCGGCAGGCAGACGTCGTATTTCTCGTTGAGATTGACTATACGGTTTCCGGTCAGTATATAATGGTACTGGTATTCGATTTCCTTGTAGCACCACCCGCAATGGCCCTGGACCTTGTCGGCTACGTAATCGGGGCTGAACTGCGGGGCAGCGACATGCTTGTTCCAGTAGAATATGGAACCGGGGGTATCCTCGCCGGCATGGCTGTATTTTCTGTTCATGACACCGGCTTCGATAAGCTGGTGCACAACGGTATGTTCTATGCAGGAACCATCGCAGTCGTTCAGCACTATTAGCTCCCTCTTCTCCCCGGAATACTGGTTCCTGGATGTGGCGAATTCCATAATCAGGTCTCCAAAATCAGAGACCCGACCAGGGCGCCACTCCCCGGTCGGGTCATAAGTCCGTTCGGACTTGTTTAAACTCTTTACATGAAGGTCGACGTGGCGGGCCGTGCCGGAAATCCTGTCCGGCAATTTCTCGGTGTTTCCCGCCAAGGGCATCTATCTCTCTGGCCCCGGCCACGAAAACTGTGGCACCGACACCGCTCCGTCATTCTGCGCTAGGGGAAGCGACTCCCATGTCGATATCACAAATATAGCAAATCCGGGAACGGTTGCAATGCCTTCCCGGATTATTTTTATAAGAAAATTCATTTTATTTTGTATGCAAATATAATCTTACAAAACACTTGACGATTATAGGGTTTTGTAAGATTATATTTAAATTTAGGGCATAAAGGAGAAAAGATTTTATGGTGGGGCAGAATAGGGGGATTTCAATCTAGCCTTACTCCCACAAGGAAAAGGGTTAAAGGGATAATCTTTTTCTTACTTCAGAAAAAAAAAATAAAAAATATATATAAGAAGATATAAGGAAATATATATAGGAGAAGGAGAAAGGTTCAAAAATAGACCCCCTTCGTCCCTACCTATATAAGCCCGTCCTCGACAGCGTCATCCATCGGACCGCGCATGCCCTCTTCCCGGGAATAGATTTCTTGGACCATCTCGGCCACCTCGTCGGTCTGCCTTGACGCCTGGTAATAGGTAAGGGCAACACTGGCGCTATGGCCCATCATGGCGCACAGGGCCTTCAGGTCCGGCCTCTGCCCGTCCCTGTCCCTGTACAGGAGCATGCTTACGCTGTGCCTGAAACAATGGAGCCCGGACATCGGAATCTGGTGCATGGCGTCCCTCTTGCTGTTGGCCCGGGCTATGGCCTTGGTAAGCACCTTGTGCTTCGCAGCCTGCGACGGCAGCAGGTCGAATATCAGCTGGCCGTGGTCGGGCCTGCGCAGGGCCAGAATCATCTCGTTCACGTAGTGGAACAGGGGGACTTTCCTTTCCGTCCGGGTCTTGGTTATGCTCGCCCGGAACGTGAGCACGCCCGCCTTTAAATCCGACCAGAGTACGGCAGAACTCTCGCCTTGCCGGCTACCTGCCGTGGCCAGCAGCCAGAAGAAGGCCTTATACTGGCGTTCCTGTTCTGGGTCCTTGCAGACCACGTTGTCGATGATTGCCCGCATTTCTGGCATGTCCCAGTGCGTGCGGTCCTCCTGGGTCACCTTTATCTTGGGTACGGAGCGCTCCAGCTTGCTTGGGATATCGTACCGGTCGATGGCGAACTTTACGAACTCGTGGAGAATGACCGAGTAGTTCTTGCGCGTATTCGGCTTCCTGGCATCGAAAGACGCGAGCCTGGCCAGTATTTCGTCCTCGTCAAGGGTAGTGACAGGGTTCGAGTAAACCGGGCCCAGGAGGGCCTTTACGGCCCTCATGTAGGTGGACACCGTTGTCTCGCGCCTGCCGGTCCTCCTTAGGTGCTTTTCGAACTCGTCCGAGGCTTCCAGCATGGTAGGTATCCTCCTCGTTTCCTGGGGCCCGCAGTGACGGTTACGCCACATCACGAGGGGCCTGAGCATGTCCTCGGTCACCGGCTCCCCGAGCAGGATTCTCGCGTTGACGTTCTCGATTTCGTTACGTCGCAGGCGCAGCCACGCCTCGGCCTGAGCGCGGTCCTTCGTCTTCAGGTCCACGTCGAACAGCGGCTGCCCCTTCTCCCGCACCCTCGCATGGTAGTGCGCGGAAGGACGCTTTGGATTTTTTATATATATCGAGTAAAGAACCTTGAGTGTTTCCATGGCGTGGTCCCTATATGAGCTATGTGAATATGGTGTGTTGTATTGTGTGTTGCGTCAATATAGGTATTTCGGGGATGAAGTTGGCGAAAACATGCGAAAAACGCCACCATAAAGGGCGAAACAGCCGGGTGTCATAACTATTGAAAACACGCTTTAGCGCAGTATAAGGTGATTTTAGCGCGTGTGTTGCGCGTGTGTGATGGAAAAGGTGTAGTTTAATGGTGAGGTAAGATGATGCCAGCGAAGAAAAAGCCAAAGAAATATTTCGACATCTTGACCGGGAACGAGATTGAGGTGCCCGAGGAAGCGGTCAAGACAGAGAAGGACATGGCGGCGCCCGACCTTCTGGAGCCCCTCTTCGACCAGGCGACTGCCAGGGTGAAGCTCAGTGCTTCCGGGAATCCGCCCACTGTCGAGGATGTACTGCAGCGAGAATATCCGGAGGTGCTGAGGCACCCTGACCCGCTAAACGTACAAACTGCAATTCTTAGGGAACTCATAAGGATGAGGGGGTGTGAATGAGTGAACATTCGAGCACTGAAAATTTTGTAGACGAGGTCGAGACTGTCGATTCAGTACAGGACCCCGCTAGCGCACAGGAAACTGCGCAGAAGCCCAAGAAAGTAATCGGCCGGCCAATCACCAAGGAAACCGCAAAACAGTACCAGCTGAGCGCTGCTGCGGCCAAGAAAAGGCGCAAGGAAGCAAGGCAGAGAATGCTTGCTGCGCTTACGGACGATTTGGATTTGAGACAAGAGTTGCTCAAGGCCATGAAGCAGAAGGACGAACAGTATCTGAACATGATTGAGAAGGCCACGAAGCTCGTTGGCCTGCAGTGGGAACAGAGCGACGAAGGACGTGAACAGCGCCTCAATGTCAAGAGCGACTCTACCGTCGACGCCAAGGTGTCGATGCCAAGCCTGAACATAACCTTCACGGACAAGAAGGAAGCCGAGTAGGAATGGACCTGAACATCCCGCTACTCCCGGTGCAGCGAGAGTTCCTCGAAGCGAAGGAGGACTTCGTAGCCATCATATCTGGCCGTTCCTGCGGCAAGACGTGGATAGGCGTACTCGACGCGCTCATGGAGGTTCTGCGGGGTAACAACATCCTGTACATGTGCCAGAATGACGGCGCCTGGTACAAGGGCGGCTGGGTGCACCTGCAGGCGTTCCTGCGGAAGTTCAATCTGCTCGACTATTGGAGTTGGAACGGGACGTATAAGACAGGCACACTGTGCGGCAATAAGTGGTACGTGGGTACGTATGAAAATGTTGACGGGGCGAGAGGCGCTACAGAATGTAGTACGCTTTATCTGGACGAGCTCTGTCTCAGCAAGCCAGAAATTATGGCTGCCCTTGCCCCGTGTTTGCGCGGCAAGGACAAGCAGGGCAACGACGTGAACCCGCGCATACGCGGATTCAGTACGCCGAACATGCAGAGCCTTTGGCAGGTCATGCTCGCTGAAAACGAGAAGTACGGTATACGTATCCTGCGTGCAAAGCAGAGCGACAACACGTTCCTGACAGAGAAGCAGAAGGCGGTGATGAACCGCTACATCTTTGATGACAAATTAAGACGCCAGGAAATCGACGGCGAAATCATCCTTGGCGAGGACGCGACGAGCCTGATAAACCTGCGGGAATTCCCGAGGGAACCGGCATACTTCAGCGACGACCGCGTGTATGCAGGGTTGGACATGGCCCACAAGGGCCAGCGCGATTCCCATTCCTTTGCCGCGATAAAGGGCAACAGGCTCGTCGCATTCCACGAGTTCGGCATATGCAACCCCATAGACGTCGCGATGTGGATAAAGCGATTCAACGAGAAGTACCCGATATTCAGTCTCAACATGGACCTTGCCTGGTCCGACGGCATCATGGAACATGTCCAGTACAAGTACGCGTGCAGGCAGATTTCGTTCGCCGAGAAGGCGCCTACGGAAATTGCCAGGAAGAAGTTCGCGAACATCAGGGCCTACGGTTACTTCCACCTCGCCGACCTGCACCGTGAAGGACTTTGCGTGGACGTGGAGAGCGAATTCATCGACAGTGACATAGTTTCGGAATACAAGCGTGAAATCACTAACACTCACTTCATTCTCGCAAAGGACGGCCGTTTGTTAATCGAGGACAAGGACGACATCAGGGCAAGGCTCGGAAGGAGCCCGGACCCGGCTGATGCACTTATGCTTGCAGGCCTCGACAGGATTACCCGGGTAGACCCGGTCATGGCCGCGGCCGAAACGCACAGCGGTCTCACCCGTGCCGAGGAAGAGGCCATCATGAGCGAGTACTAGGAGAAAGTAAGATGCCAGGATGGAATGACCTTGTCAGTGAAATCAAGTACAACATAGAGTACGGCTTTCACTGTAATGACCTGAGCCACCGTGAGATGGAAGGGAACATCTGCGATGCCTTGGACAGGTTCGCGGAACGGAACGGCCTACC
>Ga0310690_10006669_pt1 | contig 15092 bp, 12 predicted proteins | sample AusTroGonzalo_MG_2_FD_207661 | JGI IMG/M metagenome (GOLD analysis project Ga0310690, IMG submission 207661) | Bovine rumen microbial communities from tropical cattle in Woodstock, Queensland, Australia - Gonzalo_04 (v2) (version 2) | ecosystem: Host-associated > Mammals > Digestive system >...
TCCTTGATAATATGGTTCTGAATGCAAACGGAGAGTTAGTTCCGAAAGATTCTCTAAATGATCCGAATGCTCCATATGGATACAAAAAGGATGAAAATGGCAATTTAATACCTGCTACATCTGCAGAAGAAGCTCGTAATGCCGTCTCTGAAAAAGTAACAGAGGAATCAAAATCAAATAATACTGATATGGTTTTGAATGCAAATGGAGAGTTAGTTCCAAAGGATTCTTTAAATGATCCGAACGCTCCGTTCGGTTATAAAAAGGATGCCAATGGTAATTTAGTACCAGCAACATCTGCAGAAGAAGCTCATGCCGCTATCCTTGATAATATGGTTCTGAATGCAAACGGAGAGTTAGTTCCAAAAGACTCCCTAAATGATCCAAACGCTCCGTTCGGATACAAGGAAGATGCAGACGGTAATTTAGTACCGGCTATGTCTGCAGAAGAAGCTCGTACCGCTGCCTCAGAGAAATTAAAAGAAGAATCTCAATCAAAGGCCAACGCTTCAGATAAAATTTCTAAAACAAAAGATACGATACAAAAACTTCTTAAAGGAACCGGAATAGCGGTGGGAGCAACTGCCGCTTTAGCTGCAACAGTCTCAGCATATAAGGCCATAAAAAAATACAGAGATAATAAGAAAAATGATCCTGAATATCAAGCAAAACAGAAGGCTAAAGCTGAGGAAAAAGCAGCAAAACAAGCGGAAAAGGCTGCCAAAAAAGAAGCTAAAGAAGCAGAAAAAGCGGCAAAACAAGCGGAAAAGGCTGCCAAAAAAGAAGCTAAAGAAGCAGAAAAAGAAGCAAAGAGAAATAAAAAGAAATTAGATAAATCAAAGAAAAAGTTAGAATCTATAAAGAAAGATATAAAGAAAGCGGAAGAAAAAATTAAAAACTTAGAAGAACAGGTAACAAAAGCTAAAACGGATAAAAAGAGAAACAGTGCAAAGAAAAAACTTGACGATGCTCAAGATGCTCTCGAAAAATTAAAGGAAACCTTAGCTACACAGCAAGAAATAGTTGATAAGCTCGAAGGGAAACAGACGAGTAAAAGCCAATCTTAAAATTGTAGGGTAAACAGATCATCGAAGTGGTGTAGAATTCAACACATCGGATCAAGATCATCCCGAACGGCCCCTCACTCCACGAAACTGTAATCGCGACAGCCGTTTTTGCGACAATATTAAATCCTGCTACCCTACAAGTTGAAAATCTTCTATGCGAATATATCATTTTTTCTAAAAATTAAAAAAATTTGCTCCCTTATCTCTTGGGAAATAAAAAGAAGCCCTTATATAAACAAGTGAAAGATTTGGAGATATAAAAAATGAAACAATCTATGTTAAAAAAACTTTTTAAACGTTTTTGGATACTATTCTTTATTCCAAACCTCTATGGAATGGAATATGGAGTAATAAAACATCATATAAATGAATATAGTCATGAAGGAGCACTTGGTGAACAATCTTTTGTAGAAGTAGCGCAGGATGCGTTAGGAATTAAAAATATTCATTCGCCCCAAGAAGCAATAGATACAATAGGGGAGTTATTTGATGCTTTTAACATAAGACGAGAAAAAGACGAAGATATGAAAACCTATTTAGGAGGAAAAAACATCGCATTTTATAAAGGAAAGGCATATATCAACGGATTAATTCCGACAGATTACAGTTACGATAATTTGTGGTTAACAAACGGAAAGAGAGCACCATATCGTGTTAAGCAACTGTATGAAGTGCTGGGGTTTAATAAAAATGAAGCAAAGAAAATAGAAGCTATAGGGAGAATGAGCAATAACTTTCATATGTTAGAAAAGTCAGTTAACTATTTCCCTGTTCAATCTTTTTGGGATGATATAAAAGACATACCGAACACGCAGATAAGCTACGCACTGAACGACTATCGAAGCCACTTCAAAGAATGGAGCCACGAATATCTGATGGCAACCGCTGATTATATAAAATCATTACGCGATTTAAGGATAGATACAAGAAATTTAAGACTAAATCCTAGAAATTTGCATACATCTTATTACAAAGCAACAAAAAAAATACTGCCATTATTTAGGGAATATTTGGAAGAATTCGGGAAATATATAGCTTATTTTAATCATGATGACAGTAAAAATTTTTTAGCTGAGATACGTGCATCAAGTAGATCCAAATCAGCGTTGGATCGTTGGATTGATATAATTCAAAATCCGGAATACAAGCGTTACACGCACACAGAATATATGATAAGATATCAGCATCGCAATAAATCAACACCTCTTTGGATGATATCATTCAACGATGTTTGTAAAAATTGTGAAACAATGCTAGCGGAAACTACACCTCAAGGAAGTTATGAATATAACTCTGTGGTTATTTCTGCAAATGAGTACGCAAACAGTCGTTCAAGAAACCGCTCAGATCATCTAACCAATTTCAATTTCTTGCAGTTACAGTTGCATCCAAAATATTTTTTCAGTCCATTCGGATCGGATACAGACCCGACATTATCACAACAGTATTATCGCAGCCCGACCCTGGATTTTGATGATGCGCCGTGGCACAATCCTGACTCAAATTTGAATAATGCACCATGGCATAACCCTAACTCAAAATCGAATACAGTCTCGATACCAGACCACTATTATAATCCCGTGACTCACGAATCATGGCACAGGATAGCATAACTCAGACGCAGATTCGGAACACTATTATTATAAACAAGACACGGGTTCAGAATACTATTATGACTCAGACGAAGGCTGGATTTAGCTCTTACCCAGATTCAAATTAATGGCCTCCCAAAACTCCAAAGGGCGATTAACCAATCTCTCTTAACATACATATGATCCTAATCAGAGATTCAACTTACTAAAACAATCGACATAACATTATGCGGTTAATCCAAATCCATCACCGTGATTTTTCCAAACTTAGCAGACAAGTCGTCTATATGGTGCAAGATGTAGCACATTGGATCGAGATCAGGAACGTCCAAATCGAGAACTGCCCCCCACTCTGTTCGGCTGTGATGAGCAGCTATCATTTGGGCTACGAGATCAAAACCCGCCGCCATGCAAGTTGAAAACCCCCACTGAGAATGTGTCAGCCATTTTTTTTGGAAATCTGTGTTAAATCCGACAACTCCCGTAGTTAAATCGATTGTGTACTCCCAGATTTTTCCAAAATCATGCAAAATGCAAGCTGCGTAAACCGTACCCTTATCGATTTTCGGATGCTTCTCCATAAAATCTTTTGCAATTTCGCAACATTCGAAGGTATGCTCCAAAAGCCCTCCTACATAATTGTGGTGGATCGATTTCGCTGCCGGAGCTAATTTAAAAGCCTCAGCGTACTCTTTTACAAGACCTGAAACGAAATTTCTGAGTTTTTCATATTCGATCGCCTCGATATATCTTTGAATTTCCGCAAAAATTAATTCCCTCTGCTCTTCGGAAAGCCCGATTTTTCCTTCTTTTACCAAAACAAAATCATGAATTACATAATCAGAATAGTTAGCAGGAAGATCAAAATTCACTAATTTAATAATATTCCCGCATCGAAAAATCTTCTCATCACGATATTTTCTAAGATCATTCGACCACATCACTGCTGAAAAATTAAACTTTCCATCTGCAGATTTCAAATTCAGCCTCCGATAATCATCTCCTCGCTTTGTTTTCTGCAAGGAAGACAAAACAATCGTTAACTCCGCTACCTTCAAATTAGGCTTTTCCAATTCTTTGATATCCATTCCATTTTACCTCGATTTATATTTAAACAACTTCAACTTCGAATCAATACTTATGAGATGTTCTGCAATTTGCACACTGTTAAGAGCTGCTCCCTTGCGTAAATTATCCGCCACAACCCAGAACATTAAACCATATTTTACTGTCGGATCCTTTCGAACTCGACTGATAAAAACTGCATCTTCTCCTTGAGCATCTAAAGGAGTAGCGACAACATTCTCTTCTCTTCTATCTATCGTAATAACTCCTTCGAAATTATCAAAAGCATGATAAGCGTCTTCCGGAGAAACTTCCTTAGCAAATTCGCAAGCAACTGTCATTCCGTGCCCGATAAATGTCGGAACACGAACACAAGTCACCGCCACTCTTACATCTGATTTTAAAATTTTACAAATTTCGCTTGCGATTTTCTCTTCTTCGTCTGAAACCCCTGAGGCATTGAGATTTCCGATGACAGGTATTGAATTAAAAGCTATTTGTTTTGAAAAAACATCCGTAACAACCTCCCCTGAAGAAACAACAGCTTTCGTTTGGTTATATAATTCATCTGATGCCGCTTTACCTGCACCCGACACTGCCTGATAAGTTGAAACCACTACACGTTTCACCTGAGCGACATCCATCAGAGCTTTGATAGCCATTGCCAAAGGAACCGCTACGCAGTTCGGAGTCGAAATAATCCCCAACGGCGCACCTTTGTCTAAAATTTTCGCATTCACTTCCGGAATGATCAATGGAACCTTTGGATTAAATCTGAAATATGAACTCTTATCGATAACTGTACACCCTGCTTCGGTTACTTGCTTAGCATATTTTTTAGAAAATTCGGAACCTGCGCAGAATATAGCCAAATCGATTTTAGAAAAATCTACAGATTCAAAACTTTTCACTTCAAGATCACGATTTCTAAAAGACACTTTTTTACCAACCGATCTTTTCGAAGCTACCGCAAAAACCTCACCGACAGGGAATCTTCTTTCTGCCAAAATTTTCAACGTATTATTTCCGGCATTCCCTGTAGCCCCGATCACTGCCACAGTATAATCCTTTAAACTCACCATTAGCGCCTCTACCTAAAGCTCTCATTGATTTTAAGCCTTATTTTTAATAACATAAAGGAGATTGTTTGAAAAAGTTTTTAGCAGAAATTATAGAAGGCTTAAGTTGCAATTATTTGGAACAGTATCTCCGTTAGCGGACAGAATTCGTCCAGAGGATTTCGATGAGATTATTGGTCAATCGTTAGAGAATCAAATTTCTTCAGTTGATACTCTGCAGTCGCTAATATTATGGGGACCTCCAGGATCTGGAAAGACTTCCTTTGCAAAAATCATCGCCCAAAAAAGCAATTTACATTTTGAAGAGACTTCTGCCGTTATGCATTCGACAGCAAAGTTCAAGTCAATTTTTGAACAATTGGATTCTAATCTATTGAGTAAGACTCTTTTGCTCGTAGATGAGATTCATCACCTCAATAAGAGTCAGCAGGATATTTTCCTTCCTCATCTAGAAAATGGATCCCTTATTTTGATCGGAACAACCACAGAAAATCCGTCTTTCGAATTGCGCCCTGCTCTTCTCTCTCGATGCAAAGTTATAACCTTTGATCGATTACAATTGGAAGATCTGGATAAAATTTTGCAACGCGCCGAAAAATTTATGAAAAAAGAACTTCCCCTCACTCCCGAAGCTCGGCAACATTTATGTTTGATGTCAGACGGAGATGGTAGATATTTGCTAAATCGCGCAGAAGAGCTTTTTAATCTGAATATTTCCGAAAAATTAGATGTTGAAAAACTGAAGAAATTTTCTCCAAAACGTGCTGCCGTTTACGATAAAGGAAATGAAGAGCATTACAATCTGATCAGCGCATTGCATAAATCATTACGAGGATCTGATGTCGACGCAGCTCTCTACTGGATGCACCGCATGTTGCAGGGAGGAGAACAGCCGTTGTATATTCTGCGCCGCCTGATCCGTTTTGCGAGCGAAGATGTCGGAATGGCTGATCCAAACGCACTGGTTCAAACGTTGTCCGCACATAAAGCGTATACAATTTTGGGATCGCCTGAAGGAGAACTCGCTATCGCTCAAGCAGTGATCTACCTAGCGACAGCTCCAAAATCCAATGCCGCGGAAGTTGCGTTCTTTAAATCTCAAAAAGCAGCAAAGTTCTATGGATCCCTTCCCGTGCCGAAAAAAATCCGCAACGCTCCGACAAAATTGATGAAAGAGCTGGATTATAATAAGGGATATGTCTACGATCATGATACCGAAAATGCGTTTGCCGGAACAAATTTCTTCCCGGATGAACTTTCGCGTAAGAAATTCTACGAGCCGAACGAACGTGGTTTCGAAAGAGAAATCAAAAAGCGTATCGACTGGTGGGATAAAAGAAGAAAGTAACCCTATCGTCAAAATATTGACAATAAAACGTTTTATGGTATACTGCATGAGATGTGATGGTACGGGAACAGAATGATGGCTGAAAAAGTTGAAGAACTTAGCGAAGCGGAAAGTTGCAAACATTACGAAGTAGAATATTGCGACGAAGAAGAGTATTACGTAAAGGCGTTCAAACGTCTGGACGAAACGGGAAAGAACACCTGGAACTGGGCGGCTTTTTTGTTTGGACCGGCGTGGATGCTTTATCGAAAAATGTATCTGTATGGTACCATTTTTTATATGATATTCGGCACTATACAGAATGTTGTCGTAAGCACAGGAAGTGTTTTCTTGGCTTTTTTCTTTGTTTTGGGAATAAAGATATTATATGGATATTTTGGAAATTCTTTATATTACAGAATAGTAAAGGAAAGAATACGACAAGGTTATCATTTATTAGATAGATATAGTCCGACATCCATCTCCGCTGTAGTACCAATTTTTGGGCTTCTGGCTTGTTTTGCAGATTGGATATCTTGCGATTCACAACTCAAAACTAAGTTTGAGGATAAAATCGATGAAAAAACAATTCGCGCTTATTTGAATTCGGCAAGAGAAAACCCCTTCATTGTTAAAGTTGTAAATGGAATCATTTGGGTGTTCATTGTTTGGTGTTTCTTGGTTGTTTACAATAAGATATAGATGCAGATCAATTGGTTTGGTTACACCATCGTTTTCGAAAATATATACCGTCAATAAAGACAGCATCCGTGCTTATTTAAATCCGACAGAGAACATAAATAAATTAACAGTCACTTAAAGCTGTTCTTCAAAATTCTGGATTTCTCTCGATTCCATTCGCGCTCTTTGATAGTTTTGCGTTTGTCGATGCTTCGTTTTCCTTTTCCGAGACCGATGGAAAGTTTAACAAATCCTTTTTCATTGAAATATATTTTCAGAGGAATCAGAGAATATCCGCTCTTTTTTAACAAGCCGATCAGTTTTTTGATTTCTCTTTTTTTCAGAAGAAGCTTTCGATTTCTTTTTGGCTCGTGGTTTGTTAACTTCGCCATTGAATATTTCGGAATATTCATTTGATAAACGTAAACTTCGTCATCAGCCGTCAAACCAGCATAAGCATCAGAAAGACTGACCTTATTATTGCGCAAAGACTTAACCTCAGTACCAAATAAAACGACCCCGGCTTCCCAAGTATCAGTTATTTCGTAGTCATAATGAGCTTTTCGGTTTATGCCGATTTCTTTATACTTTGACATACCTCTATCTCTTCCATTCCATCCAAAAACTCATCGATTTTTCTTTGAAGATTCGCGCTAATCGGAGTTAACGGTTCACGAACTTCCGCAGACATAAACCCTAATCTGTTTAAAGCATATTTCGCAGGCGCCGGACTTGGCTCAGCAAACATAAGCGAATGCAAAGTCGCCAAAGCATCACGGAGCTGAGAAAATCTCAACATATCTCCCTTCATGAAAGAATCATATGCTGAAACACAAAGTCGAGGACAAACGTTTGCACTTACCGAAATGACTCCAACTGCTCCCATTGCCAAAGCTCCGAATGCACTGTCATCATTTCCCGTAAGAAAATCGAAATTCTTGTTTAATCCCTTTCTCCATAAAGAAAATCTCGATAAATCGTTCGAACATTCCTTAATCGCAACGATATTTTCTAATTCTACAAGAAAATCAAAAGCTTTCTTTTCAATGCTTGTTCCGACTCTTTTAGGATTGTTGTATAAAATAATCGGCTTCGAAGTGTTCGAATTCAGTTTAGAGAAATGTGAAACAATTTGCTCCTGACTCGGCTTTATGTAAAAAGGACAAATGCATAAAAATCCATCGACATATTCTTCTGAATTTCTCATTAATTTCAGGCAGGTTTCAGTTGATGAACAAATCACTCCGCCAATAAGTTTTATCTTTTTAGAAACGACTTTGCTCGCAACCTTTATCAAATCTGCATGCTCTTGACCAGTTAAAGACAAAGACTCTCCCGTTGATCCGCAAACAACGACTCCCGAAATCCCTGAATCTGATAACCAACTAATGTATTTTTCAAAAGCTTGGAAATCCACATTCCCATCTTTGAATGGAGTCACAACCGCAGAAATATATCCTTTAAACACCTTGGCCTCTAAAAAATCACACGACTTTAGTATAGAAAATTTTACTCAATTTTCAATCGTTTTATAAACAAAGCTCATTGATATAACGAATTCGAGTATTTACTTATATATTTCGCTATTTACTTTTCTGTACTTTGAAAAGATGAAGTAAACCGTCGGCACAATAAACAATGTAAACAGAGTTCCAATCGACATACCCCCAACTATCGACCATCCAATCTGTCTACGAGCTGCTGCACCTGCTCCAGAAGCTAAAGCTAATGGAACATTTCCAATTACCATAGCGAAAGTTGTCATCAAAATAGGACGCAATCTCATATAAGACGCTTCACGCACAGCATCGAAAGCTTCTTTTCCTGTCGCTCTGGCTCGATTCGCGAAATCAACAATTAAAATTCCATGCTTCGTGATAAGACCTATCAGAGTAACAAGCCCTATTTTAGAATAGATATTTAAAGTTCCGTCAGGAATAATCCACAAAACAACCAATGCTCCAGTAATCGAAAAAGGAACACTAAGCATGATAATAAATGGGTCAACAAAGCTCTCAAACTGTGCTGCCAAAATCAAATAAACAAAAATCAAAGCCAAAGCATAAATAAAGATTACCAGAGAGCTCTCTTCCAGGTAAGTTTTGGTCGAACCCGAAAAAGTCAATTGAATCGTTGACGGCAACTTCGTTTTTTTCAAATGGTTTAGTCCGTCAACAGCTTCGCTTAAGCTCACGCCATCTGCTAGATATCCCTCTGCACTGACTGATAACATCTTATTATAATGGAACAAATTGTTCGGAGAGAAATTTTCTTGAACGGTAATCAAATCCGTCACAGGCACCATACGTTGTTCTTCCTTTTGAGATCCTGTGTTTAACTTGGATTTGATAAAGATGTTTGAAAGATCCTCAATCGACTGACGATGCTCTTTCTCAACTTGAATGAACATCTCATCACGTTTGGCCTCTCTCGTAACCCAGCCGACTTTCTCTCCCCTAACCAAATAACCAATGGTATTTGCCACATCTTGAGCTGTAATTCCCAAAGAAGACGCCTTACCTCGATCAATTTTTATTATATACTCCTGCTGTCTCGGAACCAAAGAAGTCATAACAGTAGTAAACCACGGATGTTGAAAATTTACATGAGATAAGAAAGCGTGCCCGTATTTTTCAAGATATTCATAATCCTGATTGGTTTGAAGAATAAAATGGACAACTGGCTTATCCGAACTACTCGATCCCGCAGAAACTCGACAATTAATCCCCGGAACCTCTTTCAATATCGGATTGACTTTCGCTGCAATTTCTCTTGTATTCAGATTTCTCTCACTCCAATCTTTAAGCAAAATTCCTCCTTCGATCTTTACCGGATCTGCATTTACATACCGATTTTCTATAAAAGGAGTCTTTTTTAAAACTTCATCAACCCTCATTGCATTTTCTTTTACGAATTCAAAGCTCGCTCCAACAGGAGCTTCTCCATTAATGCTAAGATAACACTGATCTTCAAGAGGTTTGCTTTCAGACGGCAAATAATTTGCTGAAATGATTCCTATCAATGCAACAACCGCGCCAACTCCCAATGAAATTTTTTTATGATTCAAAACCCAAGTCAGCATATTATAATATTTCCGATCTATCGTCCTTAAAATCTCGTCTTGTTTATCAGATAATTCTTTAAAATACCCTGTCGCTTTCTCCTTACGCTCACGACTCAAAAGACGTGAACACATCATCGGAGATAAAGTCAAAGCAACAAATCCCGAAATTATAACCGCACCCGACAGAGTTAGGGCGAACTCACGAAAACTTCTACCTAAATTTCCCGGAGTTAACCCAATTGGAATATACGCCGCAGCTAAAGTCAAAGTCATTGCAACAACGGAGAAGAATATCTCGTTAGATCCGATAATAGACGCCTTCATCTTATCTAGTCCCTTCTCCATATGTTTATGGATGTTTTCCAGAACAACGATAGCATCATCAACAACCAGCCCCACCGCCAATACCATTGCTAATAAAGTAAATGTATTTATGGAGAACCCAAACAAAGCAAGCAGAGCAAAAGTTCCCAACAATGACACAGGTATCGTAACAATAGGAATCAAAGTCGCGCGGAAAGACCAGAGAAATAAGAATACAACAACTATAACTAAAAAAGTCGCTTCAAAAATCGCTCTGTATACATTTTTCATGGACGCACTGATATCCCGCGCATCGTCCATCGCAATTACCATGTTCGTGCCGCTTGGAAGCAATTCCCGGACTTCAGGCATTGCTTTTTTCACTCGAGCACTCAGATCCACGGGATTTGCATTTGCTTGCTTGGTAATAGTTAATACTACACATTCACGACCGTTAAACCAAGAACCTGACCTCTTGTCTTCAGGAATTAACTCCGAATGCCCAATATCTTTTATCCTTACAATACTTTCTCGTCCGCTTAAACTAGGAATGATAACTTCATCCATCTCGTTTGCGTTATAAAATTCTCCGTCTAATATCAACATATACTCTCGATCACGGCTAACTAACCGTCCACATGGCTTCTGAACATGCTGATTTTTTAGAGCTTCAAAAATATCTGCCGGAGTATATCCGTAAGCAGCCAGTCTTTGTGGATCCAAGAAAACCTTCATCTTCTTTACATTTCCACCAGCCAGCGTAACTTTCCCCACTCCGTTAATAACCTCGAATTTAGACTTAACATATCTATCGACATAATCGTGAAGATCATCAACGCTAAGCCTATCACTGGTAAAAGCTATAACTATACCACCTCTATCATCCGGATCGTCTCGACTGATAGCCGGCTCCGGATTTCCCCATGGCAAATAAACCTTCGCCATAGATAACCTATCTCTGACATCAGAGGCCGCCGCATCCGGGTTTCTTGCTGCGTCGAACTCCAAAGTTATCTCACATTCCTCGTTCTTACTGCTGGATGTAATAGTTTTAACACCCGCAATCGTCGAAAAATGCTCTTCTAAAACCTTCGTAATTTGATTCTCAACTGCCTGAGGACTTGCTCCACGATATTCAGCAGTCACTTTAACAATAGATCTTTCAATTCTCGGATCTTTTCTGACAGGCAGTTGCCACTGGCATACCAAACCTATAATCACAATCAATAAAGTCAGAACCGTAGAAAAAACCGGTCTCTTAATGCAAACTTCCGTCAACCCCATATCATTTCTCCTACTCTGACGAAACTATTTTCTACGCGTTGCGACCTTATTCTTACCGTAGTACTCCTTGTAAGCATTTATAATTTCCGAAGAACTATACTCATCACGAATTTTCACGGCTCGTCCATCGCTTACACCTTCTTTACCTTTGATAATTACAAGATCACCCTCATTAACTCCGGTAATAATCTCAACGTTTCCGTCCTTTCTCATTCCTGGAGTAACAAGCCGTCGAATTGCCATTCCGTCTGACACTATATAAACCACACTCTCGTTACCAGACTTTTCTATAGCACTCTCCGGAACAATTATACCTTGTTCACCATCGTTAACCGTAATACGAACCTTAACAAAACGCCCCGGTTTCAGAGTTTGAGAATTCATCGCTATCTCTTCAGGTACATCCAAAATAGCTCGAACCCTAAACGAATGACTCACCTTATCGCTCTCCGGCTCTATCGCACTTATCTTAGCTGAATAGCTCTGAAATGCGTCCCCACCGACGTAAACATTAATCTCTTGACTAACATAAATTTTATCGATATCGACCTCAGCAACAGTAAAATCAACCTTTAGTGGATGATTATCCACCAACTTTACCAGATCCATCCCCGATTGAATAAACTGACCGACGCTGATGTGCTTTATTCCTATCATCCCACCAAAAGGAGCCAAAATTTTATGCTTTTCTAACTTTACTTTTGCGGAATTCAACTGAGCAGATATTGTCTGCATATCGGAATAAGCTTGCTCCTTCTTAATCTTCGCTGCCGCCCCTCGATCAGCAAGTTTATTCAGTAACTCATATTCAATTTTGGCTTTGCGATAACGCGCCTCTGCCTCACGAACTTCTGCTTGAGCTAATGATTCATCAAACTGAATCAACAAATCACCTTTTTTTACGATGGAACCATCGCTGAAATGTATTTGATCAACTCTGGCATTAACCTCTGATTTTATATCCACTGAGTCACACGGCACTAGAGTCCCAATCGTATTAATATATCTCTCAACAGATCCGAAAGCGGCTTTACTAACCATAACACTTTGAGGTACATCTTTAACTTCAAGGACTTCATTTGAAAATATTTTGTAGCCTGCGATTCCCAAGAGCAAAACCGCCACAACAGAAATCAACGCAATGACCTCTTTAGATTTCAGTGAATTCTTCATATTACCTACTTTCTCCGTAAACTGGTCGGAGTGAGAGGATTCGAACCTCCGACCCCAGCCTCCCGAAGGCTGTGCTCTACCAGGCTGAGCTACACTCCGCAAACCTTGTTATAATCGCACAACCTCTCCTAAATATCAAATATTGACTGGTACTTTTTTATCAGAAATTTTTGGTCTCTTGTTGAAGGTTAATAGCAAATCTTCAAGTTTTACCTTTTTCTTCTCTTCTCCAGAGATATTTGCAACCACCTGTCCGTAGTTCAAAACTACTAGTCTATCCGCATGTTTTAACGCAAATTCAGGATCGTTAATAACCATAATCGTCGTAATTTTTTTAGATCGAATTATCTTACTAGTAGTCTCCAAAAGAGCACGAGAAAATTCCACATCCAACCCTGTCGAATGTTCATCAATCACCAAAACTTTGGATCCCTTGATAATGGCGATCAATAACGCCAATACTTGTTTGTACGGTTTTGGAATATCACAAACTCTCTTATTTAGTAATTTCTCCATCTCCAAAAAATTCAAATTCCTAAGCTGAGAATAGAATCTATCCTCCATATCGTCTCGAATAGCTTCTCGAATACAACTTTTAGGCTGATGACTCATAGACGCCAAAACCAAATTTTCCAGCACCGTCAGATTTCCCGCTGTACAAACATTGTGATCCAGGAACACAGAAGAAAATATTTTAGATCTCTCATATAAGGATTGCGAGGTAATATCAACATTATTGTACCATAGCCGCCCAAAACTTAAGGAAATATGCCCTGCTAAAAACCGAAGTAAAGTGCTTCTACCACTTCCATTATTTCCTAAAACTGAGACAATCTCTCCATTTTGAGCTGAAAAACTCACTCCTCTTAAAGCGACTCTTTCTAAAGGAGTTCCCGCATAAAATACAACGAACGCATCTTCTACATTTATCATGACTCACTCCTAAATATTCCCTCTGTTTTGATCTTCGCTATTACTTCTTTTAAGTGCGACAAGCATAACTAAAGTAATGGCCATTAATATACAGCTAAATTCTTCTCCCCAACCTATCAAATCTCTGAAAGTGAGAGCTTTCAACACTGCTTGATAACATACAGACCCGACAAATGCACCAATAACCATAGATTTGATACTGACACTCTTGAAAATCTTACCCCCAAAAATGATCGCGGATATACCGAAAATAACACATCCACTTCCCATATTTACCGCAAAATCACCTGTCATTTGAGCCACCAATGCTCCGGCTAAAGCACAAAGCAAATTTTCAATTCCCAAACCTAAAGTTAAAATTCTTATACCGTTAACTCCCATAGATTCTGTGATAATCTCGCCGTCTCCATAAATCCTCATAGAAAGACCATATTCCGATATCATTAATCTGTAAAACAAAAATGTAACTAAACTCACTACTATTAAAACCAAAATAAAATTGCTAATTGGAGATAAATTTCCTAACACGGATGATGGATTAAATTTTCTTACTTCAACTAATTTAGTTAATAATGATTGTAAACCTCCCACTGTCAACAAACTTGCGACAATTGCATCCAATTTTATGTAGTTGATGAAGGAAGCAGTAATAACTCCAGCGATATATCCTAAAAACATAGATACAAATATTGCTATCAACGGATTCATTCCCGCCAGCACCATAGAACCATAAACACAACCTCCCAAAGCGAAGCTGGATTCGCAAGTTAAGTCCACTAATTTATAGATTTTGTTAGATAAAAAAATACCCAACCCCACCAAAGCAAAAGCTAGACCAAAAGCCAAAACAAAAAAAACACTGTCAACAATAGGCATACTTACCTCCACAAAAAACCATAAGGTCCTCTCTTATATTATAAAATCACTTCTGAAATCTCAAAAAGTGACCCTTTTCCCGCACAAACACCTCGCGAACTCTTTCTAAAAAAAACAATCGTTGGATACTTCTTCTGCTATTTTCTTTTTTTTCAACCAACTCATTCGCTTCAGGCATTCCGATTCCTTCTAATTTCAAAATCCTTACTTCATACTAACAGCACTATGTTAAAATTTAGTTAACAATGTATTATTTTATCAGAATCCAAAAATCGGGATCTATATCTAATCAGATCCCGACTTTAGGTAAAACTAGATACCAAGATCAAGGGTATTTATTTGATGATCTTTCTTCCAACGCTTGAGTTCATCTCGTTCGTTGATCTTTTGCTCTTCGCTAAGATCTTTCAAATTATTGTTTTTCCAATTAATAAGCGCCAACTTTGTTTCACTAGGTATCGTTTTCATAAAATCAATTATATCCGAAAGGCTAATATTGTTGTTAGAAAAGTCTAATAAAACAAGTTCTTTCATCTGAGAAACAGGTAGAGATTTTATAGAAGTCTTTATCTTGTTTCCACTGAAATATACATGCTTAAGCGAACTATTTTGGAAACCTCCGCATAAGGTGGAAAATGCTTCGCTACT
>Ga0310690_10006670_pt1 | contig 15091 bp, 12 predicted proteins | sample AusTroGonzalo_MG_2_FD_207661 | JGI IMG/M metagenome (GOLD analysis project Ga0310690, IMG submission 207661) | Bovine rumen microbial communities from tropical cattle in Woodstock, Queensland, Australia - Gonzalo_04 (v2) (version 2) | ecosystem: Host-associated > Mammals > Digestive system >...
GGATGGTTATACTATCAGTGTGTTACTACTACTACTACTACTACTACTACTACTACTACTCGCGAGAGTAAAATGGATAATATATTCTTTAAAGGCTTCTTAAATGATGTATATTTGCGTCCATCGTGTTATAGTTGCTCTTTTAAGTTAAGTCATAGAATATCTGATATCACAATCGCAGATTTTTGGGGAATAGAAAGCATAGATCCAAACATGTTTGATGACAAGGGAACTTCTTTGATGCTTATACATAGCAATAGAGGATTTCATTGTTTCAAGAGTAGTATACAAGATAGTTGCATTATCAAGAAATATAGTATTGAAGACGGCATAAAGTATAATCCCTCAATGGTGTCAAGTGTAAACATACCACGTAGAAGGAAGACTTTCTTTATGGCATACTCCTTGTTTGGATTCAGAATGGCAAGATATTATATAGACAGAGATATTATTTTGGTCCAAATAATTCGAAAGATAAGAAAGATTTTAAAACTGCAATAATATGGGGCAAGCAAAAAGAATTTTTATTGATAATTTCGGTTTTAAAAATCGTGGAGATCAACTCATGATTCAGAGTGTGTTAGATCAAATTCAGGAGCGATTCCCAAATAGTAAAGTGTTTTTGAGAAAGAATGTATTTCTTGAAAATCCTACGTATTGCATCAACAATCACTTATATCCATTAAGACCCAACAATAAAGTGTGGCCATTTTTCCGTTTACTTAATTTTCTGTTAAGAGGTGATTGGTTCGCAACTCCCAATCAAATAGATGTAGTTCTCGATTGCTGTGGCTATCATATAACAGATACATGGTTGGGGGATGAATCCGGCGATGCTTATGAAAAGTACTATGCAAGATTTAATAAGCGCGGAAGAAAAATCATTTTCTTACCTCAAGCTTTTGGTCCCTTCAACAACATAGGAACTCTCAAGACGATGAGACTAGTTCATCGTTTAGCTGCGCTCATCTATGCAAGGGATGCAGTGTCAAAGAACTATATAGAAGCTGCTTGTGGTGAAGATGAGAAAGTTAAGGTTGCTCCAGACTTCACATGTTTGTGTCCGGCCTCGCTGAATCCCGTAGTGCAGTTAGTCCCTAAGCAGTATGTGGCGGTTATTGCGAACTTTAATATGGTTTATCATACTAGTAAGGACGTCGGCGAGAATTATATGAATTTTATGGCCGCAATAATCAACCATTTGATAAAGAAAGGCGAGCAAGTATATTTGTGCAATCATGAAGGAGAAAGGGATGAAGAGTTACTACATCAAATAAACCAGCAAATAGTGCATCCTTTGCCGATATTGACTAATTTGAGCGGAATAGATGTGAAAGCGGTTATTAGAGATAGTAAATTATTAATAACAGCACGCTATCATGGATTAGTAAGTGCCCTTACTCAAGGTGTACCAGCGTTGTGTACTACTTGGAGTCACAAATATGCGGAATTGTTAAATGAGTTTGCATGTCCGGAGAGCATCTTAGACGTAACGGATATTGAAGGGTGTATTAGTATGATTGACGATGCCCTGAATTCGCCTAATAAATACATATCGCCGAAAGAGAATAGAGTTAACATAGAGAATAAAACTAAGACGATGTGGAATGAAATATCGCGGATCTTGTAAATTAAATTTGTTAGATGAACCAGAAACCAACGATATCAATAATTATTCCGACGTACAATCGTGCTGCTATCATAGGCAAAACGATTGATTCTTTCATCGCACAGGATTTTAAGGATTGGGAGATGATTGTAGTTGATGACTATTCAACGGATAATACAAAGGAGGTTATTGAGGAATATCATAAGCGAGATGAGCGTATTAAATATATGCTTAACGAGCGCAAGAAAGGTGCGCAGGGAGCACGTAATACAGGAATCTTACACGCACAAGCGGATTGGCTTTGCCTATTTGATTCGGATGATTATGTATATCCGAATTTCTTGAGTACATTGATAGATGCGGTTGACGAGAAGACTGACGTAGTGACATGCTTTGCTCAGATAATGTTGCAGGATGGTTCGGACGCGAGAGTATTAGAATGGGGAGGAGAAGGGAATATCGAATATGGATTGATGACAGGAGCTAACTACGTGAATTTTGATGACTGCCTGTTTCGGAAGTCGAAGCTTTATGAGATAGGTTTGTTGGATGAGGAATGTCCGCGGTATCAAGAGTTTGATACGCATATCCGATTGAGTAGGGTGGCTAACTATAAATGGGTGAAAAAGGTACTAATGGATTATATATGGGGAAGCGATGAAGCGTTATCAAAAGGCGGTACTAAGAACCTCGATGGGCGTGCCTACGTAGTATGGCATAACCAGGAACGTTGGCGAGAAGTGGCTTATGATTCATACTTTAGAGAGGTGAAGAATCTATTCCGTCGTGTAAGTCCAAAGACACGTCGTCTGCTTGTCAAGATGGAACCGAAAGTGCTGTTAGCACTACCGCAGATATATTATGAGGCGGTGGTCCGAGTAATTAAGCGTAAATGGAAGTGATATGATTAAAGTTTCGTTTATCATACCTGTATATTGTGCTGCGCCGTTTATTGATCGGTGCTTAAACTCAGTCTTCGCACTCGGTATCCCCGAGAAAGAGATGGAGATTATTTGTGTGGATGATTGTTCTCCAGATAATACGGTGGAAGTGATATCGGCAATTGCTAAAGAACATCCGTCGGTGCAGTTGCTGCGGCATGAAGTGAACAAGCGCCAAGGTGGTGGCTCGAATACAGCTATCCGTTTTGCTCACGGGGAGTATGCTGTATTCATGGATCAGGATGATGAGATACTGCAATATGACTTACTTGGGCAGATTGAGTATATGCGACAGAATGAGTTGGAACTATTGTTGGGACGCGCAATAAGGGAAGATCGAAAAGGCAATAAGACTTATTGGGGACGAGAGGAAAAAGAGTCGGCTATCATGACAGGTCCGCAATTCTTTATAGATGAACTGATTAATAAAGTGGAGTTTGGAGCCGTATGGATGGGAATATACAAGACGGAATTGCTCAAACGGACGCAACCATTTGTGGAGAATATGATATATGAAGATACGGATTGGTGCTTTAAGTGTGCATATAATGCGAAGAGGGTGCAGTTCAAACCGTTCGACATGTATCTATATCACGACAATCCGACCAGTTCTTCGCATAATGTCAATGCGCAGAAATTGGAATGGAGGGTGCGGTTGAGCCTTCGGGTCTATGAATGGGCACAAACGGTGACAACTGAAAAAGAGGCAGTACAGTTTTCAGCAGAGGATTTCTATACGTGGAATATGCGTGGATTGAGTATCCTATGGCGTTTCTCGAATGCTGAGCGTCGTAAGTTTTTTGCGGCTTTTACCCCGGAGGAATATGCAATTATACAATCATGGCCTATGTGGTATTGGCCCATGAGGGCAATGAAATATCCTCTATTAACACAAATTCTATTATTTGTTTTTGCTCCTTATATGCGATTGGCATGGAGAGTAAAACATTATATTAAAAGAGATTGAGAGAAGAATGAATGATAATCAGATTTATAATAGACCTATGATGCGGCAGATGCCTCCAGGGATGGGACAACAAAGGCGACCGGCTCCACAAGGATGGAGGGGACGGTGGATGCGTCGATTCGGCATGGATATAGAGATGCCGATGCATATGGCGCTAACTATACCTAACTGGCTTATTGGTAAGTCCATCGTGTTTTTCTTTGTCGCATTTGGATTGTGTACATTTGTTTTCGGATACCCGATGGAATTTCGCGATGCGTTTATTGCCGGTATATCGGTAGTTCTATTCTTCTATGGTGGATTATCCATGTCCAAAACATGGGAACGCAAGAAATCGAAAGTATTTGTACGAAATATTTTTGTGGCCGGATTTGCAGTTCGATTGCTATGGGTGCTATATTGCTATTTTATCTTTAATCCCAATTACCATGGCAATACTTTTGGAATAACATCAGATGTTGAATGGTATATGCCATATGGGAAAGCAATTGCGGAATGGTTAACCGGTGATTCAATGGCTACATTTGCTGATTTGAGAGCAGAATGGGGAGGGCATATTGATGATGTGGGGTATCCGATATGGTTAGCTATTGTGAATATATTAATGGGCGGCGAAAGCGATGTGTTCATGCCGTTTGTTTTCAAATGCATCGCCAGCGCGTATTGCTCCGTCTGTATATATCATGTGGCCAAACGACATTTCGGCGAAGGGGTTGCACGTATGGCGGCAATCTTCGTGTGCGTCAATCCAAATATGATCTATTGGTGCGGAAACATGTTTAAAGAAGCAGAGATGGTGTTCCTCTGTTGTCTATGTGTCGATTTGGTAGATCAGGCGTTCTCTTCTAAAAAACCATTGACCTTCCAAACGCTGTTGCCGGGTGTTCTTGCAGGTTCCGGACTGTTTTTCTTCCGTGCTGCGTTGGCTGTTGTGATCTTCCTTGCCATGGGTGCGCATATCGTCATGGCATCCCAGCGCGTGATGAGTACGGGTAAAAAAGTGCTTGCAGGTGTGATGGTAGTGGTGACGCTATTGGTCGGAATCGGAGATAGTTTGCGATCACAAACGGAAAGTATGATGAATAGAGTGCAATCCGATAGCCAAAAGACCAATATGGAGTGGAGATCAGAACGCGAAGACGGATATAATACATTTGCGAAATATGCTTCGGCTGCGGTGTTTGCGCCCCTGATCTTTACTATTCCGTTCCCTTCCTTCAATGTGGCGGAGGAAGGACAGGTGCTGCAGCGGCAGTTATCCGGTGGTAGCTATATCAAGAATGTGCTTTCGTTTTTCGTGATCATGGTGATGCTGATGATGCTGATATCCGGTGAATGGCGACAGCATGTGTTCATATTGGCATATACCGTGGGATATCTGGTGACGCTGGTGCTGAGTGAGTTTGCGCAGTCCGGACGATTCCATATGCCTATCTGGCCGATGTTGATGCTGTTTGCGGCATACGGCATACAGATAGCGAAAAAGAATGGACGAATGAAGCGGTGGTACACGATTGTCCTTGTCCTCGAAGTCGTCGCCTGCCTCGCTTGGAACTGGTACAAACTCGCCGGACGTGGATTGATTTAATGCATATGAAGATAGTTAAGTTTGATAATATAGATAAAATAGAGTGGAGTAGATTGGTTCAATCTTACGATACCGGCACGTGGTTCCAATCTCCGGAAGCATACGATTTCTATGCGTCGCAACCGGATCTGTTTAAGCCTTTTGCTATTGGGTTGGAGAACGAAAGCGCTTTGCGTGCTGTGTGCTGCGGATACGTTACTGTTGAAAAGAATGCAGTGAAGCAGTTTATGATGCGACGTGCTATCATCGTGGGAGGACCTGCGTTAGCAGATGATTGCACTGAGGAAGAAGTAACAGCATTGATGAGTGCGGTGCGTAAAAAGTTGAAAAGTGAGGCGATATATGCGGAGTGCCGGAACTTCAATGACTATAGCCGTTGGAAGGATGCGTTTGCTAAGGCTGGATTCGATTACATGCCGCATCTGAACTTCCATGTGGATACGAGTAGTGTGGAAGTTGTGGAGAGTAATTTGGGGAAAAGTAGGAAGCGTGACATCAGGACATCCTTGCGAGATGGGGCGACGATCATAGAGAAGCCGACATTGGAGCAAGTGAGAGAATATTATGCGATTCTGGAGCATCTGTACAAAACGCGAGTGAAGACTCCGCTGTTTCCATTCTCGTTCTTTGAGAAGTTATGGCAGCACAAGGACGGACGGTTCATACTTGTGGAGTTGAATGGAGAGATAATAGGAGGAACCGTTTGTGTGGAGCAAGAAGGGAAGTGCGTCTATGAGTGGTTCGTCTGTGGTCGTGATGGAGAATGGAAGTCCATTTTCCCGTCTTCAGTAGCTACTTATGCCGGAATAAAGTATGCAGCTGAGCATAACTGTCCTCGCTTCGATATGATGGGTGCCGGTAAGCCGGATGAGGCATATGGAGTGCGAGATTTTAAGGCGAAGTTCGGAGGTGCCGAAGTGGAGCACGGACGATTCTTGTGCATAACCAAGCCATTGCTGTTTAAGATTGGTGTATTAGGTGTTAAATTGTTGAAGAAACTGAAATAATATGAGAATCTTAGAAGTAAGCCGATATAAGAATAATTATGCCGATCATCAGTTACCGTTCGTAACCGAACAAGGTGAGTCTCTCCGTAAAGCCGGATGTGAGGTAGATTATTTCTTAGTGCGAGGGAACTATCTGTTAGCCGTACGGGATTTGAAGAAGAAAATCCGAGAATACAAACCGGATATTGTACATGCCCATTTTGGACTTTCTGCGATTACAGCGGAGTTGCAAGGGTTAGTACCTGTGGTTGCTACATTCCATAATGGAGAAACCCTTAACTGGCACGTCAATCTCATGTCTTCTCTGATGTCTCTACGTGCAAAACATGTGATTTATGTAGCACAGCATGTATATGACCTTGTCTATTTCAAAGCAAAACATTACTCCATCATCCCTTGTGGCGTTCCGGTAGACCAATGCGTAGTGATAGATAAAGCAGAAGCACGAAAGCAATTAGGGTGGAGTTCAGACAAAAAATATATTCTGTTCGGCGGCGCCTTCGACAATCTTCGTAAGAACTATCCATTGCTTCGTGATGCTGTAAAGCGCATAGGTGGCGATATTGAGATAGTTGAAATGCGAGGACTAAGTAGAGCGGAATGTGTATTGCGCATGAATGCATGCGACTTGTTTGCTCTACCCAGTCATAGTGAAGGCTCGCCTCAAGCATTAAAGGAAGCGATGGCATGTAATTGTCCTTGTGTCGCTACGGACATCGCGGATGTCAAATACCTATTTGGCGATGAACCCGGACATTGGATCTTGCGCAATCCTCGTAAGACTCACGAACGTTGGGATGGAGATGAGAAAAGCCTTGATGAATTAGTAGCACTGTTGCAAGAAGCACTGACTTACGATAAGCGTACGAACGGCAGAGAACGAATATTGAAATTGGGGTTGAGCAATGAACAGGTCGCGAAGCGAATTATCGCTATCTATGATCAGATACTAGAGAAGCAGAAATGAAGCCGAGATTAGATATACAATTTCCGATCAAACGCCAATGGTGCTATTGGTTTGGTAAGCAATATGAACCTCGTGAAGGTGAGTACTTGGTGAACCATGCACGCACCGGAATAGTGATGGCATTACGTGCTGCGCTGCCGAAGGGAGGTAGAGTAGGAGTGGTGGCATATAACTGCCACACGGTAGCGAATGCGGTGGTAAATGCAGGATGCACGCCATTCTTCGTGGACGTGACGGAAGATTTGAGAATTGACATCGCTTCTATTCCTTCCGACTTAGACGCAATAGTTGTCACTAATCTCTTTGGTATTCGTAACGACATTGCTGCCATCCGCAAGCGTTTACCGAAAGCCATCATCGTCGTTGATAATGCCCACGGCTTTGGCCTTCCGGCAGAAGGAGACTTTACCGTCTATAGCATCAATCAAGGCAAATTCCCTGCACTGGGAGAAGGAGGAATCCTCTACGCGATTGAAGATTGGAGATTGAAGATTGATGATTTATATAAAGATCTTCCTTCATATAGTTTGCTCGGACAATTGAAGCTATTTTGCGCGATGCTCGTGAAAGCCATTGCTTATTCACGTTGCATGTACTGGTTGACGATGAAGGCGAAGAAGTCTGCCAATCCCGATGTGCACGAAACAGTCTCCCTGAAACGCATGGCTCCGGGTGTTAGGCGTTTATATCAAGCGTGGCTTCCTTCTGCTGCATCCGAAATCGCAAAGCTGTGTCAGAATGCTGCTCAGATAGCCGGAGCATTCTATGGCGACAACGCCTTTATGGCGATTGTGCGTACTGATGATCCTGCTGCTTTGCAGAAGCAATACGCATCACGTGGCATCGAAACTGCCACCCATTTCAATCGCTGCATCGATTGGGCAGAACAGTTTGGATATAAGCGTGGTTCATGCCCTACAGCGGAATATTTGGTCAATCATCTCTTGATGATACCAACTTATTGTAACTAATGTATGAATTATTTTTGGAATTTTTTGGCATTTTTTGACATCAAATAGAAATGTCATCGCAGATGAGAGGATACATTATGGATAAGTTATCTGGAAGTCACACTTACAAGTAAGTTATACATAATGGATACTCGGGAGAACTGAAAGTTCTATTTCTATTTGATGATTTTTCTTAAACTTTTTTTGGTTACATAAGAAAGAAACTATAATTAATATAATCGATTTATAATTAGTATAATTTTCAATATATGAACATATTGTTTGTAAGCGGACACCCCGCACAGGTCCACAATTTTAGAAACGTAAGAGCGGAACTCATCAAACATGGACACAACGTCTTCTGGCTGACGACACCAAAAGATATTGCCACCAACCTCTTGGATACCTACGGCATCCCATACCAACGTCTTCACAAGCCTTCCAAAGGACTGGTCTCCAAAGCATGGACGCTGCTCCGCAACGTCATCTGGGAGATAGGTTACCTGCGCCGCAATAAGATTGACGTGGCCATCACCCGTACCTGTCCGTACACCACTATCGCAGCCAAACTCTGTGGCGTCAAGCATATCATCATCGATGATACCGAACATGCTGCAGAGCAGATGAAACGCTTCTCCGACCAAGCCGACGCTATCGTCGTGCCGGAGTGCTTTTGGTTCCAGCTGCGCAAAGATGAACTGCGATTCCCGGGAAACATCGAACTGCATTATCTCCATCCGAAGCGGTTTACTCCCAAACCGGTGTGGGACCTGTTAGGCATTGAACCTCACACACGCTTCGCTATCGTTCGCTTCGTCAAATGGGATGCGTGGCATGATACGCAACTCGTCGGGGGATTTACGCTGGAGCAGAAACGAACACTCATCCAGCGACTGCAGCAACACTTGCGCGTTTTTATCTCATCCGAATCCGAACTACCTGCCGATCTTGAACCCTATCGGATACATATTCCTATCGAACAGATGCATCACGTCCAAGCTGCCGCTGCTTTGTTTGTCGGCGAATCGGCTACCATGGCCTCCGAATCCGTCTGTCTCGCCACTCCCGCTATCTACATCGACCAAGTCGGCCGTGGCTACACCGACGAAGAAGCACGTGAATCTCTCCTCTGGATGTTCCGTCCCGTCCCCAATCGCGCCTCTTTATCCCCCTCCGAACCCTCCTGGATCTCCGGTGGAGTAGAGGAGTGCATCGATAAAGCCGAACAACTTGCCTCTCCCTCCTTCAACCGCGCAGCCTATGCCAAGCGCCATGCCGCTTGGCTAGCAACGAAGATTGATTGTACCGGGTTCCTGGTTTATTTCATAGAACATTTTCCGGAATCGGTGGATGAGGTAAAAGGGGCAGATAAGAGTTTTTGGGAGAGGTTTAAGTAAGAGCCATGCCCTTCTAGGCGGAAGCCGCTCTTCCCGATTAACGGGAAGACGCTCCGGGTTTATAGAGAACTACCCAACTTCAGTAGAAGAAGTGCGTAAGTCAGATGAGAAATTCTGGAAGCAGTTTAAATAATCGAAAACAAATACAATGATCCATTTCATTAAAAGAGTCGTTACGGTGAATAAGCAGTAAACAATATTCACTCTGTGATGAATGATATTTGGAAATTATTCTTATATTGAAAAATATAAACAAATCAGCGACTTTAGCATCATAAGTCGCTGATTTGTGAAAATTATCAAATGTTGTCTATAATAGGTTTTGATTAGTCTTTGTAAGCAACAGGTGTCAACTTGGTGTTGCCAATGGAAAAAGTGTCCTTGCGGTGATTACATCCATCGCACAAAGGTACTATGTACCAAGATAAATCGGTACTATAAGCCTTCTGCACATGGCATCCATCGACGTTCTCTTTTTTTTACTCGCTTTCCGCATGCGGGGCAAGTGTAATAATCGCCGATGGTCTCTCCTGTTTGGATTTCCCAAAATTCGCGCCAAGAATTCCCCTTTTTGGGGTTCTTAGATATTTCGTCAGATCCTTTTACGTTTTTTACGAACATACTACCAGAGGTTAAAGTTAAACATGTTAATTCCGCGATTGTGTTAGAGTGCCGCCTCTGCTTCTTTTAACATATGGAGAATGCTAGAACCATAGATGCAGACAATGTATAGCAAATTTTGTACCAAAAGAGAGCATCTGACAAAATGGCATAGCAATCAAAATATCGCAAGACGGAACTATTAAAGTGCACCTTGCCCCCAATGAAGAGCCTATAAAATTTTAACGTGCAGGAGAGTGTGCAATTGCTTGTTGATAAGGCAACCCCAGTAATTGGATACTCGGCCAACGATGCAGAGGATAACGAATGGAAGAGGATTGTCCGGTAAGAAAGCAATCTTTTGAATAGAGTTGTGATCCACGCATGACGGAACAGGATTGTCCTCGGGGTGAGTATGCCATTCTCCCAAATATATACGGGTATGTCCGGATTGCTCGTATTGGTCTTGAATAAAAGCGTTCGCTTTGTCAGCATCCCTTTCGCAACCGGTTCCAGACGATTTACCTTTAGGCATGGGAGGGGAGATGGTGGTGATGCGATAGCGATTATCACCAATGACAACACCAACCAATATGCCAGGACGTTCGTTACCTTCCATTTGACGGTATGAGTGTAAGGCATCTAATGCTTCTTGGGTAATTTCTACATAGGGAAGGCTTGTATCTGTCCTTTCTCTGCGTGTTCGGCAGATAAGGATATGCCATTTGCTTTTGCTATTTCTACGTTTCCGATCCATCTAAAATAGGTTGATTTAGCTGGTGTTTGTATTAATTTCTGTATTAATGGGTACATCGCTGATAAGAACAAAGTAACATCCGATCCACCATATAATGTGTATGTGTTCGCACAGCCTGATTCTTGTTTGGTAAAGGTGTGTCCTTTGGTTGCATATTCCGATGCGGCAATCAAATTATAGGGGTAACCGTTTAGGAACTCAGAGGAGATACCCTGTTGCGGATTGATGTATACCATGTGTCCGGCAATAGCATATGGCTCCAACCATAGGATGAAAATAGGGTAGTTGGGCGCATCTTCTTTTAGTTTATCCAGTATATATCGTTCCGAATTGGTGTTCCCGGTGCATAAGAATAAAGCATCTGGAGTATTGTTTGGTGTCATTTCGGAAAAGAGAATTTGTTCGATTGTGCTGGAGAAAATAGTTACTTCTCTTTCCGGACGAATGGAACAAATATATTTTTTGAGTTCAGTAACTTTTCCTTTTTCTATGCTAGCAAAACCAAGCAGATGTCTGCCGATATTGTCAATGGTCAATATCTCTTTATCCGCAAGTGTAAAGGATACGTTTTGTTCGCTATTTAAAAAATAGATAAGGTTCGAGCCAATGCTACCCAATCCACCAATCCAATAGTTGCGTTTTTCGAAATGTTGTCCGGATGTTCGTTCTGCGATACGACTAATATTGTACGGATAAACAACGTACCGTTGCCAATAGAAATTTTTATTTTTCTCTAACCAATATTTTGTCGGGGATACTATGCCATTGCGAAAACCTCTCACCATCTCCGGAGTGCAGGGAATAGAAATCGCTCCTAATGCAATAGTATCTCCAATAGGAAATACTATGAGAATAGTAGCATGCTTGTGGCGCTTCATAAATATCTTCAATAATTCAAGAGAAGGAGGTATGCAGTATTCCCCTAATGAGTCAGGAGTTATACAATAAGGAGGTTGGGTAGGGATATGTATGTCTCGTAGATAGAGGACATCGTATGAGGTAGAGGCATATTGGGTATTTTTCTCCTTTAGAATCCGGTTTGCATTGGAATCTGATTCGTCGTATATGAAGACGTTATTCTGAATGTAACATGCTTTTAATTGTTGCGACTCGTTGCTGCGATCAATATTACTCAGAAAGTATCCGTTCTGGATGTCAAATTCCTTGTTGTATTGGAATTTCCAGTAATGAAGGATCTCTTGTGCAAAGTCTCCATCAATAGCGTGTGATGTGTTTAATTCAATTAACTTGCATGCACGTGAAAGTGCAGTGCGAATCATGCCAAATGGGTCTTGCGGAGTAGTGAACTCATCATCAGTGAATAAGCATAATTTGCGATCATCATATCCGATATGGGCGAGATAATCAAATTGCTTGTCAAGTAAATACACCTCTGGCCATGAGTAAGGGAAAGAAGGATAGAAGCACATAAACAGCGTTATGCGCTTCGCTCTGTTCTTAATGGTGATTACCGGTTCGATTTTCCAACAAGAGATATACTTGTCAGAGATAACTTCCTGCGGTAATACTTTTTTTGCATCCTCTTCGGAGACTCTCTCGACTTGTTGAAGTTGAGAGAAGCAATCGACTAATATGAGTTGCGCGTCAAGCAAACCGACTATTATTTAATTTAGGACCGGCAGACTCTTGAACGATAGCATCTTCATCTCTGTCTGGAGCTGATGAGCAGCAAAAACGATCACCAAAGTGTAGTTGCCATTTGAGGCAAGCATCATGTGGGTTCTTCGAGTTAATGGAGCGAACCGCATCATCTTTGAAATCCCCTAATGCTTTCATGAATGCAAACTTACGTGTCGCCCATTTCGTTCCGGCAAACAAATCTTCATTGACGGGGAATGTAGGTCGTAGACATTCAAACTTATCACTCAATGCTACATGCATAGCAACCAGCAGATCTTTAAAAGCAATATCATCCCGATCGTTCTTGACATAGTATTTGGCTGCTAATATAGTCATGATGCAACCGGAAGGCATTTTTGTTCCGTTGGTGAGTTCTTCGTAATCTGCCCATGCTTTTAGGTAGCGGACCAGACGACGTAGTTGTTCATTGTCTTTAATACCGTTGAACCATCTATAGAACTCGCGTGGATCAGAATCAATCCAGCCTAGAGCTTTATGTGCCAGTTTTGGATGTTCATCGTCTTCTTCCATAAAATATATAGGCAAGTCTATATGGTGTCCGTCGGCATAGTATACGGTAACACAAGGATCATTGTCTTTAGGATCTTTGTCAGTATGCCCTTTAACAGCATTATAAATTCGATTGTGGTATTCTTGTACGGAGAGTTTATTTTTGATGTCGTCCACAAAATAGATACCATCATCCATGTCGTAGGGCTGTGATTTGTCGGGTCTAACTATCGGGTTTAACAAGGTGTGCATAGCAAATGAACCCTGCTGATGAAAGCGAGGCTGGATGTCATCGGGGTAGTTCTCTCTATAGTAGTCACGTATTCTATCACGCAGAGCATCACGGTTCTGCCTTAATGTGTCGCGTTTGCTATCAGCAGATATCTTATCGTTGAAAGCAATAAATTGGTCATGATTATTTGCCATAGTCAAAAATTTAAACGTTTTTTTAGCCTTGAAAAAGTCAACTACTTCTTCTTTGTATTTAATAGCCGTGTCGTTGCCTAAACCTTTCATGATGTTTATAGAATCCTCTGATGCATTATCCATATCAATGTATTGAGCTACTTGAGGCGATAACGAATCGTTTTTGACACGCACAATGTCTATAAACGGAAGGTGAGGTTGGATGTGCTGCACAAAAAAGTTCACGCTTTGGTTTTGTCCATCCGTGTATATATCAAATAAGGTGTCCTTCCATTCCCTGAATGAGCGGTTCTTTTTAGGAGCGTAATCTTGAATATTTGTCTCGCAACTACTGATTGACAATATCGATACAGAGTCATAATCGTATGGTGGTTCTTTTTTGTAAAAGTTTCTTATAAATTCGGTCAATGCAGCTAATGTGGGATTGAGAGCCCATAAACCACCATCAATATATTGCACGTTGTCAATCTCTTTAATAGGGAAATAGGTGGGCGCGGCAGCAGTAGCAAGTGCTACGTCTACGTAAGAAAGGTTGTTGTCTGTATTATACTTGCCATAGTCCTTCTTAAAAATCCGATTTCGCGCTGCAGTAATGTTGTACGCAGGAATGCAGAGTAGGTTATTGCTATCTTTCAAAGTGTGCTTCTCAAAGACGCAACACAAAGCAGTTTCAAGGTTCTTATTGTCATATTTGCTTTTACAAACGGCTTGCTTGATACCTAGTTTTAATTTACGCATGCACTTGCCTATGCATGTGTGAGGAGGTTTTGTCTGATCAAAGATGATAGGACCATGCTTTTCATAGAATTGTACGATGTTAGCCATAGGGATACCTAGAGATGCCCCTAAGGCTATAATCCCACCGGTTGAAGTACCAGCAATTAGATCGAAGTAATCTGTCATGCGAACGCCATACAGTTCTTCATACCTAGCAAGAACAGAGGCAGAAAAGACACCTTTTATACCACCTCCGTCAATGCACAAGATTTTAAAACATTTTTTAGTCATAGTGGTTAGTATGTTATTTTGTGCAAAGATACAATAAATTTTTGATATAACCAAATATTTTGGTCAGAAATTGGCGTAAATGTAGAAAAAAATATGTTTTTAAGTCCATTAATGTCAAATTTTGTAACCAAAAACAAATTTTTTATTAATTTTTTATTAAAATCTTGTGTATTTGAGATTTTTTATGTAATTTTGCAACGGAAATATTGAGATTTGAAATAAACTTATTATTTGTAATATAGGTATATGGACTTTAATAAAGAAAATTATTCCATCGATGATATTTATGATCTCATTCGAAATGAGGTTGAAGAGAATATTCATCTCGATTATAAAGAAGCAAGGGCATTAGGGAGGGAGGATGCGAAAAAAGCAGACATTACCAAAGATGTTTCATCCTTTGCTAATGCTGATGGAGGAATAATTGTTTATGGAGTTTCAGAAGAAAATCACAAGCCCAAAGAGATTACTCCAATCGACGGAAAGACGTTTACAAAAGAGTGGTTGGAAAATATAATACAACAGATCCAACCAAGAATAGAAGGCGTTAAGATTTTCCCTATTCGAATAGATGGTGATGTTGAAAAGTCTGTATATATCGTGCAGATTCCGAGGAGTGCTAATGCCTCTCATATGGCAAAGGATCATCGCTACTACAAGCGTATAAATTTCCAATCTGTTCCGATGGAGGATTATGAAGTTAGAGACACGTATAATAGAGAG
>Ga0310690_10006671_pt1 | contig 15087 bp, 4 predicted proteins | sample AusTroGonzalo_MG_2_FD_207661 | JGI IMG/M metagenome (GOLD analysis project Ga0310690, IMG submission 207661) | Bovine rumen microbial communities from tropical cattle in Woodstock, Queensland, Australia - Gonzalo_04 (v2) (version 2) | ecosystem: Host-associated > Mammals > Digestive system >...
GCAGAGAGAAGTCTGTTGTAGTCGCTGCCACCGACAGGGCTTGCATAACCACTGATGGTGAATTCCACTTGGTTACCTTCTTCCAAAGCTTCCACGATGAAGTTGGTGAGCTTCACGAGGCGGTCATAACCCGTTTGGATGGAGTCGTTGAAGAAAGATTCCATGGTCTGCTCAGCCTCAGTTTTCTGAGCACCTGCAAGACCTTTACCTGCGCTGGTCACATAGTTGCTCTTGGCAGCCATGTAGTTGTTGTACAGACCAACGTATTCAGTATTGGTGGTTTCGGATTTGGTGCGCGGGTCGGGACGGTCATTCTCGAAATAGAGAGTAATGGGTTTTGCGAAATCTTTCTTGAGTTTTTCTCTCTCAGCCTCTTTCTTTTCGGCAGCGATTTGATCCTCATAGTTGAAAACAACGGGGATTTGCATAATCATGTCGATAGGCTCGCAACTTTGGGTGCAAGGAATCATCTTGGGGAAGGACTTCACCACGCGGAGAGCCTCGTCATCGAATTCCTGATAGCCAGAGCTTTGAATCACCTCAATATCCGTCAGAGTGCTATCCTTGAGGACCTTGGCCTGAACGGTGGTGGTACCGGAGATTTTCTGGTTTTTGAGGTTGACCGGATACTTCTTGGTTTTGTTGATGTAGCGGCACATGGCCTTGTTGCCACCCTTGAAAGTGGGGAGGGACATCGCAGAAGTAGGCACGACATGTTGTCCGGTGGAGTCACCTTTAACGATGGCAATGCCCGTTTTGCATTTGCGCTGTCCATAGATATTGCCTTGGTCACATTGAGCATAACCCATTGTAAAACAAGCCATTAACGTAAGGACGGCTACGATTTTCAAAGAGGAAAAATTACTTTTCATATCTATACTATTTTACATTATATTCCAAGTCGCAAAAATACATTTTTTCTTGAAACACGCAACAATAATTTTTTTACGAAAAAAAAGGCGCGACACCTCGGTCACGCCCATATCTTGTAGTTATATTTTGAGGTTGCAAAGACCCGACAAACAACCATTAGATGTACCTTTTATTTTCGGATTTCAGAAAATCTCAAATATTCCTTGATATTAATCAGCCCGGTGGCGAACCCTATCACAAGAGCGATAATCGCAAGGAGAAGTATCGACCAAATGGAATTGATCGACCATGAATGATACGCCAGAACAGAAACAAGCACCAAGATGACGGTGAAAATCAGACAGCGCAGCCAAGGCAACGACTTGGCGGGAATACCGATGATGCGCAGCGTAAGCAGGAACTGCAGCAAAGCAACCGTGAACTGCGTGCAGAAACTGGCCACAGCGGATCCGCACGCCATCATCCGAGGAATCAGCAACAGATTCACCATCACATTGATAACGATACCTGTCGCAGCAGTGATGTTCAGAACCTTCATACTACCATTTGCCGTAAGCAAAGTACCGAAAAGATAGTTCATGGATATGGGAATCAACCCGAAAATAATCAATCTGAAAACGGCTATACTTTCTTCAATATGTTCTTTATAAAGCAACCGTATCACAGGTTCGCGATATACATATAAGATGACAACAGCGGAAACCGAGAAGAGAAAGAGCAGCGAGAAAGAAGTTCGCACCACAGGGACAACGTTTTCCTTCTGTTTCAGCATTTTGGAGAAAAGTGGCAGCAAAATGACCGAAAAAAGGTAGGAAACCATCACCAACGCATCCAAAAGACGGAAAGCGGTGGCATAAATCCCAGCCTGCGTCGCTGCAATATCGCGGGGCAACAAACGTTCAAGAAGCACAGAATCAATACGATAGTAGCTGGCCATCAGCAGAGTAATGAGCGCGTATGGCAGACTTTTCTTGATGATGACCAGAAAGAACGCCGTGTTCCAGTGCAATTGGCGAAGGTTGGCTTTACGCAAAACAATGGCGAGCGATATGGCGATGGTAATCAAATAAGCCGCCGTCTGGCTCCAAACAAACCACTCGATACGGAAAGGTTGGTCGGTGACATTTCCCCAGAGCAACAAACCGCAAAACAGAATCATCAACAATCTGTCAGTCACAGAGATAACACTATCCGTTTTGAACATCAGCAAAGCAGATATGTTAGAGCGCACGTAAAGCAGGAATGCACTGAGGAACTGGTTGAATCCAATCCAAAAGAGCAACCTTAACTGCAATCCACGATAGCCGATGAGCAACGCCACCGTGAAAATCACGATGAAGTAGGCCACCCCGAGCAGCACCCGCAAAATAATGAGACTCGACAAATGTTTGTCTAACAGCTGAGTATTCCGCGCAATATTGCGGTTATTGAAATTGGTGGTACCCATGTCGAGCACCATATTAAAGAGCATCGCAAAGTTGAAAAGCGAAAAGTAGAGTCCGTAACTCTCCGCACCCACGCTATTCTGAACCCCCACATCCACGCCAAGCATCCAAAACGGCTTGACCAGGAGGTTCAGAAAGATGAGAAGACAAAGATTGAAGACGAAGTCTTTTTGCTTCATTAAAAAACAATATTCACAATTTTCTTAGGCACGATGATCACCTTTTTCGGTGTGGCGCCGGCGAGCCATTTCTGCACATCGGGATTTTGAAGGATCAGCGGTTCAATATCCTTGGGCGAATAACTGGCCGGGAAGGACATCTTAAGGCGCATCTTGCCGTTGAAGGAGACAGGATAGAGGTATTCGTCTTCCACCATATAACTCTCATTATAAGCCGGATAGGCAGCTTTCAAGATGGACTCCTCATGTCCGAGCAGCGACCACAACTCTTCCGTAATGTGCGGAGCATAAGCCGACATCACAATACAGAGCGGTTCCAAAATGGCACGTTTATGGCACTTGGCATCGCCCAACTCGTTGGCGCAAATCATAAAGGCGCTCACGGCCGTGTTAAAGGAGAAACGCTCGTTGTCTTCCTCAATCTTCTTGATGGTCTTGTGCAGACTCTTCCATTCGGCTTTGGTCGGTTCCTCATCGGTGACGGCGAAATTGCCCTCCGCGTCGAAATAGAGCTTCCAGAACTTGCGGATGAAGCGGGAAACACCCTCGATGCCGTTGGTGTCCCACGGTTTGGCCATCTCGACCGGCCCAAGGAACATTTCGTACATGCGCAGCGTGTCCGCACCGTACTTCTCCACCAAATCATCAGGATTTTGGACGTTATATTTTGATTTGGACATCTTTTCAACCTCCCAACCGCAGATATACTGTCCATTTTCGAGAATGAACTCGGCGTCTTTGAAGTCAGGCATCCAGTTTCTGAAAGCATCCAAATCGAGGACATCATTATGTACGATGTTGACATCCACATGGATAGGTGTGGTTTCGTACTCTTTTCTCAAGTTAAGGGAGACGAACTTGTTGGTGCCCACGATACGATAGACGAAGTTGGAACGGCCCTGAATCATACCTTGGTTAATCAGTTTCTGGAAGGGTTCGTCCTTGCAGCTGACGCCGATGTCGAAGAGGAATTTGTTCCAGAAACGAGCGTAAATCAAGTGGCCTGTACCGTGTTCCGCACCACCGACATAGAGATCCACATTCTGCCAATACTCATCGGCTTCTTTGGAAACGAGCTCTTTGTCGTTCTTCGGATCCATGTAACGCAAGTAGTACGCACTGGAACCCGCAAAACCAGGCATGGTGCTGTACTCACGCGGATAGCCGTTATAGGTCCAGTCCTTGGCACGTGCCAACGGCGGCTCGCCGGTCTCAGTGGGCAGGAATTGGTCCACCTCAGGGAGCAGCACCGGAAGTTCGGATTCAGGAACGGGATACGGCATACCATCTTTATAATAGATGGGGAACGGTTCGCCCCAGTAGCGCTGACGGCTGAAGATAGCATCGCGGAGGCGGTAGTTGACCGTACCGTAGCCGATGCCCATCGTCTTGATTTTCTCAATCACAGCTTTGCCGCCCTCCTTGACAGTCATGCCGTTGATAAAACCGCTATTAACGAGGTAGCCCGTTTTACTGTCCATACTCTCTTCCCAAGTGTCGGGGTCGCTCAGATCGTTCGGCTGAGGAGCAACAACCTGACGGATAGGCAAGTTGAAGTGACGGGCGAAAGCGAAGTCGCGGCTGTCGTGTGCAGGCACAGCCATGATGGCGCCGGTGCCGTAGTCGGACAGCACATAGTCGCTCACCCAAATCGGGATGCGTTCTTCGGTGATGGGGTTGATGGCATACGCACCGGTGAACACGCCGCTCACCTTCTTGACCTCCGCCTGACGTTCGCGCTCAGAACGGTTCTTGGCCCAGGTCACGTAAGCCTCCACCTCCGCTTTCTGTTCGGGCGTGGTGATTTGCTCGATCATCTCATGTTCCGGACACAAGACCATAAAGGTCACGCCGAAAATGGTATCGGGACGGGTGGTGAAAATCTCGAAGGCCGCCTCATTCTGCAGGCCGTCGACATTGCCGCCCATGTAAAGTTTTTTCCAGTCGAGTTGACCTTCATTCGCCAACGGGAACCAGACTGCTGCACCCTCGCTTTTGCCGATCCAGTTGCGTTGGATTTCTTTCAGAGAGTCAGTCCAATCGACCTTTTCGAGGCCTTGCAGCAGACGTTCCGCATATGCGGAGACGCGCAATATCCACTGTTTCATCAGCTTGCGTTCCACGGGGAAACCGCCGCGCACGGAGAGTCCATTCACCACCTCATCGTTGGCGAGCACGGTGCCGAGCTTCGGACACCAGTTCACCCACGTGTCGGCGAGGTAGGCCAAGCGGTAGTTCATCAGCATCTCCTGCTGCTCCTTCTCGGAAGCGGCTTTCCACTCTTCAGCGGTGAATTCCATCGGTTTTGTCTCCGCCACCTTCAATCCGTGCGTGCCATTAGCGGCAAAAGCCTCCACCAACTCAGAAATCGGACGAGCTTGGTTCGCCTGATAGCAATAATAGGAGTTAAACAGCTGAATGAATGTCCATTGCGTCCATTTATAGTAATCGGGGTCGCAGGTCTTGAATGAGCGGTCCCAATCAAACGAGAAACCGATTTTATCGAGCTGTTCCCGATAACGGTTCACATTTTTTTCCGTAGTGATGGCGGGATGCTGGCCCGTCTGGATGGCGTACTGTTCGGCCGGCAGACCGAAAGCATCGTAGCCCATGGGGTGCAGCACATTGAAACCCTTCTGGCGTTTGTATCGCGCGTAAATATCCGAGGCAATATAGCCCAGGGGATGCCCGACGTGCAAGCCCGCACCCGACGGATACGGGAACATATCCAACACATAGAATTTCGGTCTGTTATCATCTATCTCTGTTTTATACAGACCTGTTTCTTTCCATTTTTCCTGCCACTTTTTCTCGATTTCTCTGAAATTGTATTCCATTTATTTGGTTTAAGGTTTAAGGTTTAGGGTTTAAGGTATTTGTTTTGTAACACGTGACTAATTACTTCTTACTTCTTACATCTTACATCTCACTTCTTACTTCCCACGTCACACGTCTACTAATTCTTCACAACAATCTTCCGGGATTCCACTCTCCTACCCTGCTTGTCAATGAACTGCACAGTGTAGTGGCCGTTGGCAAAACGGGTGCAGTCGATCTCGAGGTGCGTGTCGGAGCAGTCCGTCTTGTAGACCAAACGACCAGCCTCGTCAAAGAGCGCGACCTTAGCCACTTCAGCAGCTTCGTCCATATCGATGAACAGCGACTGATGAACAGGGTTCGGGTAAAGTTTCACCATCGTTTGCGTAGGATAATCTTCGATGCCGACATTACAAGTGAGATTCAGCGAAATCTCCGTGTAACCGCAACCGTTGACACCACGTGCGTACAACGTAGCCGTGCCGTTGACCGGCACATTCATGGTTATATATTGCTGATAAGGATCGGCAATCGTCCATTGGGTATGCGTGACACGCCATTCGTAGTTGTTTACATACTCCGGATTGTTGACGGAGTAAACAAAACTACCATGTTGTGTGATATTTTGCGTTCCTTTGATAGTATCCATTCTCGGGAACGGGTTGACTGTCAGCATTAAATTGACAATACTGTCGCAACCACTTTCCGTTTGAAGCGTTTGGGTGAAGGTGTACACGCCCGCAGAATCTATCGTGGGAATGTTAAAGCCATCTTCATCATAGCCCTGATGCTCGCAAATGGAACCCGTAATCGCCACATTGTAGGTAGGAAGTGTGGTAACCATATGCTCACCAACAGTCGAGCAACCATTCACAGCCGTCACAGTGACCGTATATAAAGTATTGTCAGGGGTGACCGTCACGCTGCTGGTGGAGTCGCCGGTGCTCCACAAAAATTGGGTGGCATTGGATAATGCCATCAAAGTTGTGGAATTGCCCTGACAGAGTTCTCTATCACCGAAAATAGTGAGCATCGGTGCGGGCAACTGTGTTACATTCACAGTGTCCGAGAGCTCGCATCCGTAATTGTTCGTGGCTGTCACTGAATATTCACCGCCAGTGGAGATGGTGATAGCCATATCCGTACTACCCGTACTCCATAAGTAAGTATTATTGCCGCTCACGGAGAGTTCTTCGGTGGTACTATCGCAGATTGTGTACACTTTATGAAGCGTGAATTCTGGTATCGGGTTGTCGATGACCGTAACGGAAGCCATAGATTGGCAGCCGTGGACGGAGGTCGCCGTCACCGTATAAGCGCCTTGCGTGGAAACGGTGATGGATGCTGTCGTATCACCTGTGCTCCATAAGTAAGACTGTGCATCGGAAGCTGTGAGGGTTGTGGACTGTCCATGACAGATAGCCAAGTCGCCAGAGATGTAAACAGCAGGATTATCCTCCACGTTGACCACCTTGCCCACTGTTGTATTGCAATTGTGCGCATCGTAACCTATCACGGAATAGGTTGTTGTCTCCTCCGGCATCACCACGATGGAGGCACCCGTCTCGCCCGTGCTCCAAAGATAGCTGTCTGCGCCCGTAGCGGTCAGCACGGCTGTCGCACCTTCGCAAATCAGATTATCGCCGTTCACCTGGACGACGGGATTAGTCCATACCACCACATTGATGGAATCGGTGCGAGAACAACCCATGGTATTGGTTGCCGTCACTTTGTAATAACCAGGATCGCTGACTGTGATGGAGTTGCCCGTAATTCCGTTGCTCCATTGGTAAGAGCTGCCACCCGACACCGTGATGGTTGCACTGGAACCATCACAAACAGAAGCGTTTCCGCTGAAGAAAATGGAAGGCAACATGCTCACAACAACGACTGCCGTGGTGGTACCTTCGCAGCCATACTCACTGTAGGCTGTCACGGTATAAGAGGTATTGATATTCGGAGATACGACAATATCCTGCGTGAGGACGTTGTTGCTCCAACGATAAGCAGCGCCACCCGTTGCGGTAAGCACAGTGGATTCACCCTGACAAATGGTAAGGTCGCCGATAATCTGCGCTTGAGGCAGCGTCTCCACATTCACCATCATCTGCGCTTCGGAAGAGCATCCATTAGCACCGACGCCCGTGACAGAATAGAGGGTGCTTACTGTCGGCATGATGGAAATCGATGCGGAATTCTCAGTCGTGCTCCACAAATAGCTTTCAGCGCCTGTTGCCGTCAAAAGGGAAACACTGCCGGCACAGACATGGCTGTTTCCAATAATCTGCACTTGCGGATTCGGCTTGGACGTCACATAAACAGAATCCACAGTCGCACAGCCATTGGTGCTGGCAGTCACTTTATAGAGACCCGGTTGGGAAACATTTATGCTGGCAGTACTCTCACCCGTGGACCAAGAATAATCGCTGGCTCCTGAAGCGGTGATTGCCGTGATGACTCCTTCGCATACAGAGGTGTTGCCACTGATGGTGATCTGCGGCAGCTGGTTCACCACCACAGTAGCAGAAGTGCTCGCCATACAGCCGTAAGTGTTGCTGGCCGTGACGGTATAGGACTGGTTGCTGCTCGGAGATACCGTCAACTGACTTCCCGTATTGCCGGTGCTCCACACGTAGGAGAAACCGCCCGATGCGACAAGTGTTGCGGAACCGCCCACGCAAATAGGCTGGGCACCAGAGATCTGTGGTTCCGGAAGCGGACGCACGGCCACATTACGCGAAGCCGTAGCCGAACACCCATAAGCATTCGTCACCGTCACCTGATATTGGTCCTGGGAACGAACCACAATGGATGGATTATGATCCCCATTATTCCATTCATATTGCAGCGCACCCGTAGCCGAAGCCGTGAGCAGGGCTGATTGTCCATCACAAATTTCGCTTGCACCGGTAATATTGATTTGCGGTACTTCATGGACAATCACTGTAGCGTGATACATGCGTGAACATTCGTTGGCATTGGTCACAATCACATCATAAACACCAGGATCATGAACGGAAATCTGGCTCATTTGACTTCCCGTTGACCACAAGTACGTACATCCCATCGGCGCATTCACCGTCAGGACAGCCTCCTGACCCTGGCAAATCTCGGACAAATCGTTCACACTCGCCACAGGAAGCGAATTGACAACCACATCTTTCTGCAAGGAAACCGAACATCCATTAGCATCGGTGACCACTACAGAATAAGGAGCTCCTTCGGTAACTTGCAAAGTAGAAGTATGTTGACCCGTACTCCATAGATAGTCCACGCCGCCAGAAGCGGTAAGCGTAGCTGTATCTCCCTGACAAATAGAAGATTGCCCACTGATATATGCCAACGGCAACGGATTCACCATCACAGAAGTGGTAGCGGTAGCGGTACATTCGTGTTCATCCGTCACTAACACGGAATAATTAGTATTAGTATTGGGACTGACTTGAATGGTCGCTGAATTTTGTCCAGTATTCCAACTAAATCTATTCGCTGATGAAATAGCTGTGATCGAGACAGATTCGCCTCGGCAAATAGCATCCTGTGCCAGAATAGTGACCACTGGAGCGGGGTGCGCCTCCACTGTAAAAGAGGTTGAACTCGTACAGCCCTGTAGATTGGTGACCGTCACCGAATAGGTGCCAGACATATTCACGGTAATCCCGGGCTGAGTAGAACCGTCATCCCAAAGGTAGCTGTTACCACCCGATGCCCGCAAAGTAGTGCTCTGGCCTTCACAGATGGAATAGTCACCCGTGATGTTCGCGTTCGGAGCGGTAAGCTCCGTGACGTTTGCAATCATATTGTTCTGACATCCGTCGGCGTTGGTCACAGTCACAGAATATGTTCCTGCAGACGAGACCTCTATGGACTGGCCATTGCTGCCGTCAAACCAACGGTAAGTGTTACCTTCATCACCAGTAATCATAAGGGTGGTGCTTTGTCCAGGACAGATACTTCGGTTACCCAAGAAACTGGCATTGACAACAGATGTTGTGACGACCACACTCTTCGTAGCCGAACATCCGTACTGGTCTGTACCGGTCACGGTATAAGAACCTGCATGAGTAGCTGTAATAGACTGCGACATATCGCCGGAATTCCACTCATAGGTCGAAGCACCCGTAGCTGTTATCGTTGTGTATCCACTCTGACAAAATGTCGTTCTGCCATTGATTTTGATGGTGGGTAGCGGATGGACTTCCAACAAGACAGTAGCCGTGCTCTGGCATTGATTCTCATCGGTTCCCGTCACACTGTAAACGCCCGCTGTCGATGCCGTAATGTGGTCGGTGCGGCCGCCGGTGTTCCAACGGTAGCTGTCTGCACCGTAAACCATGAATATCGTGGACTCGCCGGCACACACACTGTTGTCACCCACAATGGTGAGTTCTGGCAACGAATTGACTGTCACTGCTATATCTTTAGAGCGAGAACAACCGTAAATATTGGTTACGGTAACGTAATAAGTTGTGTTCGTCTCCGGTGTTACCACCAATGTGTCCGAAACGCTGCCATCGTTCCACAAATAGGAGGAACCGCCCGTGGCGATCAACGAGAGGCTGTTGCCCTGACATACGTTGTTGCCACCCTGGATGTTGGCATCCGGCAAAGCCACCTGGATAACCTGCACATTCTTGGAAGTGGAACACTCAAAAGCATTGGAGACTGTTACGGAATACAACTCTGGCAAGGTGACCACAATGGAGGACTCCGTTGAACCGTTGTTCCAAAGATAGACGCTGCCCGTGGATTGTGCCTCCAACTTCACCGTGCTACCCGCACACAAATAGGCAGTGTCGGCAATCACCAAGGTCGGAGACTCCTTCACCGTCAGATTCACGTAGAAGACGGAATCGACCGCAGGTGTGGAGGAGGGGACAATATATCGATAAAGCCCTGCCTGGTTCAGAATGCTGTCAAACAGCAACAACGGCAGGTCGTTGGAACAAATCTCTTTCTGGATAGTGTCCAGATTCTCCACCGCTTCATTGATAGTCAAGAACAGCGAGAAGATACTGTCGCAACCATTCACAGTGGAAAGGGCCAATTCATGATAACCCGCCGTGTAGAAGAGGCTGTCCAAGAAATGATACGGAAGTTCGTATTCGCCCACTTCAGCGTACAGGGTTTCGGCACGATAGACGGGATAATGATTCACATTCAAAATGATTACGCTGTCATAACCACTCAGATGATAGGTGTATTGATAGGTACCGGCCGCAGTGATGGTGTCGTCCAAGAACGCGACAGGGACGTTGGCGCACACGGTGGTGTCCATCAAAGTGGTGTAAATCGGCAACACTTCCAAATACAACACATAGGTGGAATCGCACTCTAAATCGGTGGCGGCAGGGGCAGCTATATGATAGTCACCGCTTTGGGTATAAGTTTGTCCCCGATAAACGTATGGAAGATCGTTACGGGTGATGGTATCATAAACCGCAATTTCAAAATTCGGTTTCACCGTCAAACGCAAGAGGACGGTGGCACTATCACAACCGGTCTGGCCTTGCAGAACATGCGTATAATTTCCTGATCTCTTGCAAGCTTGACCATAGAACATATACGGCAGCTCGGAAGCGCATATGGAAGCATCGACTGTATCGAAAACCATCTGCAAGTTGAGATTCACGCACAGGGTGTGGTAATCCAGGCAATGGTTGGCGTTAGTATCCACATAGGTATAATAGGTGGATTGCGTGAAGGTGGTATCACCGAATGTATAGGAACTGTCCGAGGTGCAAATCGTCACCGTATCTCTCACCACAGGATTCTGGACGAGCATCACTAAGGTGAACTGTGTGCAACTCTGCCCTGGATAATCGTTGATGTAATACTGACCAGGGGCCGCATAGGTATGCAGTGAGTCATACACATATGGGAACTCCTCCGGACAGAGGTGCCGAATCACTGTGTCAACCTGAGGTTGAGTCACACTTAAATAAAGATTCACCACCAGACTGTCACAACCGTACTGGTTTTTCAGTGACACGGTGAACGTGCCGGGATGATCGAAACTCTTTCCCATGAACTCATACGGCAACTCAGCGACACACACCGTGTCCTCAACCACTTGATATTGAGTGTTTGCGGGAAGAACGGTCAACACCAGATGAGTGAGACCTTCGCAACCCGTTTCGGTTGTAAAGGGAACTTCATAAACACCCGTGCTGTCAAACGAATGGCCTTTGTAGTGATATGTATATCCTTGACAAATAGTGGCTTCTATAGTGTCCGTCACCAATGGATACCGGGTGACTACATAGATTTTCGAATTCGGGCAACCCACCGAATCCACTCCGGTGTATCTGACGAACACACCTGATTCGGTGAAATCGATACCGTCCACCCTGACAGATGCCTGCGAAGGACATATGGTCACCGGCACAGTGTCCCGCTGCCCTTCCATCACCTGAAATCGAAACAGGACATGCGCGCTATCGCAGCCTTTCACGGAAGGAAAGTCCACCCAATAGTCGCCAGATTCGGTGAAGTAATTCCGATTGAAATAGTATGGCAGTTTATTGCTGCACACGCTCACCGACAGCGTGTCTTTCACATCATAACTTTCCCCGATGGAAACCAGATAGACATCCCAATAGCTCTCGTAAATCACTCCTTCGATAGTGACATAGTGAGGAACGTAGATGACCGTATCCGAATATAGGTTGAGCACTCCGTCATCAAGACTCAGCTGGAAGCTATCGCAACCGAAACAATCATGATAGACAGTGTCGGGCTTCACCGGGACGGTCTGTGCAAAAACTGAATTGTACATGCCTCCGAAAACGATGGCAAAAACAATCAATAATTGTCTAATAATCAATCCTTTATTCATTATTATGTTTTTAAATTTCAACCAAGGTAAGATATTAACAACAAAATGTGCAAAAATACGCTTTTTTTCGTATTCCTGCACAGATAGGATTTTGAATAATTTCAGACGAAATCGGTCAGTGGCTGTCGTTTGTGGAGAGATAGGAGAAATGGGCGAGATGCCATTTCTGAAGGCGGAACTGGAGAGAGGTGCGCAACACCCCGAAACCGTAACGGCAGCTGCGCCGGAAATTGATGGAAGAGGCTTCGGGAAAATACTTGGTCGGACAGGTAATCTCGCCGATATCGAAACCGGCATAGATAATCTGGGCGAGCATCTGGTTGTCGAAGACAAAGTCATCGGAATTGCGCATGAAGGGGACGGCTTCGAGCACCTCTCGGGTGAAAGCGCGGTAACCGGTATGGTACTCCGACAATTTCTGTCCCACCATGATATTCTGGAAGCAGGTCAGACAACGGTTGAAGAAGTACTTGTAACGGGGCATTCCGCCTTTCAGGGCGCCGTTGCCGAGGATTCGGGAAGCGAGCACCACGGGATAGAGGCCGTTGACTATCATATAGGAAATAGACTCTATCAGTTTCGGAGTGTATTGGTAATCCGGGTGAAGCATGATCACCACATCCGCGCCGAGTTCGAGCGCCTTGCTATAGCAGGTTTTCTGGTTTCCACCATAACCTCTGTTCTCTTCGTGTTTGATGACATGATGGATACCCAAGTTTTTCGCCACCTCCACAGTCTCGTCAGACGAGCAGTCGTCCACCAGAATCACTTCGTCCACGATGTCCATCGGAATCTCCTCGTAAGTCTGCTGCAATGTCAGCACAGCGTTGTAGGCCGGCAATACGACCGCGATTTTTTTCCCTTTCAGCATTTTTAAAAATTTCGAGCGGCAAAAATACAAAAATCCCCCCTATCCTATCACATCCGCAGTAACGGGGCAGCCCCCATCCGACCACAAAAAAGGAGCCACCCTTTCGAGCAGCTCCTTCAACTATTCAACTTATATTCAAAAGCTCATCATTCATTATTCATTTACATAAACTTTTCGGATACATCTGACGCTTCTCAGATCGGATTTTCTGCCCATTTCTTCCACAGAGGAGTCGCAGAAGGTTGTGATGGTGGTACCCGTTGCGACCGGGCTGCCAGGAGCGGCATCCACAAACCAGAGGTGGAATCCCGTGTAACGATCCTCGTAACGTCCTGAGGTGCTGTTAAACCAACCACCGCCACGAGAATTGAAACCTGAGTTGGGAGTCACGCCGTTACTGCCTGCCTGCCAGTATTCCTCGCCGGCATCCTTAAGCAGGAGTGCGTCACCGACGGTTGCATTCAACTCGCTGTAATCCTCAAGCGAGCACACGGCCCATCCATTAGGACAGATACCTTGGACATACGGTTGGCCGTTGTCGCCGATCTGAGTGATAGGCGTTGCCGTAACGTTGTCCTCACTGATGCCCACCGTGGAGTACCAAGAATACAGATATCCAAACTTGTCGAAGTTGGACATATCGTCACGATATGCATGGTAGTTGGCAATATCGTTGCCGCTGGCATCCATCGTATTGCGCAGGTTTTCAGTCAACCAGCACTGAGAACCGATACGTCTTGCAGGATAATTGTAATTGTGGTAGATAACAGCTTCGCAAGGCGTGTATTCCACAACCACTGCTTGTTCGCAAGAAGCAATCAACTCCCCATCAGAGTTGGAAACAAGGTTCCAGGTCACCATGTGCACACCCACGCTCATCGGGTTGAGTTCATCGAGGTTGTTGGTGATCGTCGCCTCACCAGTCTCCACGCTGAGGTGTGTGATAGGACCTAACACACGCAACGGCACGATGGTGTCGGATGTTCCCTCCTTCAAGATGACGGTAACAGGATCCGGACAGGTGAAGTCAGAGGATTCGGAAACCACCAGCAGACGACCGTTCACACGGGTGATGCGATAGTTGTCGATGGCGTCCTCACCATTATGAGTAATCTCCAGCCTATCCACCACGCTGACACCTGTACCCGGGTTGGTCTGACTACCCGAAGTCGTCACCACGGCTTGGTCGGTTTCGGCCAAGTTGGTCACAATGTAGCGATCTTGCGTAAGCGGTTCGCCATCGAAGATCTTAGCGCTGTCCAACACGGTCACCGTGAGTTGACGCGGGCTGATAACCAACGTGACGTTGAACTGTACAGCGTAGTTGCTGGTCACCTCTGTCGGACCAAATCCGGAAGCCACAGCTTCGTTAGTGGCTGTAGTTGCCCAACGGTTACCGACATTGCACAAGTACGTGCCTGCACGGTAACTGTCAGTCGTGATAGTTCCGGAAGTGATGGCGTCATCACCCTCCAGACCCGTGAACTGCAGAATCGTGTAATCCACGGAGAACGGGGTGCCGTCATATGTTTTGGTAAGCGGAGTTGCCGGGTTGCTGACCGTCAAGGCTTTCTTCATGATGGTCAGACTACCGGTCTCCAACGAGATGTCGTAGTTGTCCGTCACATCCGTATTGCCGGACATGATGCGGTTCTGACCTGAGAATTCGCCATTGTATTCACCAGCAGCCTTACCAGTAGCCTTGTAGTTGATCGTCCAGGTGTGACCCGTCACAATGTTGTCCGCCGTCACATCCGTGAGGGATTGCTGAGCGCCATTGTACACCAACGTGTTCGTCTCACCTGTAAGGGTCAACGGGCGTTTGGTAACGGTCAGTGAACCATCTTCTAAAATCTCAAACGCAACATGATTGTATCTGGGATTATGATTGACAAACTGAGCAGGGCTCAATCCCATCATTGTCGTACCCACAGTGGTGCGGGCAGCACGTCCAGGTGCTTCAAACGTGAAATCATCTTCGGAGTATACATCAGGAATGATTTCAACCACCTCATAACCCGTCACTTCCTGTTCAGCACCGTTATAGACCAACGTATCCACATG
>Ga0310690_10006673_pt1 | contig 15085 bp, 12 predicted proteins | sample AusTroGonzalo_MG_2_FD_207661 | JGI IMG/M metagenome (GOLD analysis project Ga0310690, IMG submission 207661) | Bovine rumen microbial communities from tropical cattle in Woodstock, Queensland, Australia - Gonzalo_04 (v2) (version 2) | ecosystem: Host-associated > Mammals > Digestive system >...
GCTCATTGAGAAAGGTCTGGTACGCGAACAAGCCTATGACCTCGTACAACCGGTAGCGATGCGTACCCTCATGGAAGGCGGGCAGATGCAAGACCAACTCAAAAGCACACCCGAAGTTATGAAGTACTTGTCCTCCGAGGAGATAGATAATTGCTTCACACTCGAGTATTATATGAAAAATGTAGATTATATCTTTAATCAATTAGGAATATGAGAAAAGCAGATATCCTTTTAGGACTCCAATGGGGAGACGAGGGGAAAGGCAAAATGGTCGATTTCCTGACGCCTAAGTACGATGTGATAGCGCGTTTCCAAGGCGGTCCGAATGCAGGACATACATTGGAGTTTGACGGACAGAAATATGTGTTACGCAGTATCCCGTCAGGTATCTTCCAAGGGGATAAACTCAACCTCATCGGAAATGGCGTGGTATTAGACCCTATCTTGTTCCAAAAAGAGGCAGAAGAACTGGCACAAGCGGGACATAACTTGCAGGAACGACTCCTGATCTCCAAGAAAGCGCATCTGATTCTTCCGACGCATCGCCTGTTGGATAAAGCCAATGAAGCCGCTAAAGGTAAGGCCAAGATCGGTACTACCGGCAAAGGTATCGGTCCGACCTATACGGATAAAATCAGTCGTCACGGTCTGCGTGTAGGCGATATATGCAGTGATGATTTCGTGGCTAAATACACACAGGCACGCGACCGTCATTTGGCGATGATAGAGGCACTCCATGCTACCGCTGACGGATTGGAGGCACTGGAGAAAGAATGGATGGAGAGCATTGATTATCTGAGTCAGTTCCGTTTGATAGACAGCGAGCATTTCGTTAATAAAGTATTGGCGGCCGGCCAATCGATCTTATGCGAAGGTGCACAAGGCTCACTCCTGGATATCGATTTCGGTTCGTATCCTTTCGTGACATCGAGCAACACGATCTGTGCCGGTGCATGCACCGGTTTGGGACTGGCTCCAAGCCGTATCGGCGAAGTATATGGTATCTTCAAAGCCTACTGCACCCGCGTAGGTTCCGGTCCGTTCCCGACAGAGTTGTTTGACGAGACAGGACAGAAGATACGCTCTATCGGTCATGAGTATGGTGCCGTCACGGGACGTGAACGCCGCTGCGGCTGGATAGACCTTGTAGCACTTCGTTACACTATCATGCTCAACGGCGTGACCCAACTGCTCATGATGAAATCCGACGTGCTGGATACCTTCCCTGTTATCAAGGCTTGCACAGCTTATCGCATCAACGGCGAGATAACACGGGATTTCCCGTTCGCTATTGACGAGAAGGTAGAACCGGTTTACGAAGAACTTCCCGGATGGCAGACAGACCTCACACACTGCCGCACGCAGGAAGAGTTGCCGGAAGCGTTTGTTCGGTATATCCATTTCTTGGAGCGCGAACTGGCAACACCTATTAAGATTATTTCCGTAGGACCTGATCGTGAAGCAACTATATGGAGATGAAAAAAGCAATATTACGGCTAAGCGACGGAACGAGCTTTGAAGGGTTCAGTTTCGGTGCAGATGTGCCGGTCAGTGGAGAAGTAGTGTTCAATACCGCGATGATAGGTTATCCTGAGTCACTCACCGATCCCAGTTATGCAGGCCAGCTGATGACTCTCACCTACCCGCTGGTAGGTAACTACGGCGTGCCGGAGTTCTCTTTCCGTCCGGACGGTCTTGCTACCTTCATGGAGTCCGACCGCATCTATGCACGAGCTATCATATGCAGCGAGTATAGCGGCGAATATAGTCACTGGAATGCCAAAGAGACTTTGGCGGATTGGCTCAAACGCGAGAACGTACCGGGTATAACAGGTATCGATACGCGTGCGCTGACGATGTTACTGCGTGAACACGGTGTCATGATGGGTTCCATTGAGATAGAGGGTTATGAGCCTGCTCCCGAAGCGCAGTATGAGGATGTCAATTTCGTGGCACAAGTGTCCTGCAAAGACATCATCCGATACAACGAAGGCGGAGCAAAGAAAGTGATTCTCGTGGACTGCGGCGTGAAACATAACATCATCCGCTGCCTCATCAATCGTGGACTCGAAGTGATACGTGTACCGTGGGATTACGACTTTAACACCATCGAGGCAGACGGTCTGTTCATTTCTAACGGTCCCGGAAATCCGGATACATGCCAGGTACTTGTAGATCATATCAAGACCTACATGCAGAACCATAAACCCATCGCAGGTATCTGTATGGGTAATCAGTTATTGGGCAAAGCCGCCGGAGCAACTATTTATAAACTGCCGTACGGTCATCGCTCCCATAATCAACCTGTCCGCATGGTAGGTACCGACCGCTGTTTCATCACTTCGCAGAATCACGGTTATGCCGTAGATACAAGCACTTTGTCTAAAGAGTGGCAACCGCTCTTCGTCAATATGAATGACGGATCGAATGAAGGTATACGACATATATCCGAACCGTGGTTCTCGGCTCAATTTCACCCCGAGGCTTGTTCCGGACCGGTAGATACGGAGTTCTTGTTCGATGAGTTTGTCAAGTTGCTAAATCACTAATAGAGACGACATGAAATTAGAAAACATACATAAAGTATTAGTACTCGGATCGGGTGCACTGAAGATCGGAGAGGCCGGTGAGTTCGATTATTCGGGTTCTCAAGCCCTGAAAGCTTTGCGCGAAGAAGGAATAGAGACGGTTCTGATCAATCCTAATATTGCGACGGTACAGACCTCCGAAGGAGTTGCGGATCATATCTATTTCCTGCCTGTGACGCCTTATTTCGTTGAGCGACTTATTGAGAAAGAGCGCCCGGACGGTATTCTTCTTTCCTTTGGCGGTCAGACAGCTCTCAACTGCGGCGTAGCGCTCCATCGCTCCGGCGTGCTGGACAAGTATAACGTGCAGGTATTAGGTACGCCTGTGGAGACGATCATCAATACCGAAGACCGAGAACTGTTCGTACGTCAGTTGGATCAGATAGAGGTCAAGACCATCAAGTCCGAGGCCTGCGAGACCATCGAAGAAGCACGCCGTGCGGCAGCTGAACTGGGATATCCGGTGATTATCCGCGCTGCCTATGCGTTAGGCGGTCTCGGCTCGGGTTTCTGCGACAACGAAGAGGAACTGAATACGATGGTGGAGAAAGCGTTCTCTTTCTCACCGCAAGTATTGGTAGAGAAGTCGCTCAAGGGTTGGAAAGAGATCGAATACGAAGTGGTGCGTGACCGCTATGACAACTGTATCACGGTCTGCAACATGGAGAACTTCGACCCGCTCGGCATTCATACCGGAGAGTCCATTGTGATAGCTCCTTCGCAGACACTTACCAATTCCGAGTATCACAAACTACGTGCATTGGCGATTCGCATCATTCGCCATCTGGGTATTGTAGGCGAGTGTAACGTACAATACGCTTTCGATCCCGAGTCGGAAGACTACCGTGTCATTGAGGTCAACGCTCGTCTGAGTCGTTCATCGGCATTAGCCTCTAAAGCAACAGGTTATCCGTTAGCTTTCGTAGCGGCCAAACTCGGTCTGGGATACGGTTTATTCGAACTGACCAACTCCGTCACGCAGTCTACCTCTGCCTTCTTTGAGCCGGCTCTCGATTACGTGGTATGTAAGATCCCGCGTTGGGACTTGGGTAAGTTCCGCGGTGTCAATCGCGAACTGGGTAGTTCGATGAAGTCAGTAGGCGAGGTCATGTCAATAGGCCGCACGTTTGAAGACGCTATTCAGAAAGGTCTGCGAATGATTGGTCAGGGAATGCACGGTTTCACAGAGAACAAAGACCTGCATGTCGATGACCTCGAGGCCGCTCTCAAAGCACCTACCGACAAGCGTATCTTCGCTATCGCACAAGCGATGTATGAAGGCTATACGGTAGAGAAGATACATGAACTAACGAAGATTGACAACTGGTTCCTGCAACGCCTCGAGCATATCATCCGTCTCGATGCCGAATTGAAGCAACTCAATGGCATGGAGCAGTTGACACACGACCTGCTGTTGCGTGCAAAGCAACTCGGTTTCTCGGACTTCCAGATAGCCCGTGCCGTCGGTTTAGGTAAGCTTATGCCGATGGATCAAGCGGTCATTAAGATGCGTGCATTCCGCAAGAAAATGGGTGTACTGCCTGTCGTTAAGCAAATAGACACGCTTGCCGGTGAGTTCCCTGCGCAGACGAACTACCTCTACCTGACTTACAGCGGTATCAAGAACGATGTGCAGTATACCGGCGACCATAAATCTATCATCGTGCTCGGTTCCGGAGCTTACCGTATCGGCTCGTCCGTTGAGTTCGACTGGTGCGGCGTGCAAGCGCTCCATACCATCCGCAATAACGGTTTCCGCTCCGTCATGATCAATTATAACCCGGAGACCGTTTCCACAGATTACGATGTATGCGACCGACTCTATTTTGACGAACTGACTTTCGAGCGCGTCATGGACATCATCGAACTGGAGAACCCGCACGGCGTGATTGTTTCTACCGGTGGACAGATTCCGAACAACCTCGCGATGAAACTCGATGCACAGCAAGTGCCTATTCTCGGTACTACAGCCAAGTCGATTGACAATGCCGAGGATCGTGATAAGTTCTCTGCAATGCTGGATCGTATCGGCGTAGACCAACCGGAATGGAGTGCCCTTACTTCGATGGACGATGTGGAGAAGTTCGTGAACCGCGTCGGTTATCCGGTCCTCGTTCGTCCGTCTTATGTGCTCTCCGGTGCAGCAATGAACGTCTGCTCCAATGAGGAGCAACTCCATAAGTTCCTTGAACTGGCAGCCAAGGTGTCTAAAGAGCACCCGGTAGTTATCTCTAAGTTCATGACCAATACCAAAGAGGTGGAGATGGATGCAGTAGCGCGTAACGGCGAGATCATCGCCTATGCTATCTCCGAGCATGTGGAGTTTGCCGGCGTCCATTCGGGAGATGCCACGATCATGTTCCCGGCGCAGAAACTTTATGTAGAGACCGTGCGTCGTATCAAACGTATCTCCGGACAGATAGCACGCGAACTGAATATCTCCGGTCCGTTTAACATCCAGTATCTGGCACGTGAGAATGAGATTAAGGTTATTGAGTGTAATCTCCGTGCTTCCCGTTCGTTCCCGTTCGTGAGCAAGGTGCTTAAGATCAACCTCATCGACATCGCTACGCGTATCATGCTGGGCTTGCCTGTCGAGAAACCGCATAAATCGCTTTTTGACTTCGATTATGTGGGCGTCAAAGCCTCACAGTTCTCCTTCAATCGTTTGCAGAATGCGGATCCGATCTTAGGTGTCGATATGGCATCTACCGGCGAAGTGGGTTGCTTAGGCGAAGACGCCAACTGCGCCCTGCTCAAATCCATGCTGTCTGTGGGCATGCGTATCCCGAAGAAGAACATCCTATTTGCCATAGGGGGTCCTAAACAACGGGCACACCTGCTGGATACCATCAAGCGACTCGTTGAACGCGGCTACACGATCTACGCTACCGGCGGAACAAGCGAGTACTTGAACAGTCTCGGTGTACCCAATATACGGGTCTATAAGAATGAGCATCTGGATGAGTTCGGCCAACTCAAACAACCCATCGTGTCCAACCTGATGCACAACAAAGAGATTGAACTATTCGTCGGTATTCCGGTGGATACTTTGGCGGACTCGGTACATGACAGTTATTATCGCATGCGCCGTACTGCGGTCGATCTGAATATCCCTCTGTTGACCAATGCGCGACTGGCGGAAGCCTTCATCAATGCCTTCCTCGATGTACCATTGGATTCACTCGCTATCCGCGAATGGAGTGAATATAAATAAGTTAAAAGTTGAAAGTTTAAAGAATAAAGAATATGAAAGCGCTAACATCAACTAATTTTTCTTTTCCGGGTCAGACCGATGTGTATCACGGCAAAGTACGTGACGTCTATTTCATTGGCAACGACCTGCTCTGCATGGTGGCTACCGATCGTATCTCGGCTTTTGACGTCATTCTGCCGGAAGGTATCCCCTATAAAGGACAGATCCTGAATCAGATTGCGGCTAAGTTCCTCCATTCCACCCGAGATATCGTGCCTAACTGGCTGCAAGCGACACCTGACCCGATGGTCTCTGTAGGTTATCGGTGCGAAGGTTATCCGGTGGAGATGATCGTGCGCGGTTACCTCTGCGGTTCCGCTTGGCGTGCGTACAAAGCCGGTGCACGGGAGATATGCGGTGTCCGACTGCCGGAAGGCATGCGCGAGAACGAGCAGTTCCCGACACCGATCATTACGCCGACCACTAAGGCGGAAATAGGTACACATGACGAAGACATCTCCCGCGAAGAGATCATCGCACGTGGATTAGTGCCGGAGAAGGAATATGAACTGCTGGAGAAATATGCGTTGGCGCTCTTTGCTCGCGGACAGGAGATCGCTAAGCAGCATGGATTGATTCTCGTGGACACCAAGTACGAGTTCGGTAATTATAAGGGACAAGTGATGTTAATGGACGAAGTACACACGCCTGATTCCAGCCGCTATTTCTATGCGGAGGGCTATGAAGAGCGTTTTGCGGCAGGTGAGCCTCAGCGTCAACTGTCCAAAGAGTTCGTGCGCGAATGGTTGATGAGCAATGGTTTCCAAGGCAAAGCAGGCCAACAGGTACCGGAGATGACACCTGTTATCGTGCAATCTATCACTGATCGATATGTGGAGCTCTTCGAAGGTATCACAGGCGATACATTCGTAAAGGAAGAGACGACCGACTTAGCGGCGCGCATCGAGAAGAATATTCTGGGTTATTTGAATAAATAGGTACATCATTATTAGTCTGTTTTATTTACAAAAAATTTTATGGCTGGATTTTTTGGAGCTATCAGCACAACGGCTTGTGTAACCGATGTCTTTTACGGCACCGATTACCATTCGCATCTGGGAACTCGCCGCGGAGGTATGGCCACCTTTGACGCAGAGACGGGTCATTTTAATCGCGTGATACACTCTATCTCGCAAGCCTCTTTCCGCACGAAGATGGAAGACGAGTTGCCTAAGTTTGTAGGTAATGCGGGTGTAGGTATCATCTCCGATACGGATGCACAACCCCTCCTGTTCAATTCGCATCTCGGTCGGTTTGCCCTGACTACGGTCGGAAAGATTGATAACCTTGAAGAGTTGGCAGACGCCGCTCTGGCGCACAATATGCACCTCTCCGAGTTCTCCTCCGGCAAGGTCAACCCAACGGAGTTAGTCGGTCTGATGATCATTCAGAAAGCTTCCTTGGAAGAAGGTATCCGTCATGCGCAAGAGCAGATTAAAGGTTCGCTGTCATTGATGCTCCTCACTGAAAACGGCATTGTCTGCGCACGCGATCTATGGGGTCGCACACCGGTCATCCTCGGTCAGAAAGAAGGCGCTATATGCGCAGCCAGTGAACCCTCTTCTTTCTATAACTTAGGCTATACCACATTGCGTGACCTTGGTCCGGGTGAGATCGTACGACTGCAGGCTGACAAAGTAGAACTGCTGGCGGAACCTCTGCCGAACCATATGCAGATATGCTCCTTCCTCTGGGTGTACTACGGTTTCCCGACTTCCTCTTTTGAAGGTCGCAATGTAGAAGATGTCCGTAACTATATCGGATTTGCCATGGGAAAAGAAGATGACACACAGGTGGATTGTTGTTGCGGTGTACCGGACTCCGGTATCGGAATGGCCATAGGTTATTCGGAAGGACATAACGTACCGTATCGTCGTGCTATCTCCAAATATACACCAACCTGGTCCCGTTCGTTCATGCCGACGAACCAAAACATGCGTAACTTAGTGGCAAAGATGAAACTCATCCAGAACAATGCCATCCTGCGCGACCGTAGCGTTCTCCTCTGCGATGACTCCATCGTGCGTGGCACGCAGTTGAGGGATAACACCCGCTGCTTGCTGGACGGAGGAGCCAAAGAGATCCATATGCGTGTGGCTTGTCCGCCGCTGATGTACGGCTGTCCGTTCATCAATTTCTCGGAGTCCAAATCCGTCATGGAACTGATCACGCGCCGTATCATCGCCGAACTGGAAGGAGAAGAAGCTGCGATGGACGAAGAGCGCGTACGCGCTTATACCGTCACCGATTCGCCCGAATACCAGCGCATGGTCAACTGCATCGCAGAGAAATTCGGATTGAACTCCCTGCGGTTCACAAAGTTAGAGACGCTCATTCGCGCCGTCGGATTACCTCGCAGCAAGGTCTGCACACATTGCTTTGACGGTTCCTCTTCACATACCCTCTAAACAGTTAACATAAAACAATCCATAGAACGATGCAAATAGCACAACGAATTCTTAATATCTCTGCCTCTCAGAGTTTGGTTATGGCAGCTCGCGCCAAAGCTATGCAGTCAGCCGGTATAGATGTAATCAGTATGTCCTTAGGCGAACCCGATGTCGACACGCCTAAACAGGTACGTTTAGCGGCGCAGGAAGCTATTGATAATCACTGGTCGCACTATGGTCCGGTAGCCGGTATTCCCGCGCTTCGTGAAGCGGTGGCTAACTATCAAAACGGTGTATCAGGAAACTCGATTCCGTGGATAGCAGATGACGTACTCGTGTCTGCCGGTGCCAAAATGGCCATATTCAATGCCATCCATGCGGTGATCAATCCCGGAGACGAAGTGATCATTCCGATGCCGAGTTGGGTGAGTTATAGCGAGATGGTCAAACTGGCCGAAGGAGTGGTAGTGCCTATAGAAACGTCGTTTGAGGATCGTTATTGTCTGACGCCGGAGCAACTCCGTAAGGCGCTCACGCCGAAGACCCGCATGATCATTCTGTGCTCGCCGAACAACCCGACCGGCAGTGTGTATAGCACCTCCGAAATGGAAGCGCTGGTCAATACCTTGCGTGATTTTCCGGATGTGTATATCCTCTCCGATGAGATCTATAACGAGTTGGTTTACGGTAAGCCGGCCACTACCCTCTCTCACTTCCCTGACCTCGCTGACCGCTTGATCATCATCAACGGTGTCAGCAAGGCCTATGCGATGACGGGTTATCGCGTCGGATGGTTGATGTCGAAAAACAAAGCCTTTGTGAGCGCTTGTATTCGTCTGCAAGGTCAGCAGATTACATGCGCCACGATGATCGCGCAGAAAGCCTCAGAAGCGGCATTGTCGGGCGAACAGGATAGTGTGGACTCCATGCGAGATATCTTTGCTTCTCGCCGCAAGTTGATTTGCGAACTGGCAGCCTCTATTCCCGGATTGAAGTTCCATGAACCGGAAGGCGCTTTCTATCTCTTCCCGGATGTCAGCCAATGGGGAACAGGCGACGAGGTGGCAGAGCGGCTGTTGGAAGAAGCCCATGTAGCCGTTGTTTCCGGATCGGCTTTCGGATGTCCGTCTTGTATTCGTCTGTCCTATGCCATCGGCGAAGAGCAGATTCGCCAAGCGATGGAGCGTATCAAAAAACTGTTAACCAACGCATAAAAAACCATGACCTCTTACCAATCACTTATTACCGAATCTGTTTTTGCCGGCATTGTTATCGCTATAGCCGGATGGGGATTTCTCGCGAATCCCGTACTGGGAATGTTCCTTTTCTGCGTAGGATTGATTGCGGTAGTCAAGTATCGCGCTAAGCTATACACCGGAACAGCCGGATTCATCACGGGTTGGCAAGATATACTGCCGCTCCTGCTGATTTTGCTCGGTAATATCATCGGATGTCTTGCCGTCGCTGCCGTATCGCTCTTCACACCTTTAGCCTTGCCGGAAGCGGCAACGGGTATCATCTCCTCGCGTTTGCAGATAGGATGGATAGGTACAGGATTACTGGCGACAGGTTGCGGTTTACTGATGTCTTTTGCCGTAGAATTCGCAAGAAGGAATAAGGATTTCTCCGATTGGTTACCGCTGCTCTTTGCCGTGCCGGCTTTCATCCTCTGCGGTTTTCCGCACTGTGTAGCCGATGCGTTTTATTGCTGGGTATATCTGCTGAATACTTCCACTGCCGAGGTAGCTTGGGGTCACTTAACTGCCTACTACGTATCGATCGTCCTCGGCAATTTTATCGGATGTAACGTATACAGACTCTGTCGATCTTACTCGTGATGGTAAGGTTCGTTCCGGAGGATGGTCATGGCGCGGTAGAGTTGCTCAATAGCCATAAGACGAATCATCTGGTGTGAGAAAGTCATCTGCGACAGAGAGATCTTGCCGTTAGCGCGCTGGTAAACGGCTTCGCTAAAACCGTAAGCACCGCCGATGACAAGGGTCAAGTCCTTGCCGGACGCCATCTTCTTTTGGAGGAAATCCGCATATTCGATGGAGCGGAACTCCCGTCCGTGCTCATCGAGCAAGAGCACATCCATGGCAGGCGTGAGGCGCGCGAGGATGGCTTCGCCTTCGGCGGTCTTGAGTTGGTCTTGGCTAAGCGATTTGGCATTCTTGATATCGGGGATGACGACGAGTTCAAACGGCAAATAATGTTTGAGCCGCTGCTGATAATCGTCAATAAGAGAAGCTAACCGTGCGTCAGTCGTCTTCCCCGTCAGAAGCAATTGAATCTTCATTTTTGAAATAGGCTTCGTAGTCCGGTCCGGTCCATGTGAACTTATAGATGACGTTATTACCCATGAATCCGTCGTAACTGACTATCGCCGTATAATAGGTATGGCCTTGTTCGAATTCCGCATCGGAGTTGAGACCATCGTTATACACCACATTCGTACCATACCGGATGACGGTCTTCAGATCCAAAGCCGAATAGCCCATGAATAGTGCCTCGAAATACTCTTCGGGAGTTATGCCTTCCAGCCATTCTTCGTCACATGTAGCCGCCAAATACGGGAAGTGATTATTGATCTTTCCGTCCGGATTAAGCGGGTAGATATAATCCCAATAACCGCGCACGCGGTACTCGAAATGCACATCCATCGCACTGGTGGCGGTGGTGGTCACCTCTTTGAGGTACAGTTTGCCGGCCGGTTTCATGGTTTCCGGATTAACCACAAAAGCAAAAATCCAATAATTGGTCAGCGTGTCGAGGTTGGTGAAGAAATGGTCTATATTGCCATACTGCAGACTATGACTGGCGAAAGGCGCGATATTGAACTCACCTCCCTTGAGCAGGTTATACCGCCAATCGAGATAATCCACATAAGCCGAATCGAGCGCTAACATCATGAACTGCTTCTGGTTCTCGGGTTTGGTAGGATCGTATCCGGCCTCAGCAGGTACGCAGTCAATGAGGTAATACGCTTCTTTGTCTGTAGCGAAGGAGCACTCTATGTATCCTGCAGAGATCGTATAAGGCGTGATCGTAATTGTCACATCGTCTGTAGCCCATTTGGCTTCGGGGTTACATGCGAGCACTAAGAGCGCGAGCAATCCCATCACCCATAACCTTTCACCTTTCACCTTTATATTATTCATACTGACTCCTTTCTTTTTCCTCCTGTTCCAGGAGCGACTGTACGGACGAGATAAAACGCAGACAGGTCAGCACATGTCCGCCATAATGGCCGAAGTTATAGGTGATATTAGAGTATGTCCACTTGGCTTTCGCATTGGTAGCATTCTTGAAGGGTACGGTCTCGTCGTCCATTGAATGCAGGATATACACGGGTGCCTCGGGCATCCAGTTGAAGGAAGTGATGGAGTTCTGCACCATCGCTTTCTGTAGTTCAGACACCTCCCAGGACTTCTGGTCCATCGCTTTCTCGGTCAGCAGTTCGTGGGTGACATGCGTACCGATGAGTCCGTTGATCTGCGCGGAGGTGAATTTCTTAGAATTGACCCATTCGTCGAGATGTGCTACGAGCCAGGGTTGCATCATTGTCTCGATCTTGATAGAATCCAGTTTATTGCCCCGTATCATGCCCTGTAAGACGAGCGGAACGGCCACAGGGTAACTGGCTGTATCGGTATTGGCAAACCCCTCGTACGTCGCTTTCACATCATAGGGTCCGCCTCCGGCAAAGACGCGATGGATCTTCACTTGTTTGGGATCGTCATCGGCCCAGTACTCGCTCTCGATCAGATGCTCCACCGCCATGGTGTTGGCACCGCCTTGGCTATAGCCCATGAGCATGATCTCCGGATGTTCGGGTTCTCTATCGACCGCTTTCAACCACGGCTTGACCGCGAAATACATATCGAGCACATTACGCGCCGTGAGATCCATCACGAGGTAAGGATGCACGGAGTCACGGGTGATGCCGTAACCCATATAATCCGGGATGATAAGGCCGTACCCCATCTTAACGAGCACGCCTTCGAGTGAGAAGCAGTTAGAAGGCGCTTCACCGTTAGAGCAGACGGTATAATGGCTGACGAGGATGAGTCGTTTGGGTTTCTGTCCGCGCGGCAGCATGACCTTACCGGACAGACGTACGGTATCCCAGTCGAGGTCGATGGTCGGATAGGTACCGACGATCTCCGTGACCTTGTTCTGATTACCGTACTTGAGCAACTCCTGTATGATTGCCGCGCCGGAGACACTGCTGGTCTTATGCGCTTGCGGACCGTCGCTCAGGTTGTCCGAATAGGCATAGGTAGGCGTGCCGTCAGGCAGGAAGCAGTTAGAGGGCAGACCTTGCTCTAAGTCTGTCTCATGCTGACCTATGACTTGGAAAGCGAGACCTTTGGCCGCCTCAATGTTCGCAAAATCCACGAACTCATCTTCGTGGAACCGGCACGATGAGACCGTTAACGCTGTCAGAAGACAGACCGCTAAGGCTGTTAGACCGGCCGTAGGCCTGTTAGATATGTAATTAGAAACGTGCACCGATACTGACATTGATTATTCGTGAAGCAGCTAAAAAGATAACTTGGGAGTTTTTGATGGCTGTCATACCGCCAAAATCCACGGTCATAAACCAGCGGTCGTAATTGGCACTCACGCCAAAGACCGTCACGTTGACAGCCGCACCGAAATCGGTGTTCTTACCTTTGGTATTCGTCTCCGTACCTCCGTTGATATCCAGGCCTATACCTAATCCCGAATAGAGATTGACATAGTCATGGTGGAAATACGTGAAACGGATAGTAGGCATCACGATGATGTTATAGAAATGGTGTCCACCTTCGCGTGCGATCTCGTGACCTTGACCGTTACGCGTCACATCATCCCAACTGACACCGCTACCGTCCACCATACCTCCCAAAGAGAACCAATGGGTGAAACGCCACTGATACTCGATCCAGAGGTGCTGGTAGTACCGATAGTCTTCGTGGTAGGTCTGCTGATAAGACACCGGCATGGTCGTGACGAACGATGTCGGGTTATGCCACATAAGGGTCTCAAAGAGTTGGTCACCCCAGCCCACTCGTATCTCGTTACGATTGGCGATATAATCCCATTTGGTCTCTGCCTGCACCGTAAAAACAATGCAGGTCAGAGCCAAAAGAACTATGAGACGTTTAGTACGCATGATTAACGCAGATAATTTTCCCACTTGGTATTACGCATATCGCCGGACTTGAGGAACTCCTCGTGCATAGCGAATGCGAGAGATAAGTTATGTTGCGTCTGACCGTGTTTAGCGAACTTGAGGTAATCACGCAACATCTCTCGGTATTCGGGAGCGACGCAGTTATTGATGATCTCCTCGGCACGCTGACGCGGACTCTTGCCACGCAGGTCGGCTACACCTTGCTCGGTCACAAGCACCTTGACGGAGTGCTCGGAGTGATCGAGGTGGGTGACCATCGGCACGATGGACGAGATAGCCCCGTTCTTCGCCGTCGAAGCGGTGGTGAAGATGCTGATATAAGCATTACGAGCGAAATCACCCGAACCGCCGATACCGTTCATCATCTTCGTTCCCGTGACATGCGTGGAGTTGACGTTTCCGTAGATATCTGCCTCCAGCGCCGTGTTGATGGCGATGAGACCGAGTCGACGGATGATCTCCGGGTTGTTAGAGGTCTCCTGCGGACGCAGTAAGAGTTTGTCACGATAGAAATCAAGGTCAGCGAGTACTTCCGCCATCTTCGATTCTACGAGACGTAGCGAACAACCGGAAGCGAACTTACAATGTCCGGCTTTGATAAGATCTACGACAGAGTCTTGAACAACTTCCGAGTACATCTCAAAGGGCGGGATATGCGGGTTCTTACCCAGTTCGCCGAGCACGGCATTGGCTACGTTTCCTACTCCACTTTGGATAGGCAGGAAGGAAGCCGGGATACGACCTGCTTTCATCTCTGCCTCGAGGAACATCGCTACGTTCTCGCCGATCTTAGCCGTTACGGCATCTACCGGTGTGAAAGCCGGGATCTCGTTCGGACGGTTGGTCTTCACCACAGCGGCGATTTTCTTCGGATCCACCTTCAGATGGTCGGAGCCGCAGCGGTCAGAGGGTTTGTAGATAGGTATCTCCTTGCGGTAAGGCGGGTCGAGCGGTTCGTAGAGATCGTGCATGCCGCGCATAGCAGCAGGGAACATCTCATTGAGCTCGATGATGATCTTATCCGCTTGGTTGCAGATAGTAGGCATGATACCGATACCGGCAGCCGGTACGATGGTGCCATCCTCGCCTACGTACGAAGCCTCGATAATCGCCCATTTGGGTTTCGGAAGGAAACCGTAACGGATGTCCTGCGCCATATGGCTCAGGTGCATATCGAAATAGTGCGTACCTTCGGCGTTGATCTCATCGCGCATGGATTTGTTCGACTGGTACGGCGTACGGAACTCGACGGCGTGCGCACGTGCTAACGCACCGTCACAACTGTCGCCCATCGACGCACCGGTCTCCAGACCTACACGGAAAGGCTTGCCTTCGGCATGCAGTTTCTCTGCACGTTGTGCCAACGCAAAAGGAACCGCCTTAGGCACACCGGTGGCCGTGAAGCCACCCATGCCTAAGACATCACCATGTTGTATTAACTCGGCCGCTTGTTCAGCGGTCATAAACGGTAGAGCCATTTATGATTTAAAATTTATGATTTATGATTTAAGCTTTACCATCACTACCAAGTACGTTGATGATTTTGTGCTTGTACAGTTCCTCCATCAAGTCACGAGCCGGACCGCAGTACTTACGCGGATCGAACTCACCCGGTTTCTCAGCGAATACCTTACGAACGGCAGCGGTGAAGGCCAGACGGCTGTCAGAG
>Ga0310690_10006674_pt1 | contig 15083 bp, 11 predicted proteins | sample AusTroGonzalo_MG_2_FD_207661 | JGI IMG/M metagenome (GOLD analysis project Ga0310690, IMG submission 207661) | Bovine rumen microbial communities from tropical cattle in Woodstock, Queensland, Australia - Gonzalo_04 (v2) (version 2) | ecosystem: Host-associated > Mammals > Digestive system >...
ACGTTAGAACGCGTAGAGGCTGGAAGAAATGACTCGAATCAAGAAAACGCCGAACGTGATAAGAAAGAATTCGAAAGGCACGAACGAAATTATGGAATAACTTTATATAATTTATTTAAGTTTCTGGGAAAAAATTCATATATAGATAACAAAATAAAAATAAAAATCGACGATTTTGTCGGATCTGATTTGGAATTACTTAGAGCTTTAAAACGAATAAATGAAAGAAGAGAATATCCGAGCTTATATTTAAAGTTTGATAACAATGAAACCGTGACAGAAAATTTATTTGATGAAGACGAAAAAATAAATCACAGCAATAATAGCTCACCAGGAAAGGATGATATCACTGAGACTGAATTGACGGAAGAAAATATCGAAAATCAATCAAGTAGCAGTACTGAATCATCTGATGAAGATAACGAAGATGAAAGCACTGCTACTCCAGAATCAGCAGCACCTCAACCGGCCACAGTTCTTCCTTTCAACACAAATAACGGACAAACACCTAGTACAACTGAAACTACAACAAACCAAAATAATACATCGCTTATAACTCAACAAACTCCTCAAACTGCTGAAACACAGACCCCTGAGCAATCGACAGAAGATGAAGACTCAAATGATCAATCAGATGAAACACAAGACAATGAACAATTTTCTCAAGAAAATCAATCAAACGGAACTTTAAACAATGGGCAATTTAATCCAAATTTGGCTGTCGTTCCAATCAATGGACAACTTCCACCGTCAGATACGATTAATTTATTAGGTGATGATTTCATGAATAATGGATCATTTAACCAAAATGCAGGCGGAAGTCTAATAAATAACGGAACTGTTTACAACGGAACCGTCAACCAAAATCAAATTACCAACTCAGAAGGTACATCTTGGGGTGGAATTTTAGGCGGAATCGCAGGCGGAGCAGCTTTGGGTGTTATAGGCACCACATTATACAATTCCAGAGATAATCAGGACGAATACGGAATGATGAATAACTACGGCAACCAAAATCAAAGAGGTCCGGCCGTTGCTGAACAGGATTCCCTGCCATCCGTGATTTTATCAGATGACAGCGCTAATCTGAATAATCCGCAAGATTCATACGACCAAATTAATTATTCCGAGCAAGAACCAATTCAATCGAATCTCGAGGATGTACCAGAAGAATCCATAGAAAATAACGATGATTATGACCAAAACTCCGAAAATGATCAGCTTGAGAAAGTAGAAAACGAAGAAAATGACTTAATGGACACACAAGAAGAGAATACCGGAGAAGTTAATAATGGTACTTTCACTCAAAACTTCGAAAATGATCAAAACATAGAATTTCAAAACGAAGAAAATATAGAAGAAGGTACAGAAAATAATTTAACAAATATACAGGGAAATGTCGGAAAAGTTGTTAATAATGCTCTGATGGATGCATATCAACAACCTATACAAATGATGGAATCGCAAATACCGAACAATGTTAATTTGCTACCTCAATTCGGAGCGCAAATACCTTATTATGTTGCTCCTCCTCAATTATTTGAGATGCAAACACCGTATAACATCAATTCCTTCCAACAATTTGCGCAATCTGAAGAGTCACAAATACAGGAATCATTGAACTCATACGATATCGAACCTCAGCAACCATTAAAGCAAGAAAAACCTCAGTCAATCCTTAATAATCTTATCGATCAAGAAGAAATTGAAAACAGTTATTCGACATTGTCTAAACAACATCCGAACCGTAATACTAAACCAACAATTAAAAAAATCCGTAAGGTAATAAAAAACAATAACAAGGATATTTACATTAAATCCAAAAAAAATACTGATTCGCAACAGCCTAAAATGTCAACAATTCCGGTGAGACAGGTAAAAGAAAATAAACCTTTAGAAATGATTCAGGATCTGGCAGATAACAAGATTCATGCGTACCATTTTTAGGAGAATGAAATGAAAAAAATTTTAGCTTTAGTTTTCAGTCTGATAATTTTGGAACAAAATTCCAACGCAAGATACGAATTTAATGAAGAAAATGAAGATTTCGATTCGTGGAGTTCAACACGCGATTCCTGGAATGATGACGAAGACGATTACAACTCTTCTTATCGAAAAACTTCTTCTTGGGATGATGACGAAGATGATTACAACTCTTCTTACCGAAAAACTTCTTCTTGGGATGACGAAGACGATTACAACTCTTCTTACCGAAAAACTTCCTCTTGGGATGACGAAGACAACTACGATTCTTCTTATCGAAAAACTTCCTCTTGGAACGATGATGAAGACGATTACAACTCTTCTTACCGAAAAACTTCTTCCTGGGATGATGACGAAGATGATTACAATTCTTCTTATCGAAAAACTTCCTCTTGGGATGACGAAGACGACTATGATTCTTCTTATCGAAAAACTTCCTCTTGGGACGACGATGACGACTACGATTCTTCTTATCGAAAAACTTCCTCTTGGGACGACGATGATTGGGGCAATCCAAGATCTAAAAAAAAGCAAAGAGAGCAAGAAAAATCACTGATAAAAAGACGTAATCAGGAGGCGATTAATAGAATTATTTTAGATGAAACTCCAGAAAATGAAAAAATCGACCTTCTGACAGATCAATTAAAACTTGCAAATACGCGAATGAAAAAATATATCAGCAAATTGAAAAGGAAGTCCGCTGATCCAAATTTAGATTTTATTGAGCAATCATTTAAATTCAATAACGATGGTATTGGAATACTGCTGGAAAATAGTCGGGCAGACGCAGAATGGAAAGGAAAAATTTTTAAAGAAAATCCGGAATCTGAGTACAACAATAACGAAGAAGAAACGGAGGAACAGACAACAACAGACGGATCTCTAGTAATTTACGATCAGGTTACCGATAAATACATAAGGGAAATCAATAAAATGACCCGAGAAGAATGCCAAAAAAAAGTGAGAAACGGAATAATCGATAAGGAATACTTCTTCCAGCTAAGCTTAGATAACTCACAAAAAATAAATAAAGCCGTCACATCAATTATTGAAGCGGTAGAAAACAGAAATGGAAAAACATCGCAAATTAACAAAAGAAGAGATATGGAAAATGCCCTAAAGCTCAGATTACTTGTCGCACTTAATTCCAATCTGTTTAAGGATGTGGAGTTTGTTAGAAGTATAAAAAATCAGATAAAAGTTTTGGGCGAATCGATTCGTGAATCTTATGAAACTGCCTCAGAAAACGTGAAAAAAAATCATCCTTATTTGAAATTTTTAATCGTGGATAAAATTTAACGACATCGTAATACAAAAGGTGAGATAAAATTCAAATTCCGTTTAATCGAGAAACAGTATTTCGAGAAAAATCTAAAAGCAAAGTAACTTTAATGAAGTCAGAACAACAATTGCTTCAAAAATTCTCTCCACAAGTCCTTCTCCTTTTTTGACGCTATAAACCGCACCGAAATATGTTCCGAATATAGACGCAATCGCTAAAATTACCCCGTAACGCCAATGAACGGCCCCCGCTCCGGAATAAATTATCAAAGATATTGTTGTTATAAAAAACGAAATAATGACCCTGGTGCCCGCAGCGATTATGAAATCCATTCCGAAAAACAAAGTCAGAGTATAAACCAGCAAAACGCCTTGTCCGCCGAAAGCTCCTCCGATTCCTCCTGTTATGAAAAACATGAAATATCCAAAAGCATTTTTCAACGGCGAACTTTCGCTTTTTCGGACCTTCTTTTTGAAAAATGATACAATTAACAGGAATAACATCGTCAATCCCATTATTCTTTTTGCTAATTCTTCAGAAATTAACAAAAGCATATTCGAACCGAAATAAGCTCCGACACAAGCGACCAACGATCCGATCCATCCCATTCTGTAATCAATTTTTTTATGTTTTGAAAATCCGCAAAAAGCTCCAATCATTGAAAAGAAAGCACTAAATCTGGTAGTCGCAACAGCCACATGTACGGGAAATCCGAGGAAAATACACATTGGAACGGTAAACATCGCACTTCCGCCGGTGCTTGCTCCTACAAATGAAACTATAAAAGTTACTGAAAATATGATAACAGCTTTTATGACAGAAACTTCCGGCATGGCTTCCCCTTTTCTGATTCACTTTAACTCTAAAAACAAGTTTTCGATACAGAAAGTTTATTTTTTAATGACCAAAAAGCCTCAATATTCCTAATAAAAGAATTGCTTCTAACTATTATTTTTATAAACTCCGCGCATTGATATATAAAGGAGCAACTTTCGGATTGAATTCTGTTAGCTCAAGGAGATTTACGGCGTTTTTGAAATCCTTGATTTCGAAAAATCCGCGAGTAATATTCGGTAAAATCTCATCTATTCTGTCTCCGACCAACGGAAAATCTGTTGGTAACTGATCGTATGGGCAAACTCCGAAGTCATCTGTCGAGAAATTGTAAAAATACGCCTGATTTTTAGCGCTTTTGATGATTGCGACGAAACCTTTTTCTTGCCCAAACATATCTTTGATAACTTGGAAGTAACTGGCGCAGACTGCCGGAATTTTCAAAGCTAAAGATAATCCTTTGACGAAACTCTGAGCCGTACGGATTCCCGTAAAAGATCCCGGCCCGGAAGTTGTAATGATTCTGTCAATTTTTGTTAGATCGATTTTGTGATCCTCGCAGAAATCCTGTGCTAACTTAACCAAATAGGTTGATGAATCGAGATCTTCGTTAATTTCAAACACTTGTCCATCGAATTTACACGCAATGGAACATCTTTTAAGCTCGGCAGTAACCGCAAAAATATTACTCATATAAAACTACCTTATTTTCTTTGATTCCTAACTTTATTTTTTCGTTCATCAGATCCCGAGCGGAATCTCCGAAGATTTCTTGACGCCATCCGCGCAGAAATTTCACGTTTTGATCTCCACTGACGAATTTTATCAAATCTTTAACTGAAGCGATCATAATCGGAGCGACATTATGCTCCTGCGACTTGATATTCAGTAAGGTTTTGAGCAAATCAACCGCGGAATTTTTCTCCGTTTGATTTTTTTCGGGAGCGAAATTTTCTGCGGCTTCCTCTGCGTAATCTAAAAATTCCCGATCGTCGATCAAATTACGAGAATTCTTTAAATTTCTGATATACTCGATGCCTTTTTTACATATAGATTTTATCAGGCGATCGCTCGCAATTATCTCAGGTGAAACTTTTTTCTCTTTTGACTTTTCCTCACGCCAACTGAGTAACTTATAAAGCAGGGGATAGCTCGCTTCGTTCAGTAAATCCTCCAGCGAGTTTTCGTTTGGCAGTTGCGAAATCTCTTCATCGAGCCAATCTTCTCTATCCAGTTGTTTTAACTTGAAAATTTGGCTTTTATAAACCTTACGCAAATAAGTAACATCTTCCGTAGCATATTTTAGTTGCTTTTTACTGAGAGGACGCTGAGTCCAGTCACTCATTCCGTAATTTTTCTTCAGTTTTTTACCTGTATAATTCAAAACGATCGATTGATAACTAATATTCTCTTTCGTACTCAAAATCATTTCATAAAGTTGAGTATCATAAAAATTATTGATCTCAAAACCGTAACTTCGCAAAATTTCTACGTCTTGTTTTGCGTCGTGAAAGACTTTTTTTAAATTTGGATCCGCAAAAAACGGCTTCAGAAAATTCAGATCGACATTCATGGAGTCTATAACATAGCTTCTTGATTTTGTTGCAATTTGCACGAGACAAAGCAGAGGAATCTTATTTACTTCCCGAATAAACTCAGTATCAACTGTAACAAATTTTTGCCCACAGCTGAGATCTTCTGTGAGTTGCTTTACTGTTTGTTCTGAATTAACTAATACCATTCGCGAAAGCAACCTCGTTGTAAATCTCAAGAAGTTTTGGAAGGAATTTTTGTAAATCCTCTGGCTCTATTGTCGGCCCGCACCAAATTCTGATATGAGGTTCAGTCAACGCGTGTCCGAGAAAGTCGTATCCGCATCGCTTTTCGGTAGCCAAATCTAAAATTTGATGCAAAAATTTCCACTGTGCATCTTTCGACAGTCGCTGATATTTTTCATTGTTGATGTCTAAACAGGCAATATGATGAGCGCGAAATTTCTCCTCGACCAAAAATTTGAAAATACTTTGCGACTTCAGCCAATCACAAACTGTTTGATAATTTTTCTCAACTTTTTGACGAAGGAACAGCAATCCGCCGGACTGATCCGCCCAAACCAAAGTTTCGTAGATATCCTGAAAACACAGCATCGACGGCGTGTTAATAGTCGCTCCGTCGAAGAACGGCATATTGACTTCGCCGTTATTCATGATTCTGAAAATTCGCGGAATAGCTCGATTCGGACGGAAAGTCTTCAAGCTTTCAACGGCTCTCGGACTCAGCACAACGACTCCAAACCCTCCTTCCCCACCTAAAGCTTTCTGCCATGAAAAAGCCACAGCATCCAACTTTTTCCAATCGACATCTACAATGAAAGCACCCGATGAAGCATCGCAAATAGTAAGACCTTCTCTGTCCGCAGAAATCCAATTCGTATCACGAAAAGAAACTCCGGAAGTAGTCGAGCTGAGGCAAAACACAAGATCGTGAGAAAAATCTACCTTCGAAACATCTGCCATTCTCGGGAAATTTTCTTTTATCAAAGTTGTGTTCGGAATTTTTAATTCTTCAACAACATCGTGAGCCCAATGATTACTGAAAACACAATGGGCGAGAATATCTACAGGCTTTGCTCCCAACAAATTCCACATCAGCAACTCCATCCCGCCGGTGCAAGAGGCAGGACAAATTCCCACCAAATAATCATCGGGGATTCCTAAGATTTTGCGCTGCAGATGCAATACTTTTCGGATTAGATCCATCCCTTCTTTCGAGCGATGAGATCTTCCGGCAAGCGAATAACTGGGAAAGACCCAATCCTTACGCTTTGCGCAAGGACCGGATCCAAAACATAAGTGCTTCATTTTACAAGTTATTTAACAGAATTCGATAAGCTACTAAAATAATTCTTCAGCGAATTAAACTGACGCTTATTAGAAACATATTGCTCTTTTTTCGGCATCATCTTCACGCTTAAAGGATTAACATTGACATTATTACGCGCCAATTCCAAATGCAAGTGAGGACCTGTCGCCGCTCCCGTTGCTCCTGAATAAGCAATAAGTTGTCCTTTCCTAACTTTTGATCCCAAACGCACAACCATTCTGCTCAAATGTCCATAACGACTAGCGTACCCATTCTTATGTTTAATATCTACACACTTTCCGTATCCGGAATACCTGGAAGCACGAGTCACAACTCCGTCATAAATTGCATAAACAGGAGTCCCATGACCAGCTGCTAAATCAACACCGTTATGTCTCTTACGAACTCTCGTGATAGGATGAATCCTTATTCCGAATGGAGACGAAACTCTCATTCTTCCTCTAATAGGAGGGGCAAACTGGCCATCCGAATTGCCTGTGCCGACTTTTGCTCCGTCTTCCAAAAAATAACCTTCTTTTCCAAATTTATAGACAGAAGCCTGCTTACCCCGAGTTTTTATTTTCGAATAAAGAAGACTATTATCCTTGCTGAAAGCAATCTCAAACTGATCTCCTTTTTTCAGATAACGTCTAAAATCAATTTTTGAAGATAAGCTTTTGATAACTCTGTCGATAACTCCCACTGGAATCGATAGCTTGCTCGCATCCACATAGAAATTATCATGAATTACCCCTTTAACTAATTTTCCGCCTTTGTAAGGACCCGATTTGATCTCAGTAAATCTCAGCGGCTCTGCCGGATGCTTCACGTCTATTGCATCGGCCACATATCGAGACTTTAAATCCGGAGAGTTAAAACATGTAAGATCAATTCTTCCAAAATATCCAGAATTAAGAGAATCTGTTAACCTTGCTTGAAAAATCGGAGCTCTATCCAAAACAAATTCACTGCTCGAAATAAAATCACTTTTATCTGCAAGAAGATCTCTTTTTCCTTCAAATGATCCCAAGAATACCGGAGCATAAGCCAAAGCCAGCAAAGCACCACCACCCAACATTTTAAATTGTTCTGAAAACCGAGATAGCTCCATAATTTCCTCCCCCAGAGAGACATCGATCTACCTTAGATATAGGCAAACAAACTGTTAAAATCAATAGGTTAATTGCTTTTTTTTCAATGCAATAGCTTTTTCGAGATTTCAAATACTCTCTCTATTTTTTTTCTTGACTTTTTTTTTGCGTCTATATAGGATTAGTGCACACTTGGGGGTGTAGCTCAGTTGGTTAGAGCGTCGGCTTGTCACGCCGAAGGTCGCGAGTTCGAGTCTCGTCACTCCCGCCAGAGTTTAATCATTTACGAATGAATTCATTTGTGGGACAGAAGTTTTATCATGTCTGCATATCCCTTGTGTTTCGCAATTTGCAGAGGCGTCCACTTGTTGTGAGCATATAACTCAACTTCTGCCCAATTTTCTCCCAGATAAAGATAATCTTTCGGCAATTCGCATTTCACATTGATATCAGCTCCTCTGGATATCAGGAATTCAGCAACTTTTACCTTATTCATCATCACTGCAAGAATTAACGGAGATATGGTGTAATGTTTTATGAATTCATCGATATTTTTTTTGTTGAGACGCTTTATATCCTTCATAAACGATATATCGTCATGCTTGATTGCGTTGAAAAAATAGTGAAATGCCTGTATTTTTACACCACCCTCTGTATCAGACAACAGACACATTAAATCGAAACGATATTCTTTACTAGCTTGAGCTAAAGGAGAACCTTCACATTTTCTTGCGATCCATATATTCGTTTTAGCTCCGTTTTTTAGAAGCAATTCACACGCTTTGTAATTATCGCTCTTCACCGTGTAATGCAATGGAGTTAATCCCTCGTTATCCTGGACATTTACATCTGCTTTTTCTTTCAATAATATTTCCACGCCTCGAGTTGAATGGTTTAATCTGAAATCGTAAGCAGCAATATGAAGAGGAGTAATTCCATCGTTGTTTTTTGCGTTTACATCCGCCCCTTTTGATACTAATAACTCGGCTATTTTTGTATTTTCAATATTCGCATGGAGAGGAGTATTTCCTTTGTGATCTCGATGGTTGATATCAGCTCCGTGATTGATAAGAAACTCTCCCATGGATTTAAAATCAACGGCGTAATCATCGGGATCTCTCTCGGTTAATCCAAAATAAAAAATAGGCGTTTTTCCTTCTGCGTCCTCAGAATTTACGTCTGCCCCCTGTAATATAAGAGCTTTAGCGACATCAAATCTCAAATTCTGTATAGCACAGTGTAATAACGGAACGTCGTCAGGAAAATCCTGTCTAATTTCATTAATATCTTCTTGTGTTAAAGAAAGTTTTTCTTCTGAATTTTGAGCACATCCGCATAACAGCAAAATTGTAGCTAAACAGGTGCATTTCGTAAAACTTGAAAATTTCTTCATAATAAATCTTCCACAAATCCAATCTATTTTATCAATCAGTTATTAAGAAAAAATGAACCGAGCACCGAGAATCTCAAAGCGAATACTGTATAATTCCCATGTAGTTATTGGATCATATACTGTATAATTCCCATGTAGTTATTGGATCATAAAATATGAGGAATTTTTGTTAATCGTATTGGGTTTCTTGAGTTTTTTGCATTTTGAAGATGCTAAAGGCAGTATGTTCGGATTTTTTGGCGATGCGAGAGAGTTGCCAGCAGATTTTGAAACAATTCAAATTCAGGCAGATAAACCAAATTTTTTGAAAGCGTCAGATTTTGATTCAATTTACAAAAATCTTCCGAAATCAGTAACGACTGCCAGAGATTTTGCTTATCTCACTGCAGATTCTGAGTTTCAAAAAGTATTTCGATCTCATTTTAAGAAAATCAAGCTGATTAATTGTCACGATTTATACAAAAACGAACATTCTGATCAGCCAAACAACGTCCCAGAGTTGTACGCAACTGAGCTTTACAGCGGTCCAGCGGCTTTAAAGTTAGCTCAATCCGGGAAGAAAGTCGCAATTTTGATTTTCGCAGACTCAACAAATGTCGGCGGAATATATCTGACCAAAAGAGGTAACCCTGCATGCACTCAGGAAGAACAAACGGTGTTAATGGCTCCTGAAATTTACGGATATCTCGGAAATAATTTCGGCGTACATGATATCGGCGGAGACGGTGACGAAATATATAGTGCCAAACAAAAACGCTATTGCTTAAGTAAAGATGGTTATAAAAATTCAGAAATTATAAATCCAGCTTACGGTTTTATTTTAACGAATCTTTTGGTAACTCACGACGTTGAACGCTGTTCAAAGATGATCAAATTGCCGAAAGATAAGGTTGTCGAGGTATCTTATGCTTTTCTTTCGATGCCGAGTTTTGCAATTGATATAAGCAGAGACCCAACGGGTGCGATGTTGATGAATCAAAGCGGAGAGAAAGACGGAGAAAAAATATACGACAGAATGAGGCAGACCTTTGACATTTTACGAGGAGATAACGACGTATGCAGTCCTCAAATGATGCGAGATACTGGAAAGATCGCGATTTTCTATCCTACAGAAAAACTTCGTGATTTCTCAAAGCAATACCTGGGTGAGAATCTCAGTATAAGCGAAATCATTGCTAAAATAATTGAAATAAAATCAGAGCAACCGGAGAAAAAAGTAATGAGCATTTTCGAAGAAGCGCAGAAGAATTACGAAAAATGCGTTTTTGATAAGTTTATTAACCTAATACGAGGAGCTGAAACAGCCGGATCTGACACTCTGGTGTTGGGAAAAATCGGATGCGGTGCGTTCTTGAACGATGAAAACGAAATCGCTGTGCTTTTGGGAAAAGCTTTATCCGCATGCAGATCTATAAAATACGTTTATTTCGCAGGAATAAGTAAAACAGACCCTTTTATTGAAAAGGTCAGATCTGCAATGGGAAAGATCTCAAAATAAATTTCGCGATTTTAAGAAATAAGCATTCCGACTTTGTACACAAAAAACGACACGACCCAAGCTATTGCGCATTGTAAGAAGACTATCCCGAAAGCGTATCTTTTTCCGAGTTCTCTTTTTACGGCTGCTATTGTTGCAACGCAGGGTGTGTAGAGTAGCGAAAATACCAAAAATACAAATGCTGTTAACGGACTAAAAATTTGTTGCAAGGAATTTCCTCCTGTCAGTATGTTTAAGGTACTTATAACACTTTCTTTCGCCATGAATCCGCTTATAAATGCTGTAGAAATTCTCCAATCGTTCATTCCGAGAGGAGTAAATATGGGCGAAAGAAAATCTCCCAACTCTGCCAACATGCTGTTTAAAGGAGTATCTACAAGATTGAATCTCAGATCAAATGCTTGCAAGAACCAAACGATGATCGTTGCGAAAAAAATTACTGTAAATGCTTGAGTTATGAAATCTTTAGCTTTCATATAGATCAATCTGCGGATATTTACCAAGCTTGGAACTCTGTAATTCGGTAATTCCATAATGAAAGGAACGGGATTACCTTTGAAAACAAAAATTCGCATTATCAGCGCAAATATTATTCCAACGACGATACCAATGAGATACAAGCTAATTACAATAACCACTTGATTTTCTTTGAAAAATGCGGCTGTAAAAAATGCATAGATTGTTAATTTCGCGGAACAACTAACGAAAGGAGTCAGAAGAACTGTCATTTTTCTGTCTCTTTCAGATGGTAAAGTTCGAGCCGCCATGACGGCAGGAACAGAGCATCCGAATCCTATCAACATCGGAACAAAGCTTCTTCCCGACAATCCGATTTTTCTCAAGGCTTTGTCCATAACAAAAGCAACTCGCGCCATATATCCTGTATCTTCGAGCAAAGATAAAAAGAAAAACAAAACTAAAATCATCGGCAAGAAACTCAACACACTTCCGACTCCGACACAAATTCCATCGACTATCAAAGAATGCACTACTGAATTTAACCCGTAAGACGTTAAAGAATGATCAATTCCCGTCGTAACAAAATCAGTAAATCCTTCCATAAGTTGAGACAAAAATGAACCAACAGGACCGAAAGTTATATACATAATGGTTGCGATAATACAGAAAAATGCCGGAAATGCTGTACATTTCCCTGTTAAAATTTTATCCAATCGAGAAGACAGACGAAATCCTTTGGATTCCTGCGGTTTGAAAACAAAACGACGGCAAATTTTTTCGATAAATGAAAATCTCATGTCGGCAAGAGCCGCTATTGAATCCATTTCGCATTCGTCTTCCATTTGAGAAATCTGTTTTTCGATAATTCTGACCTGATTTTCATTTAATTTCAGCGATTTCGCAATCCATTCATCGTTTTCAAGAAATTTTGCCGCAGCAAAACGGAGAGGAATCTTCTCGGCATCCGTACGATCTGAAATCAGTGACATTATTGAGTGAATACATCTATGTACAGCCCCTTCTTTGCCCTCTTTCTTTTCGCAAAAGTCGAGTTTTTTCGGAAAATCTTCGTATCTTGCAACATTCACAGCGTGTTCTACAAGTTCGTTTATTCCCTCATTTTTCAACGCTGAAATCGGAATAACAGGCACTCCGAAAAACTTCTCTAATCCGTTGATATCGATTTTCCAATTACTCTCCTGGACTTCATCCATCATATTCAAAGCGATAACCATCGGAATATTTAATTCCAGCAACTGAATCGTCAGTAGAAGATTCCTTTCAATATTTGTTGCGTCAACGATATTTATAATTCCGTCGGGTTGCTCATTGAAAATGAATTCTCGAGTGATAATTTCTTCATTGCTGTAAGGAGAAAGAGAATAAACACCCGGCAAGTCAGTGATCGAAAGATCGGGATTTTCTTTGATAAAACCTTCTGTTTTTTCCACAGTAACCCCGGGAAAATTACCGACATGCTGATGCGACCCCGTCAACTTGTTGAATAACGTGCTTTTTCCTGCATTTTGGTTTCCGATCAAAGCGAATTTTATCTTTGTTTTTTTCGGATTACGATTGTTGTCGATGTATTTTATCTCTTCTCCTATCTGCGGATGATCTTTTTCTATTTCAAATTCTTCTTGTTTATATTTTTGAGATGTTTGAGAATTTTCCAAAGAATCTTCGACAACAATTTTAGCTGCATCTTTTTTCTGCAAAGCCAGTTCGTATCCTCTCAATCTGAATTCCAAAGGATCTCCAAGCGGTGCCTTTTTTATCAAAGTTACTTCTACTCCGGGAGTTAATCCCATATTGAGAATATGAGATCTTAGCTCTGTATTCGAACTTTTTATTGATACGACTTCGACAGTTTCTCCCTTTTTTATTTCATCCAAAGTTTTCATATTTTTCTTTATCTCATGCAAATACTGAAGTCGAAACATTCACTTTACGCTCAAATTCTAGCTTATCTAAAGAAGATGTCAACGACAACTGACACTGCCGCTCAAAAAACAATTCCAAATTTTGCTGATTAGCTGAAAAGGACAAATTCGCCCTCCTTTTTTAAAAGAAGGGCTTTAATAAATTTTTATTTCGCAGGTTCCCATTTGCAACGAACAGGAGAAACGATCGTTCCGTTCTTTTTCATTTCTGCAAATGCTTTATCGATGATTTTTCGATCAAGCCCTGTTAATTCAGCTACTTTACCTGCACTTAACGGCTCTCCGGCTTTTTTCATAACTTCCAAAATTATTTCTTTTTCACTCATAATCAACTTCCTCTAATTCTATACTTGCATCGTCAACCAGTTCTGTAAACCGATCTTTTCAATCAGTTCCAGTTGTTGTTCTGCCCAGTACATGTCTTCTTCCTCATCTTTGTAGTAATCCTTGAGCATATCGAAAGTAGACAGATCATCTTTCGCATTCTCGATGATTTTGGCTAACCACGGAAGTCCATTCTTTGAAATCTGCAGATCGTACTTAAGCCATGCGACTACATCCTTGTAAATGGGAGTTGATTCTTTCGCTTCATTTCTCACGTCTGCCCCCAAATCCAACAGGCGATCAATGCAAAGAGTTACGTATTTCCTCTCTTCCTCAGCATGCTCAGCATATTTCTTTGCAAGTTTTGAAAATCCTTGACTCGCAAAAACTCTCGATTGAATCTCATGTCCTGTCGCTTGCTGAGAAAGCGCCGTTACGATGGACTGTAACCCTGAAACAATACTTTCTGACATCGTTCTCTCCTACCAATTCCAAAAATCAATCTAACAATTAACTAATATTAAAAAAAATCGATCAGGTCAAATTTGGCGCTATATCCACGAACTCGGCGTATTGATAATTGAGAATTTTTGAGATTTACTTCCAAAAATCTGATTTTTCGACATTGTTTGATAAATCGCCTCTAACGTTGTAGAATGCGGCATCATATTGGGAGTTTAATTTTATGGATATCTCGGGTTTTGAATTAGCAAAACGAAATAATGAAAAAAAAGCTGTTGCGATGATTGTTGACGGTCAGATTGTGGATCTTTCAACGATGGTACCTGAAACAACGACGGCGGAATTTGTGACAAAGCAGCATCCGAAAGCACTGGAGATATTCAGACATACAACAGCTCACATTATGGCTCAAGCGATCAAAGAAATCTGGCCGTCTACTCAATTGGCGATCGGTCCTGTAATTGAAAACGGATTTTATTATGATATTTCCTGCGATCACCAATTAACTCCTGAAGATTTCGCGAAAATCGAAAAGAAAATGAAGGAAATCATCAAAACGAATTACAAAATCACGAGAGAAGTTCTGACAAAAGATGAGGCATTGAAACTTTTCGCGAACGATAAATTCAAAGTTGAACTTATCACCGATTTGGATGTGAAAACTGTCAGTATTTACCGTCACCAAGATAAATTTGTGGATCTCTGCCGAGGACCTCACCTTCCGTCTACGGGAACAGCGTCTACCCATTTTAAAATTATGAAATTAGCAGGAGCTTACTGGCGCGGTGATTCAAAAAGAGAGATGCTGCAGCGAGTTTATGCGACTTCTTGGTTCACCAAAGAAGAATTAGATACCTATATCAAGAATTTGGAAGAAGCCGAAAAGAGAGATCACCGAAAAATCGCAAAAGAGATGGATTTGTTCCACATGCAAGAGGAATCTCCGGGATGT
>Ga0310690_10006680_pt1 | contig 15079 bp, 22 predicted proteins | sample AusTroGonzalo_MG_2_FD_207661 | JGI IMG/M metagenome (GOLD analysis project Ga0310690, IMG submission 207661) | Bovine rumen microbial communities from tropical cattle in Woodstock, Queensland, Australia - Gonzalo_04 (v2) (version 2) | ecosystem: Host-associated > Mammals > Digestive system >...
GGAGAGGATATTTACGGTCTTGATTTAGACGAGTGGACAAAAGATCCAAAGGGCGAAAAATGTAAAAAGCTTGAAAGACTTTTAGATAAATGGTGTTTAGAAACTTATCATGTGCCTTATATGACGGCATATCATTTAATACAAGAGAGAACTGTTAAGAAATTCGAGAACTTAATGGTTGATTTAGGCATTAGAGGAAACCCAAGCGCTATTGCGATCGCTAACGAAGTTATTCGAAAGAAAGAGGCTTCGAGTATTGTCACGATTAACTATGTGAACCAATTACCGCTCGAGGGTGAAGACAGCAAAGAAGACGATGAAGACTAATGATAATCTAGAAGTAATCGCTTCTGTGGCAAGAATTGAACAGAATGTGTATTTGAACGGGGCTGAAAAAGAACAAAAGCCTGAACAGTTCAAAACCATACCTGCAGAAGAAGTAGGGGCAAGAGACGGAGTAAGCGCGCTCACGTTCGTGTCCCCTCTCGCATATAAAGTGATAGTACACCTGCAGGATAAACGCGTCACGTATGATATGATTCACAGTATGGACCAGAACCTGCGAGTGACCAAGGGTTTATATATGATCAAGTACATTCCGAAGACGGACAAGAGACGTAAAAAGGGCCGTCCTTGGTGCATTGGTCAGGACCTGATTCGGATGGGCATCTACGTAGGCGGCCGCAGACACTGGAACTACTTGTGTGATAGAATACCAGAACTCGATTGGCTTCGAAGAAACAGTACACTCACAGAAAGAATGTTCGACATCGCGGCAATGCAACCCGGTATGTCCTTCTGGTTTACCATTGACTGGTGTGGGTATGAAGCGAAACTAGCCGCACAGCCTGAACCAGTATCCGTGCAAAGCGCAGGACCAGATACAGAATATGCACCTTTTGCTGCTTATAAGTGTTCCGCTGAAGAGTACCGGAAACACTATAAGGACAAGTGTGCTACCCTCAGAGTCCTTGGCGACGTACTCAGGGAAGTTCAGGAAGCGGAGGAATTACCAGCCGTGCAACAAGAAATGCTGGATAATACTGGGGAAACCGGAATTACCAGAGAACAATATATCAAGGGACGTGGCGGAGTCCACCAGCCCCAGGATCCGATTACAGGTCGGTTCCTAAAGAAAACTCAGAAGGAGGATTAGATTATGAACCGTGCTACAGCTAAGACTACGAAGCAGACGCTGACTCATAAAGAATATATCAGGCTCAAGACCTTGGGCATCACTGGTTTGATCGACAGTTCAATTGATCCTGTGGTCAGAGCAAATCGTTATCTTTTCGTCAACGACATTAGCGAAGTTAAGAAGCAGCGTTTAGAGGAATACATAATCTGGTATCTTGGGGACAGTGATCGCCTCAAGAATTTCTTCACCCGTGCAAATGCGATCAACTACAACATGGATCCGCTTTACAACGAAAATAAGAAATCCTACTTCTGGGCTGTCTCTTCAACTGAACACGATATCAAGAGAACCCACAGTGGTCATCCAAGGAACATAGTCGATACCTTGGTCTACATCATGACCATTCCAAATATTACTAATGATTCTGATAAAACCGAAACTGTTAATAAGAATCTGCAAAAGATTCTGAAGGTGAACAACTTCAAGCAGCAAATCACGCAACAGTCCCGACCACTAACTCTCGTAGAAGGTTGGGGTGCCTGGAAGATTAACTGGGATAAACGCCTATCAGATTACCCGATTCTCCTCTACTACCGTGCTGATAGAGTTGACTTCATTTACCAATCAAATCAGCTCAGGGCTATTATTTATAAAGATTTCTTCCAAGACGCTGATGGAAAGAATTATGTTCTCTACGAAACTAGACGTCTTGGTGATTATAAAGATCCAGATACAGGAGCGGTATCAACTAGCCTCTACATCGAGAAGGAACTGTACGAGATCACGCCCGCTGATCAGCTCATACCGTGCAAACTGGAATCGCTGCCACAGCTCAAGGATATCATTCCACAGATCGTAATCCAGAACTTCAAACATTTCTTGGGCTATCCAAACATTTTCTATCACGATGTCTCTGAGGAATTCTATGGCAGAAGTATCTTTACCGGGAAGACCGATATCTTCGACGACCTTGATCAATGTATGTCCCAAGGGGCTAATGCCGTTCGTAGATCAACTGTCCACGAATATTTCAATACTTTATACCTTGAAACTGATCCAGTTACAGGTCTACCTATCCAACCAGATGCATTCGACAGAAAATACATCAAATACAGTGGAGCTACAGGTGCTGATGGGACAGCTGCTGGATCCACACCCGTGCAAGTGGTACAGCCCAATATTAACTTCCAGCAATACAGTGATGAGGAAAGAAGCTTGTTAATGGCCGCTATCTCTGGAATTATGTCTCCAGCTACCCTTGGTATCGACATTGCAAAGAAAGATAACGCCGATGCACAAAGAGAAAAAGAAAAAGTTACCATTTTTACCAGAAATAATCTTTTGGACGAAGAGGAACCCGTTTTCGAACATATCTGTAGCGACCTCCTTGTGGCATATGAACTTATGAACCTGAAAGATGGTGAACAGTTGAAGTGCACAGAATATCAAATTAACGTCCAATATCCAGAATTTGCTAATGATTCCTGGGAAAAGAAGCTCGAAACCATTCAAACTGGTTGGGCTGGTGGCATCATGTCAGACGAAATGGCATTGGATATGTTATATGGTGATAGCATTTCCAAGGAAACCAAGGATAGAGAACTCAAATTCCTCAAGGACCAAAGAGCTAAAGCGGAACAAATTCCTCCTGAAGAAGATCCTGCAGCTCAGGGTGAGTTCGGGGCAATGGGTGCTGAGAACGCTTATAATGACCAAATGGAAAAAGCCCGCATAGAAGAGGCTCAACAAGATTTAGGTATTCCAGAACTAATGTAATCATAAAAATCGCTTAGAAAGGCTAAAAATGGCCAAAAACGGTACAAAAGTCAAACGTTACACCAACCTTTACGTCAAAAGAAGGCTTGTTAAGCTGGAAATTGACGTTTTTGGTATTATAGCTAATGGTCTACTTCATCATACGCCTAAGAACAAGATTCTGACGCAGCTCCAGAAAGAGGTGAAGTTCCTATCCGTGCAAATAGGGCTTTCTGATCAGGAGAGGAATCAGCTCTGGGCTAGTGTCTACAGCAAATACCTACAAGTTTCCAGGAAGACCTTTAGTTCCCTTCGCAAAATCGAGTTGAAGTTTGGGAAGAAAGAGGACTATGAACAGTCGCTGATCCAGAGACGAGCCGTGATCTACAGTTCTATCCGTGCAAAGATCCAGAAGAATGATCTGATCAAGGAGGCAAATCAAATCACCTTCGAATACGAGAAGCGTCTTAAACATGATGAGATTTACGGACCACAAGGTTTGTTAGCTAATGCTGAAGGTGAATCTAAATCACCATTCTTCCTCTGTAGCTCACATCCAAATCCTGCTAAAGACCACGCTCCTTACCAAGGTAAGTTGTATTATGATGAGGATTGGGAAAGTTATGTTCCAGAAGCGGATGCAGCTACTATCCGTGCAATAATCAGGAACCGTAAGCTGTTGACGATCCAGTATATTGTTGGAGCACCAGTGTTCTTAACCACAAGAAGGAACTGTAAACATTACTTCATCAATGTTCCGGTTCAGGAAGTAGCCCACGCCTCTGCCAGATCTCTGGTGAAATTGCACGGCATGATGATGGAGGATGAAGGATCAGTTCCCAGAAACGTTCTTTATTACAGAGAGTATTATAATCGTCTCAAAATTGAAGAAGCTCTACAGAAGCTTGTGCCGAACGAGAAGTTGGCCCAGGATATTGTTAAGGACAAGAAACTCCTTGACAAATGGAAGAAAAAGCTTTAGAATAATAGCAGAATTAGGTGTTGTGATGGTTTCCATTCCTAGTTCTCCTTTACAGCCCGTTCCCGCCGTCACTTGTGGGAACGGTTTTTTTATGCGAAGAATTCCTTCCCAGCTGCGGATGCAGATCATCACCGTGCAAAAGCTACGGCGGATCATCCAGAATGATGTAAAAAAAAGAAGTGGTTTCCCACTTCTCTTTACCTAATGTTTGACTACAACTGTTCGTAATCGAAACTGTTTATTAACCAACCGGTTTCATTACCTATGGCGTCACATACCATATCGTCTAAATCGTCTTTGTCACACTCAATGGTGAATACCATATGCTGTGGCAGTGAGGATTTGATTCGTTCGATTTCAGCTTCTATCTGGTCTTCTGGAACGTATTCGCATACGTCTTCGTCCTCGATACAATAGTCTATTCTAGTAGTCCTAATTCTATACTTAGGCATTTATATCACCTCCTACTCTTTAATCGTCTGTAGCGCCATGATAAGCGATATTTAGGGCATTAGCACATGCACTACTCTCATACTCGTTTGGTTCAGCTTCATATTCAGTTTCATAGATTACTTCTTCTTCTTTGAAGTCTGTTTTAATGACCTGAACAATATAAGTGTATTGCTTCTTCACTAGTCTTCACTCTCCTTCCACTCTACTTCTTTTTCGTTAAAATAGATTCTAACGTATTCGGCGTCTCGTGGACAACCTGTTATGTTGCAGTAGTCTTCCCAAGCGTCAAAGGTTACTTCGTCTTGGTAAATGACTATATAACTTTTTTCGGGCATTTATATCACCACCTTTCAATTATAATTATATTCAAATTATGTAATAAGTCAAGTGAAAGTTTTTATTTTAATCAACTTTTTCCCAGACGGCGGATCATCATCGCACCGTGCAATAGCTGGATCAAAATCCTGATCACTGTTTGGATCAGGCAATAAAAAAAGCGGAGTGTTAGTCCGCTAATTCGTATTCGTCAATGTGTATCGTTCGAGTGTCTTTGTATAACCACAATTTTACTTCAACGTCTTCACTAAAGTATGTTTTGATTTCAGCAATGATATCTTCAGTTTTCCAACTTGCGGTATAGAAAGTATAGCCAGTGACGTCTTCAGCGCATTCAGGTTCTTTCTCATCATCGTGAATTTCAACTTCAGTTCCGGTCCCGAAGTACCAGGCCTCTACCCAGTCTAAGTATTCTTTAATCTTTTCTGTAACTGGATAGTAAGCAGTCACATAGTCACCTTGGCAGCAACCACGTAAGCCAGTATGTTTCCATATTTTCCCAGTGATAACATTGAGTATTTCACATACCACGTCTTCATAACTTAACTTATCATTATTCCAACATTCGATACTCATCTTAATGTTGTGAGCTTCCCTTGGTGATAGCTTCTTACCATTTTCCTTTTTTGGTAAATAGTCTTTGAGGTGGTCCATAATCGAATTGTGATAATAATACTCGAAGTCCCAACTGTTGTAGCCACTAATAGCCTTTTTCGCAGCCATTAAGTAGTCATTTTGGTCAATGTTTGTAAAGTTTCTTCCGCCATCAATAATGACGTCATTACCCTCGTCTTCACGTATATCATATACGCGATAATCGAAGATTTCAGGATTCAGTGTTCTTGCATAAACTGTTTTCATATTTCTTTTGCTCCTTTTCAGCATAGTCAGTATAGCATAGTTAGAATACCTATTCAAGAAAAAAGTAAAGTATTTTTTTATATTTTAATTAAGGTTATAGGCAGGTGTTGATGAAGCCCAGACGCCGGATCGAGGCTGCTTTTGCACGGTCTGGATACTGTTTGATTCTGGATTTGCTGTAGCCCAGACTTCCTCTCCTGAAGTAGCAGCCGTGCTAACCCAGCAGTGAAGGCAACAAAAAAAAGAGGCTTTCGCCTCTGATTTGAATTATTCTTTACATATGTTTTTACACATTGTAGCGATGTCTAAACTCAAATGATTCATCAATAATATCAGCATTAGCCTTATAAAGTTCAAAATCGCTTTCAGCACCAACCTTGTCCATATACTCATAGAAGTCATCTTTCCTATCTTCCATATCGTTATCATTCAAGGCAGCAAAGTTAGTAATGACGTCATCTTCGTGATTTACGAAGACCTTGTGTTCAAGTGTGCAACCACAACCTTCGTCCCAAGAACGTGTTGAATAAACATGTAAGCCACGTTCTTTGAGAGCCATACGTTGAGCGTTTGTAAGTCTAAAGCCAATTAAGAAATAAGATTTTTTCATATTTAATTCTCCTTTACTATAGATATTTTATCATAGGTAGAATATATAGTCAATACTTATTTACGCATATACGTAAATATTTTTCGGTCCAGTGTGGAAGTAAATTCTGGAGTACTAGCCGTGCTAACCAGCGACGATCAAAATTCTTCAGGCAAAAGAAAAGCGCCCTTTTTGTGGGGCGCTCTTGATTACGCTTTGACTACCAACTTGCGCAATAGACAATTCGGTAGCATTTGCCTTCGGTAGTTTTCAAAAAGTTTAGTATCTTTTCAAGTAAGTCTTTGGTATAAGCAACATCTTCATAATACCAGTTATCATACTCTTGTGAGCCGAAGAAAAATCCTTCTTGTGTCGGTAATGCGCTTTCGGCTAATGAATGGTCAGCAAGCACTTTGTTGCAAGTGTTTAATAACTCTTGCGCCTTTTCAATGCTTACATAAGTGTCTTGGCACTCGTCAACTCCGTCGGCACAATTTTGAACAAACCACTCATGAATTGCGTTTGCTTTGCGCCAGTAGCCGATTTGATAGTCAGTGTCAATACTTACGCTTGGGAAATTGACTTGCTTAATCTCTTCTTCAAAGGCTTCTAATTCCTTTGGATACTTGGCTAATTTCTTTTCAGCTTCAGGTCTCCAAGCACTACCCGAATGATATTCTCTTTTGCGTAGGAATAAATACATATCTAAACCCATGACTTTGATTTTCCTTTCGCCTAGTGGTTCTACCACTCTTTAGGCTCTTACATATTACCATATTAATAGTATGTTTGCAATATATAAAATAACTTTTTTCGCAAGACCGAAGGAGGAGGGTGTAGCCGTGCTAGCTACTGGGAGGAATTTTTGAACATAAAAAAAGTAGGTGCGCCCCTACCTACTCTTTTAACCTTATGTGTGGCTTACTTTGTAAGTAAGTCTTTTAAGCGATTATATTCGCTCTCTTCCACCACGTAGGTTTGTCCACAATTAGTAAGGACTGCATAACGTGGGGTGTCTTCGGTCTCGCTAACGAGTTCTTGGTCTTCGTTGTATAAGCGAGTGAAGTGCTTTGGTTGTTGACAAATGCCAACGATAGTGTCGCTATTGATAAGCGCTTTGCCAGTTTCTTGGCGGGTGTTGATTTTAGTGATTTCAATGAACATATACTCTTAATGTCTCCTTTAGGGGTTTACCCTTTATGTTCTTTGTGGGGGGCGCTTTTCGCATTTCCACGATACCATATTAAAACTAATGAATTATGTTGTCAAGCATTTTAAATAAAAAAGTTTATATTTTTTTCTTTTAAGGTTTTTTATTAGTTTTTAAACGCATAGGTGTTTTATTTATATGCGCAAATATATAAAAAAGCCACTTTTTAGGCGCATAGAGACGTTTTTAGATTTTTTTAATTAATTTATTCATACTTTTTTATTTTCGCGTCTCAAAACGCCTATTTTGATTATTATTCATTTTTGAAATATTTTTTGATTTTATTTTTACTGCCACCCTGGACCGAAATTTTTCTCATACGCATACGAGCGACATCTTAGCACGGTATACACTCCTGAAAAAGGGGGTATGCTGTATACCCCTATTTCCTGGTTTGACGCCGCCTCAGTAGCCGTGCTAAACCTGAAGCTGATCATTCACCAGGCGTAAAAAAAGGAACCGGTTATTTACCAGTTCCTAATTCCTTGTTAACCAATGCTCTAATTACCGCAGTTGGACTTGCCCCATTACCAGTAAGGTATTCGATTACGTCTTTATCAGTTTTTTTGTTAAGTTTCAAACAAACTGATTTGTAATTTTCCGCTGCATACTTTTTGTTGTAGGCATTCCAATGGTCTCTTTGAGCTTGGTTTTTAAAATTATTCGCCATAGCTCTCCTTTCTAACATTAATTATAATATGTTTTAAAACTATGTCAACAAAAATTTTATGAAGTGGATCCTGGATGATCCAGCCTCTATTGCACGGAGACGCTACAGCCCAACTTCCAGCATCACTGTTTCTACCAGACAGCTGACGCCTCCAGGACCGTGCTAATGACGGGAGTGATCAGAAGTTGATGCAGAAAAAAACCAGGTCTTTAACCTGGCTCTTGTTCTAATGCTGATTATGATTACTTGTCCATACACCATTCAGTATAGGTATCGACTAACTCTTCGAAAGAATCGTCTTGCTCTTCGCTGTCCTTTTCCCAAGTTTCGATTTCGATACCAATTCCTGTTTCGGCATATTCTTCTAAATCGCTTTTCCATTCTTCAACATTATCTTGAACATACTTCTTAGCTTTTTCCAATGTGTCAAATGTTCCACAATACTCTTGTTGAAAATCATTGTTATAAAACCAAATGACTTCTAATACTTTGTAACTTTTCATTTAAGTTCTCCTTTAGGGTTTTTCCCTATCTGTAATTATTCTCTCATAGTTATAATATGGTGTCAAGTAAAAGTTTTTATTTTTTATCAGCTCACTGTCGTCAGCACCCGCTGCAGAGGCCAGATTAGCACGGACCACTCCTGAGTGCTAATCGTTTTGAACAGTTACTACGTAAACGTCGAAAAATCTTCACAATCAAAAACTTTTTCCTATATTCTATCTTCATGTATATATGTATACTTATACTTATAGGCATACGCAGGAAAATAGAGAAAAATTTTTAATTGGAAACATTCTATGTGAGTATATATAAATATATATGGTTTTAACGTTCAACCTACAAATGATAAATGGCACTTTTCATACGATTTTATATCTTCGTCTTTTCTTTGTTTATTTTCTTTTCAGCTTCTGGTGTTGGTGTAGAGCATGTGTTTGGTAATGGCGTTGGTTATGAGCCTAGCCTGAATCAGTGGTAGATGTAGAAGTTGAAGCTTATACAGCGTCGTATCCTAACCGTGCTAAGATGTTGGATCTACTTCAGGTGCAGAAAAAAACCAGGCATCGAACCTGGTCTTGATATGAATTTGTGTATGTGTATTAAGCAGTTCTTACCACACCACCCATTGATGGTCTTAAACCAATGGAACCCCAATCACTATCATATTCGCAGTCAAGATTCCTAACATAGCAGTATGTATAACCTTGAGCGAGTTCTTCTTTCTCCATTGCCCATTCATCTTCATCTTCGCTGACATAGAGTAATGATAGACAATCTCCGAATTCGAGATGGGTTAGTTGGCAATGGTAGACAAGGACATTGTGTTTTTGTTCAAATTCTTTAACGATTTGGACATATTCATCGTTGTTATCTAACCAATAGAGAACTGCATTGAACATGGCGTTTTGGCGTTCGCTATAATAGACTTTATTATTCTTTTCAAAGTCCTTTATAACTTGTGGCATAAGTTTTAAGATTCTCATTCTTTTAATGGCTTCTTCTTTTTGTTTTGCTTTGGACATGATTTCGTCCTCCTTTACATTATCTATATTATCATAGTTAGAATACATATTCAATAATAAAATTAAAAATGTTTAAAAAATTTTTCTGACGTCGATCCAGAGCTGCAGAGGCATCTTAGCACGGCAACAATCCAGCGGAGGAATTTTGTTCGCAAAAAAAGAGAGCAGATATTACTGCTCTCGATTTTACCATAGCACTTTCAGTGGTGGGAATGGCTTCACTGAGTTGTCTAGTAACCAACTGCATGTCCCGTATCGCTTACGACAAGGCTTCTTTTCTCCCATAACCATTGCGTAATGAATGGTGTAGTAGTGTCCTTTGCTTCACTAGGTTATATTCGGTAACCACCCCATGTGCCCACTTGCGTTTTAAGTCGCCCACATGTCCTAGACTTGTAAGGCTAGGCACTCAACCAAATGGCTTCTCGCTTTTCACCTTACATTATCTATTATACTCTTATTTAATTTATAGTCAAGAAAAAGTTTTTATTTTGTTTATATTTTTTTCAGCTGCTTGAATGATGTGATGGAATTTGATCGGCGTTCTTCAGCCGTGCTAATGACGCTTCGATCGCCGCATCGTCAGGCGATAAAAAAAGACGAGTTGTTTAGGCTCGTCTTGAATTGGGTTACGCTAGGCTTACTTTAAGAGTTCGGCTTTGAGTTGGTCGTAAGTGGCTTGGCTTACAATGTATGTTTGGTGGGTGTCGGTCAAGACTGCATAACGTGGTTCGTCTTGGCTTTCACTTACAACGTTGCCTTCTTCGTCATAGAGTTTGGTAACGTGATTTGGTTGTTGAACCATAGCAGTAATGGTTTCGGTTTTGATTAATGCAACACCTTCTTCGTTGCGAGTATTGATTTTAGTGATTTCGATAAACATAGACTTTGATAGTTCCTTTCATGTGGGGTTGCCACTTTACTATGTAATGGTGTAAGGTGCTTAGTTGTCTCTTTCACCTTACGTAAACATTTTAACATAATAATAATATGGTGTCAAGTATTATTTTTAAAAAAGTTTTATTTTTTTCATTATTATTTTTTGGGTGCGACGCGATACGCACATGCGGCGTCGGGTGATCTTAGCACGGCAAGGGGACAGCTGCGGTCAAGTACAAAAAAAGTGAGCCTTTCAGCTCACTCTTTCGTTGCCACCTTTGGCTAACCAATGATTTCGAATTGGTCTTCACCAGGTATTAGGGCGCAACCGCCCCAAGTACCATGTATTTGGCCAATGCTATCAATGACTATGACAACGCCTTCTTTGCCACTATATTGTGGCTCACCACTCATGTGGATAATTCTAATTTTGTCACCAACTTTTGGCATACTCTTTGGGTCTCCTTTCTAGAATGTTTGAATTAACACTTGCGAACCCCAAGTATTGCCTTCGGTCAATTCAAACTCAACGTTTGGAAATTGCTTTTTAACTTGCTTGGCATAAGCAATGGCTTTGGACTTGGTGGTAATGAATGGGAATAGGCTACCACACTTTTCAATTACACTTGGTGAGAAATCGTTGGTAGGCATTAAATTGAAATGTTTCATAATTTGCTCTCCTTTAAGCATAATAAGTATAACATAATTACCATATGGTTTCAAGTATTTATTTATATATGAATAAAAAAATTATGTCGAAGTTTATGACGACAGTTCTTGAGCTGAACCTGCTGCATTAGCACGGCATGACCAGAAGCTGAAGTTGGGTATAAAAAAAGAACAGTCTTGTGAACTGTCCTTGTTTTGAACTGGGTTATCAGTTAGGCTTTGTTTCTTGTTAAGACAATGCCATTGACGATAAAGTCTAGGTCGTCGTCCATTGGGTAGAAACTTTCCTTTTCGCCATTGACATAGTTAATAGCGATTTTGTTGGCGCCATTGACTTGGCATACGTAAGCGTTGCGAATGTCGTTCTTAATATCAATGGTGTTGATAAGTCTTAATAATTGGTCTTCATTTAATTTGGTCTTGGTTGTCATTTTATATTCTCCTTTATGGTCTTATGATTTCAATATCTTCATTTTCCAAGCCAATGGTTTGGTATAGTCTAATATCGAATAGTTCACACTTGGCAATTTGTTTCTTTAAGTTCTCTTTACCAAGTCTAATGAGTTCGCTATTAGTAGCGTCTTCTTTGGCGACAATGGTTGTCCAATAGTCAAACCAAGTTGTTCTATTAGTTCCGTCAGTATCGCTATAATAAATGGTGTGTTTTGGTAAGTGTAATTTATAATTAGCCATAACTATCTCCTTATCATAATTTAATTATACACTAACTATTGTCCAAGTCAAGATATATTTTTTATTCGCTAAAACTTTTATCGAAGAGCGTTTATGATTCGGATCGGCGTCCAGCTCTAGCACGGCTACTGATACTGGAAGAAATTTCCACGAGCAAAAGAAAACCACTCTTGCGAGTGGCTTGTTTGGCTTTTGGTTTGGACTAGCCTAATGAGATAATGTCGGCAATGTCCTTTTTGAATACCACTAATGGTTGGGCATTTGGTCTTGGTGGGTTTGCTAAGTCATATTCGGCTTTGGTTATTTCGTTGCCTTTGAAGAAATATTTGACTTTGGCTTTATGGTTGCCGTTAATGGTTGCCATTTGTAAGTAGTGCTTTTTGGTGTTTTGGTTGTAAATAAGCATATTAGCAATGGTGTGTGTTTCGTTTGGGTTGCCTTTGCCTTTGCTTACTACGCCTTTGATATGGCTATACTCTACAAAGCGAATGCAAGTTTCGGTTTCTTTGGTGTAGTCGCCTTTAATGGTAAGATAATGGACTTTGGTAATTCTACCACGTTTAATGGTTGCTAACTTGGTTGTGATTTCTTTTAATGTCATATTTTAATGGTTCCTTTCTAGGCTTTATCGCCTTATGACACCATAATTTTAATATATACGTATAATATGGAAAATGACAATTATGCTATTTTTTTATAGATAGTTATAATATTTTTAAAAAAGTTTTTCAGGTCAAATTTTCAGGGACGTCGTTCCCTAGCACGGCTACAGTTCTAGACGCTCGTTCTACATCGAAGGTTGACGTAGTGGTTGATGAAGAACGTTACAAGTGGTTGACGTTGAGGTTTCCACTAGCGTCGCTACTACAGGTGACAAAAAAGCAGTAGAGTGATGTGATGTAATAATTTTAAAAAGAGCCTGGGGTATACCCTGGTGGGGGGTATATGTATGGTCCGCGAGGGGGGTGCTTTTTTCTTAAAATGCCTCCAAACCCTAAAACTACCCCCTAACCATATTAAAACTATGATACTAACACATATTAAAAAAACCGCTTCATGCTTTAGCGGTCTCTTCTTGTTCTTCTCTTTTCTTGAAATTGCCCGTTAGCGTAGCCACCTCAGAAACCAGAAGCAGCATCAGGAATTTATCCACATTATCACTATTTTCCAGACCAATAGCCTGTTTAAAACCCTGGACCATATTCGTTCCCTGGATATGTTCGAACATCGTTAGCAGGCAGTCGACGACTTCGCCAACTTCGACAACGGCGCAACAAGATACTCCCTCGCTGAAAACTTTGTCGATATCATCGCCGTCAACTTCCATTTCAATTGATTTAACTTCTTTAATTTTTCCCATATAGAATAACCTCTACAACACACAAATGATAAATTAAAATATAAACAAAGTCAAGGAAAAATGCGAATACCAACACACAAACATAAATAAAATAAAATTTCCGCTTTGCATATATGTGTGTATTTGCATATAATTAAAAGTGAAATATCGGCCACGTGTCGAGCATTACTCTTTATAGTGAGGTAAACTATATGGACTTAGACAAAAAAACATTAGAAGGTATTATTGCTGGCACTTCTACAGCGAACGAAGATCCTAATCCTGAAGAAGAGGAAGTCGAAGAACAAGTCGGTCTCAACAACACTACTGTTCCAACTCCAGAGGAAGAACACAACGCGAACATCAACGATGATAATTCGCAAGTGAGCATTGAGCAAAGCGACACACTTGCTCCTGAAACTGAACCAGAGGCTGGATTAGAAAATGAACAAGGTCCTAATTCGAATAGTGATTTAGTGGGTGATTCCACTGAACCAATTGAAGAAGGGGCCCCAGAAATAGAAAACGGAATTGCAACAGAAAACGACGGAACAGAAGTCGATCCAGAAGGTGTATCTGAAGCAGCCGCGACCAAAACATTTACTCAAAGCCAAGTAGACGAGATTGCAGGTAAGGTTAGAAAAGAAACCCGCGAAAAAACAATTCGTGATATCTACTCTCGTTATGGTGTAAATACCGCGGACGAAATGGATAGCTTAATGGCTGATGCACAACGCTTTGCTACTTCAAAAGATGACTTCGCAGAAAAGGAAGCTGCTTGGACAGAAGCAGACAATGCTAGAAACCAAGAACTCACCTCTGTGAAAGAACGTGTCGCATTACTAGAAAGCGGAATTGACCAAAACCGCTTTGAAGACGCTAGACTTATTCTTAGAGGAAAAGGTTTAGAAGTAACTGCTGAAAATATCGCAGCGGAATTGGCTACTCATCCCGAATGGAAAAAACAAGAACCAACACCTGTTGAACAAGCTGGTCTTCCATTTGCTAAAAATCCAAATCCTGCTCCTGCTCCAGTTCAACCAGGTCCAGCGACAAAAATCTCTATTCCTACTTTAGGGAATAACAGTGCAGATAATCCACAACCTGAACTCTCAGAAAGAGAAAGAGCTCTTAGAATGTTTAAGGTTTAAGAAAGGTATAAATATCTATTATGAATGATGAAGAAATCCGTTCAACACTTGAACAAATTAAGGCCCAAGTCAAAGCGAAACCAGAAAATCAAAATAAGTCAGACGACGAAATCGATGAAATGCTTTTAGAAGCTTTCTATAAAGCATACACCGAAGGTAAGATGACCAAAGAAGATTTAGGCGGTTTAGCCCAAGCTATGGGTTATGAATTCACAGAAGAGTTCGATCAAGATCCAGAAGCGGCTAACGAAGTCAATCCAGAAATGGCTGGTGGCGAAGGTGCTCCAGCACCAGAAGGCCAAGGCGCTACTCAGGAAGACTTAGAAGCAGTCCGCACCATGGAACCAGGCGAATCCGCTGAAGAATTCCAAGAAAAAGTTGAAGACGTTAAAGAAGGTGAACACGTCGAACCAGAAGGCGGCGAAAGCGAAGAAGCTCCAGCTGAAAAAGGTGAAGACGAAGAAACCGAAGATGAAGAATCTGAAGAAGATGAACGTAAAAAAGCGTCTGAACTTTGGAAAATGAATCTTAATAAATAAAAAAGAACACGCGTAAAGAGACAATTCGAACCTTGCAAAAAACAATTACAGAGTATTTTGAAAGGATAAAAATTGTTTACTTATGAATAACATTGAACTCATTACCAAGTATGCAACAGAAGCTTGGGACAAAGTTTATAAAAAAGAATCAATTTCTTCCATCCTCGATGGTGAAAAAGATTTAATGAAATTCGTTGGTGTCAAAACAGTCCGTATTGCTAAACACAGTTCTGACGGTTTAGGTAACTACCAACGTGCCAACAAACCAGCACCTGGTCCATACGCCGCT
>Ga0310690_10006681_pt1 | contig 15078 bp, 13 predicted proteins | sample AusTroGonzalo_MG_2_FD_207661 | JGI IMG/M metagenome (GOLD analysis project Ga0310690, IMG submission 207661) | Bovine rumen microbial communities from tropical cattle in Woodstock, Queensland, Australia - Gonzalo_04 (v2) (version 2) | ecosystem: Host-associated > Mammals > Digestive system >...
GATAATGTGATATACTTGTCATAGCGATAAATCCTTTCTAAATGTTTATTTTTGGTTTCAATTACATTTTACTAGATTTATCGCTTTATTTCTATATGTGAGGTCTCACATCAATTGTAACGCTACACATCATAAAGATGTAATTTTTTTGTGGATATAGACAAATCCCCCAAAATAGTGTATAATTTCATAGTTAGTTCTTTAATAAATTTAGGAAGGAGTTTTTATGAACAAGAAGAAAACCAATGAAACAAAAATTATTGTTTTAGGTGGTTTGGGAGAAGTCGGAAAAAATATGTATTGTGTAATGCATAAAGACGCTATTGTTATTATTGATGCCGGAGTTAGTTTTCCAGAGAGTGAACTTATGGGAATTGACTATGTTTTACCAGATTTTACGTTTTTAAAAGAAAATGAGGATAAAATTAAAGCTCTATTAATAACCCATGGACATGAAGACCATATTGGGGGTATACCATTTTTACTACAGAGTATTAATATCCCTGCCATTTATGCTCCCAACCATGCAAAAGAGTTAATCGCTGTAAAACTACAAGATAAAAATATTAGATATGATAATTTATTTGTATATACAGAAAATACTCGATTAAAATTTAAAGATATAGAAGTTGAATTTTTCAGAACTACACACTCTATTCCAGACTCACATGGAATAAGTATTTCTACACCAGATGGAAGAATAGTAACAACCGGAGACTATAAATTTGATTTAACACCAATTGGTCCAATGGCAGATTTATATAAGATGGCTTCTTTAGGAGAAAAAGGAGTTGACTTATTAATAGGAGATTCTACAAACGCCTTAAATGAAGGATTTTCAAATAGCGAATCTGTAGTAGATGAAACTTTAGCAGAAATGTTTGATAAATGTAAAACAAATCGTATTATTATTGCTACATTTGCATCAAATATTTATCGTGTAAAACATATTTTTGAAACCTGTTATAAACACAACAGAAAAATATGTATCTTTGGTAGAAGTATGGAAAATAATATTAATATTTCTATTAATGGAGGATATATTGATCATAAGGAATTACTTATAACACCTGAAGAAGCAAATAATCTAAAACCAAATGAAGTTACAATTCTATGTACAGGAAGCCAAGGAGAACCTCTTGCGGCACTATCAAGAATTTCCAATGGTACACATAAACAAATAAAATTACGTCCTGATGATGTAGTTATATTTTCTTCTAGTGCTATTCCAGGAAATGCATTAAGCATTTTTAAAACCATCAATAAATTGTATTTAAAAGGGGTAAAAGTTTATACAAACAATGCCCTATCAGATCTTCATACTTCAGGTCACGCAAATGAAGAAGAAATAAAATTAATGATACGATTGATTAAACCAAAATATTTAATGCCATTTCATGGTGATTATCGTATGTTAAAGAAGCAAGCCGATATTGGAATTAATTGTGGTATTCCAAAAGAAAATACTTTCATACTAAAAAATGGTGATTCTCTTACATTAAGAAATCACCAAATAACAAAGGGAGAAAGTATGCCTGGAGCTGATATATATGTTGATGGAAATAGAATTGGGCAAATTGGAAGTGCAGTTTTAAAAGACAGAAAAATAATGGCGAATGACGGAATATTAGTTGTAATTATCAATGTAGACATGAAAAAAAGGGAACTATTAATCAAACCAAATATCACTACTAGAGGATTTATACTAGTAAACGAAAATGAAGAACTAATTCATAAAATTGAAAACAAAGCAGAAACAATTATAAAACGAGATTTAATAGATCCAAAAACAACATTTGCTATTTTAAAAGGTAATATTACAGAAGAATTATATCCATTTATCAATGAATTAACTGGTAGAAAACCTATTATTTTACCAATCATATTGGATATTAAAAGGTAATTATTACCTTTTTTATTTTATAAAAAAAGAGGCTACTTGGCCTCTTCTTGTGCTCTTGTTTCTCTTACTACTGTAATTTTAATAGTACCCGGATATTTCATAGTAGCTTCAATTTTTTCTTTTACCTCACGTGCAATCCTATGTGCACCCAAATCGTCTATTTCTTCTGGCTTTACAACAACGCGCAATTCGCGACCCGCTTGAACGGCAAAAGTTTTATCAACACCCTCTATGTTATTACCAACTTCTTCTAATTGTGATAAACGTTTAATATAATTTTCTAACGAATCATTTCTGGCACCTGGACGTGACGCAGATAATGCATCTGCAATCGCAACAATACTAGAAATAATACTCGTAGCATTGACGTCGCCATGATGAGAAGCAATGGCATTAACAACAATCGGATCCTCATTATATTTTTTAGCCAATTCTACACCAATATCAACATGACTACCTTCAATTTCATGATCAATTGCTTTTCCAATGTCGTGTAATAATCCAGCTCTTTTAGCCAAAGCAACATTTTCTCCTAATTCACCTGCAAGAAGTCCAGAAAGTTGTGCCACCTCAATAGAATGTTGCAACGCATTCTGTCCATAACTAGTTCTAAAATGCAATTTACCAATCGTTTCAATTAATGCCGGATCAAATTTTGTAAGTCCCAACTCAAAAGTAGCTTCTTGACCATAATCCATTATTTTCTGTTTCATATCTTTACAAACTTTATCATAAAGTTCTTCTATACGAGTTGGATGAATTCTTCCATCTTTAATCAAACTTTCCAAGGTAATTCGAGCAATTTCTCTTCTCAAAGGATCAAAACTAGATAGAACAACAGCTTCTGGAGTATCATCAATAATTAGATCAACACCAGTTATTGCCTCAATTGTTCTGATATTTCTACCTTCACGTCCAATAATTCGACCTTTCATTTCTTCAGTCGGTAAATCTACCACTGTAACAGTCTGATCACCAGCAATATCTGCAGCATACTTTTGCATAGAAGAAACAATCAATTCTCTAGCTGTCCTGTCCGCTGTAAGCTTAGCCTCATCTTCTGCTTCCTTAATGTATTCTGCAATTTCACCACTCATATTTTCTCTTACTTGACTCATTACCATTTCTCTCGCTTTTTCTTTACTAAAACCAGAAATTTTTTGTAATAAGTCCAATTGTTCTTTTCTTATTTCGTCCACTTTACTTTTTTCAATTTGGATTTCCTCTTGTTTTTCAGAAAGTTTTTCTTCTCTTTCATCAAGCGTAGCTTCCCTTTTTTGATATAATTCATCACGCTTATCTATACTTGCTTCTCTTTGTAATAATCTACTTTCTGCTTCCTTTAATTCTTCTTTTTTCTCACGAATTTCTTTATCCAAATCCATTTTCATCTTATGTGCTTCTTCTTTTTGTTCAATAGCAGCATCTCTTTTTAATTTTTCAATTTCTTTCTTTGCTCCGTTAATTAGTCCTTCGGCTTTTTTACTAGCCTTCGTAACACGCAAATTATTTATAACAAACGCTACAACAAATCCAACTAGCAATCCAAGTGCTACAAGTAAAATGGAGAAACCAATACTACCATTCATATATTTCCTCCATCTAGATAGGGTAAAATACCACAATCTAATTCTATTGTAGAGGGATTTTTAGACCTTGTCAAGGAGCAAAAAACTACTTTTCAAAGTAGTTCTTTATTACATCATAATCACAGTATGGTAACTTTTCATTTCCAATTGCCATATAGTTATCTCTACCTTTACCCAGAATTAAAACTGTATCATCGGCAGCAGCCATGTCAAATGCCTTATGAATTGCTTTCACCCGATCAATCTCACGTGTATAACTGCAACCATGATTGTCAGCAATCATATCATCAATAATAGCATCCACAGACTCATTTCTAGGATCATCCATTGTAAAAATCACATAATCAGACTTTTCCAATAGAATTTTCCCAATCTTAGGACGTTTTTCTCTTTCTCGTCCTCCTGCCGCACCAGTAACAACAATAACTCTTCCCTTTGATTCCACACTATCTAACATATTTTGAATACCATTTAAGGTATGAGCATAATCTAAAATAATATCATAGCCTTGACCAAAATTAAGATGTTCTGTTCTTCCTACAACCGTCTTCAAATTTTTAACTCTTTCCTCTAATGTTTTTGGGTCAATACCTTTAAATAAAGCAATTAAAAAAGCTAATGTAACATTATACAAATTAAAGTGTTCTAGAAAAGGGCTTTCAATGTGGAAACAACAATCTTTTCCTTTTAAATCAAATTTTACAAAATTAGACATTTTATTTACATTTGTTATTACATAGTCATTTTCACAAGAAAATCCATAACTGTATACATGATTATGTCTTAATTTTTTACAGTTTTCGTCATCTCCGTTTATCAAAACGACACCATCATTATTTAAATAATTTACTAATTCAAATTTAGACTTTACATATTCTTCTAAAGTCTTATGAATATTTAAATGATCCTCCGTTATGTTTGTATAAGCAACAACATCATACTGAAATCCAGAAATTCTTTTGTGCAAAAGAGCCTCGCTTGATACCTCCATCGCCACTTCTCTGCAATCATGTTTTTTTATTTGAGAAAGGCTTTTATATAATTCTCCAACACAAGGCACAGTATTATGAATATTATAAACGTCGTCATCTACCATAACGCCAAGTGTTCCGATATAGGCGGTTTTAAAAGACGGATTTAAAAGTTGCTGAACAAAAGCAGTGGTCGTCGTTTTTCCATCTGTACCTGTAATACCAATAAAATGAAAATCGCTTGCAGATACATCATAATACTTTTTACACAAATCAATAAATACATCGTTGATATTTTCTACAACGATTGTGGGTACAGAAAGAGCCGCTTCTCTATCACATACTACAGCTACAGCGCCTGCTTTAATCGCATCGTCAACAAAATCAAAATGATCGCAAAAATATCCATGAGTTGCTACAAAAAGATCACCAGGAGAAACATAGCGCGAATCATCCGCAATTCCAGATATATCAATATCATAGCTACAATTTATAATGTCTTTTAGTTTTTTCATACATCCTCCTACTTCATTGTATGATAAAGCGAAAAAAGGGGTTCTATTTCCCTTCCTTTCCTTTATTTTTCAACTTTATTTAAAGAAATATCATAGTATTCTCTAACTTTCTTTTCTAATTCATCTCTAAGATCGGGGGTATCTTTCAATAGTAATTTAACATTTTCTTTTCCTTGTCCAAGTTTTTCCCCATTATAAGAATACCAAGCACCAGTCTTTTCTAAAATTCCTGCTTCTGTTGCTAAATCAATGATTTCTCCTTCTTTAGAAACTCCCTCTCCATACATGATATCAACTGTTGCGGTCTTAAATGGTGGAGCAACTTTATTTTTAACTACCTTAATAGTTGTTTTGTTTCCAACAACTCCATCCCCCATTTTCAATTGTTCGTTTCTTCGAATATCTAGACGGATTGAAGAATAAAACTTCAATGCCCTACCACCTGGCGTTGTCTCAGGATTGCCAAATAAAACTCCTACCTTTTCACGCAATTGGTTAATAAAAATACAGGTTGTATTTGTTTTATTAATCGTACCAGAAAGTTTTCTCAAAGCTTGCGACATAAGTCTTGCTTGCAATCCAACATGAGAATCTCCCATTTCTCCATCAATTTCAGCTTGCGGAACTAAGGCAGCAACTGAGTCAATTACGATAATACTTACCGCTTCACTTTTTACCAATGCATCACAAATTTCTAAAGCCTGTTCTCCAGTATCTGGTTGTGATAGTAATAATTCATTAATATCTACCCCTAAACGTTCGGCATAAACTGGATCAAGCGCATGCTCAGCATCAATAAAAGCCGCTCTGCCTCCTGCTTTTTGATGTTCTGCTATAGCATGTAAAGCAAACGTTGTTTTACCACTTGATTCTGGTCCATAAATTTCGATAATACGTCCTCTTGGGTATCCTCCAACACCCAAAGCAATATCAAGTGATAAGCATCCGCTTGAACAAACATCAACCTTTATATGTTTATTATCGCCTAACTTCATAATTGAACCTTTACCAAATTGCTTCTCAATATCATTTAAAACTTGTTCTAGTGCTTTATCTTTATCAGTATCTTTTACTGTCTTCATAATATCCTCCTCATAAATCACTTACATTCTCATTGTATAATACTTTTTTTTAAAATGCAATAGTTTTTCGAACAATTGTTTTATTAAATTGACATGGCAATTTTTCCCAAAAATAAAAATTCCTTTATAGAAAAGGAATTTTTCAAACTAATCTAGTGATATATTTTCTTTTTTAGGAAATATTAAATCTTTATTCATATTAAAATACTGAATAAGCGACACAATTGACATAATACATGCAAAATATAATAAGAAAGAATCTACACGAATTCCTATAAAAGCAAAAGGAATATTATAGAAAAAAGCCAAAACAGTTCCCACCATTAACGATGCTGTCTTAATTTTTCCAGAACCGATTGCAGCTACTACTTTTCCCTTACTTGCCGCTTCCATTTTAATAGCATTTACAATAATATCTCGCACAACAATAACAATAGGAATAATCTCATTAATAAAACCTTGTGCCGCTAAAATAATTAAAGCAGAATTGACTAATACTTTATCTGCAATAGCATCTAGCATCTTACCTGTATCCGTAATTAAATTATACTTTCTAGCTATATGCCCATCTAAAAAATCTGTTATACTGGCAATGATAAATATGCCACCCGCAATAATATATTGCAATTGAACAGGATCAGGAATACCACTAATATCATAAGACGGAAATTGTATTCCCACCATATAAAATGGAAACACTAACAAAATAATAATTAATAATGATAAAACCAATCTAACGATTGTAAGTCTATTAGGCAAATTCATAAATAACTTCCTTTCTTTGAGGAAAAAGTTCCTCTACCCTAGCTGGCATTTTATGAAAGCCAACAGCTAAGAAATAAATTATTAGTATTAATAGTACTATTAACATCACCACACCAACAATAGGCCAAATATTAGTTTTTTCCTTATAAACTTTTGTATAAGGAGACTGTATTTTCTTTCCTTCTGCCACTTCATCATCCATTTTTTTCTGAGCAGCCCTAATATCATCTAATGAAATTTTTGAAGTATGTTCAAACAAAAAGCCATTAAATTCATCTACAACTTTATCTGCATCTAGTCCCAAATACTTAGCATACTGCTCTATATAAAGTTTTAAACTATATACATCTTTAAAAGCCTTTACATTGCCACTTTCTATATTTTCCAGCTGTAGTGTGGAAAAATTTAAATCTTCTGCAGCTTCAGAAACACTAACTCCATTACGAATCCTTGTGTGTTTCAAAAACTCTCCCAATTCTTTCAAAATAACACCTCACAACAGACAAAATAACAAAATAATATAAATAAGCCATGTTCTGTACCTATTACTAGGCGACAAACATTTATCTACCATAATGGTCTCTAACTCCATTCAGTTCTTTCGTTAGAGCTCCCCTACCAAAATTTGGGTTTCTTGCTCGCGGGGTTTACCACGTTTCACTTTTTTGTTTCCAAAAACATCGTCACTGCGGCACTTTACGGAATAAATCATATCCTAAGACTTAGACTTATTATCCGCCGTTAGTATAAACTACCTTAGGTCATCCCTAAGCACGATCACTACAACCATCACAGGCTGTGCAAGCATGGACTTTCCTCAAGGATCTTAAAAATCCCAGCGTTTGTCTATATATTAATTGTCTGTTTTGTCTTTCTTTTCCCTAAAACTGCTATAAACCATCTTTTCCAATTGTGAAAGTCTTCGCATAATATCCACATTTGTTACTTCAGAAACATCTGCATTTTTATAAGCAACTTCCATATTCATTTTTGAATTTCTAAGTTCCTGTTTTAAATTCATAATTTCTGCAAGCAAATCTGCTTTTTCTTTCTCCAAATCATTAATGATGTTCAAAAATTGTTCATAGTCACTGATAATAATATCTAAAAATTGGTCAACCTCTTTTAAACGATATCCTCGAGTATCAATTTTAAATTCCTTTTCAAGAATATCTTGAGGTGTAAGATTAATCTTATTCTGATACATTTTATCACCAATCCCTTACGATAATATTATGTCATCAATACTTGTTTTTGTCAATTGTTAACCGGCGCACACGATATGCAACTTTGCAACTTCGAACATCATCTGTCATTTTGTTAAGAATTCTTATAATTTCTATATTATTCATACATATCACCAGTTCTATAATACTATACTTTAAATAAGAAAACACAAAAACGACAATACTAGTCAAATTTATCTATGAAAATTACCTATAAGTTATAGAAATATTTTTTCTAATATAGTATAATTAAAAACAGGTGATTTAATGAATTATCCAAACGCTTTAAAAAAGCCGTCTACTTCTCATGAGGCGAACTATAGTAATAGAGGAATGACACTAGAAAACGAATTAAATAGTTCCAATGAATACTACCGTTTTATAGACAAAGCTATTATTTATAAAAAACCAACTCCTATAAAAGTAGTAAAAGTAGATTATCCATCAAGAGATAAAGCTGTCATAAAACAAGCCTTTTTCACTATTCCATCAACCACAGACTATAATGGTATATATAAAGGAAAATATATTGATTTCGAAGCAAAAGAAACAAAATCTAAAACTTCATTTTCTCTAGAAAACATTCATAAACATCAAATTGAACATATAAAGAGTATAGAGAAACATAAAGGAATTTGTTTTCTTATAATAAGGTTTACTAGTTTAAATAAAACCTATCTTCTAACAGCCAATGACTTTTTGAATTTCATAGATACTAGTCCCAAGAAATCAATACCTATCAGTTTTTTTGAAAAAAACGCCTATTTAATAAAAGATGGATTTAATCCAAGAATCGATTATTTGAAAATAATAGACCAAATTATTGGAGGTAATTAAGATGCAAAAAAAAGAATTAAAAAGCAAAGGGAAAAGAAAAAGTATTAATTTAAAGAAAAAACCTACTATGGGGAATACCAAAACTTATCCTATAAGAAGTAATACCAAAGCGTATCCTATAAAAAGCACTAATAAAACTTATAATAAGAAAAATATAAAGGGACGTATGTCAAGGAATAATAAACGTAGTAACCTACTTAAATTAAGTTTCTTAATAGCCATTGGAATTATACTATTACTATTGTATCTCATGCTAGGTGCGAAACTAACCATGATTATGGCAGTTGGTATTGGAATTGTTGCAATAAGCGCTCTACTATTAAAAAGGATAAGTAGTAAAAAGAAAAAGAAGAAAATTCTAAAAATCCTTTTAATTATAATACTAACGTTTGGAATTATTGGACTGGTTTGTTTTTCAGGATTCTTAATATATATAAAATCACAAGCTGATAAATTGTACAATGTTTCAAACCTAAATACGAATGAAGTAACGATATTTTATGACAAAGATGGGTATGAATTTTATAAACTAGGTACTCAAAGAAGAGAAAAAGTTAGTTATGATGAATTGCCAGAGGTATTAATAGATGCCATTATCGCAACAGAAGATTCTAGATTTTTCAAACATAATGGTTTTGATGCTCCACGTTTTATAAAAGCTGCTTTAGGGCAAGTTCTTCATAGTCAAGGGGCAGGCGGTGCTTCTACTCTTTCAATGCAAGTAGTAAAAAATAGTTTTACGGATGCAAAAGGAAAACTTGTTTCAGGTGTTCCTGGAATTATAAGAAAATTCGAAGATATATACTTAGCTGTATTCAAATTAGAAAAAGATTATACAAAACAGCAAATTATAGAATACTATGTTAACAATCATTACTTAGGAGGAAATATATATGGTGTGGAAGAAGCTGCACAAACATACTTTGGAAAATCAGCAAGCGACTTAAATTTAAGTGAAGCTGCTATATTGGCTGGTATGTTCAAATCTCCTAATGAATATCGTCCAACTATCAACCCAGAAAAAGCTGCAAAAAGAAGAAATACTGTATTATATCTAATGAGAAAGCACGGATATATTACAAAAGAAGAAGAAAATATGGCAAAAAGTATTCCAGTGGAATCATTAACCGCAATAGAACAGGAAAATTCCTTTGAGTATCAAGGATACGTAGATACTGTTGCCAAAGAAATTATAGATAAATATGGAGTAGATCCATATACAACTTCATTATTAATCTATACAAACCTAGATCGAGCAAAGCAAAATGCTGTAAATAGTGTCTTAAATGGAGAAAGTTATAACTGGATTAATGAAAAAGTTCAAACTGGAGTATCTGTACTAGATTCACAAACAGGAAAAATATTAGCGGTTGGTACTGGTAGAAATAGAAGTGGAGCAAAACAATATAATTACGCTACCGGCATTAAAAGACAACCTGGCTCTACCGCAAAACCTCTATTTGATTATGGTCCAGGCATTGAATACAACAACTGGTCAACATACACATTATTTAATGATGCTCCATATACATATTCTAATGGACGAAGCATTAAAAACTGGGATGGAGGATATTTCGGAACAATAACATTAAGAAGAGCACTTTCTGCTTCTCGTAATGTACCTGCTTTAAAAGCATTCCAACAAGTAGATAATCAGAAAATTATTGAATTTGTAACAGGATTAGGATTAACGCCAGAGATTGAAAATGGAAAAATTCACGAAGCACATTCTATTGGTGCATTTACAGGAACAAACCCAGTAGAAATGAGTGCTGCGTATGCCGCATTCTCAAATGGTGGAATATATCACGAACCATATACAGTTACAAAAATTGTTTTCCGAAATACAGGAGAAATAAAAGAACACATAGAGGTATCTAGAAGAGTTATGTCTGAAGAAACTGCCTTTATGATAACAAGCGTACTACAAGATGTCGCTTTAACCGGCGGAACTCCAAAAAATGTTGCTTGTAAAACAGGAACTACCAACTATGATGCAAACACCATGAACAATTTAAACATGCCAGGGGATGCAATCAGAGACTCATGGGTTATTGGATATTCAACCAAAACAGTAATAGGTATGTGGTATGGATATGATAACGCCACAAAAGAATCTGTAGCACAAGGATATGTATTGCACAATGTTCCCGCAACCATTCAGAAAGATAGATTATTTAATGCACTTGTAAGTTCTGGTGCTATGGAAGGAAATAGAGCTGAATTCGTACAACCCGCAGGTGTCGTAAAATTAGCAATTGTAGCAGGATCTAACCCTCCAGTAATTGCTAGCCCTGGAAACTATAATGTAGTTTATGAATACTTTAAAAAAGATTATCAACCAGAAATCCAGGAACAAGAACAAAAATTAGCTACTCCAACAAATTTTAAGGTTTCTTATGACGAAAAAACTCAACGAGTTTCTATGTCATGGGATAGAGTATCAGGCCTAGATAATGCTGGATACGGAACATTTGGCTATAATATATATTTAGGTTCTACTTTGATTGCATTTTCAGAAGCAAATAGCTATAGCTACACAACCTCTACTCCATACGGAACTTATAGAGTAGTCGCAACTTATAAAAATTATAGTACTGCCCAAAGCGATGCTGCTAGTTATACTTTAAAAGAAAAAGTAGAGGAAAAAATAGTCTTATCATTAATCTACAATGGTCCTACTACAACAAAAACAGATACACTAGAATTAAACATATCTAATATATCCGTATTGAAAAATGGTACAGCTGTATCTATTGCCATCGAAAACTGTAGTCCAACAACTCTTCAAGTAGGAGCAAATACGGTTAATTGTAATGTAACTTATGAAGGAAAAAATTATAATTTATCTACTACGATAAATGTAACCCAGGAACAAGAAACTCCCCCTCAAGAAGAATAAAAAACCAAAACTAAAATTTTGGTTTTTTTGTGCGTCTATTTAAATTTTTCCCTATACATATATCTTTCAAATTACAAATATCACATTTAGGAGATATTGCCTTGCAATAATACCTTCCAAACAAAACAAGTTGCAAATGAAGTCTTGCCCATTTATCCTTAGGAAATTTTTTCATAAGTTTCTTTTCAATCATAAGAACATTGTCATCTACTGCTGCTAATTTTAATCTCTTAGAAACTCTATCAACATGCGTATCAACAGCTATCGCAGGCATATTATAAAATTCTCCTAAGAACACATTAACAGTCTTTCTACCAACTCCAGGAAACTTTTCTAGCTTTTCCCGCTCTATTGGTACAATTTCATCATACTGATCCACTAAAATTCTTGCAATTTCCTTAACATAAACAGCCTTTTTATGATAGGAACCAACTGGTCGAATAATATCTTCTAAATCCTCAAGCGAAGCATTCCTCAATTGATTTAAAGTAGGATATCTAGAGAAAATAATAGGAGTTACCATATTTACCCGTTTATCGGTAGATTGGGCACTTAATACAATAGCAATTAACAATTCATAATCTTTATTGTAACAAAGTTCACATTTTGGATTAGGAAAAAGCTCATCTAAATACTCTTCTATCTTATTCGTCTTCATCAAACCAGTTCCAATCAACAATATCCAAGTCTACATCTTTACTATTGATATCAGATGATTTATTTCTTTTTTTTCTATTTTCCTCAACATCTTCAATCGTTTTTATACCCAACTTTCCCCATTCATATAAAATTTTATCAATATACCGCAAATTAGAGACACCATTAAAAGTTGCTTCTTTTACCGCTTCTTTAATAAGATCTTCCCCCGTATTATTATCTATCCACGCTTTAATAATTTCAAATTCTATAGGACTTAAAGTACGTCCAAATTCTTTTTCTATCATCTCAAAAACAGAAGAAGATTTTTCTTCATTACTAATACTATCCATAGTAACAAACGATAACTTATCATAAAAACCATCTAGGATTACTAATTCTTCCATAAATCCTTTTTCGTTTTTAGAAACTTCAACACTCACTAAGCGCTTATCCATTAAGGTATCAGCATAAGTCATAACTTTCTTTAAATCAACATTTAATTCTTTACTAAACTTAGAAGGATCAAACAAAAATCTGTTCCCCAAATTGTATAAATACATTAAAAAAGCAAATTCTTCAAAAGATAAATCAAACTTTTTATAGTTTTGAATAAAGTAAAGAGGTATCACTAAATTTTTCTGTTTAAATACTTCCAATAATTTATCGTTCTTCACAGAATCCCTCCTCTTCTATATAATACGCTAACTTGAGTATTTACTCAATATATATTTTAAAATAGACTCCCTTGTATTTTGTATCTTATGATACAAAATAGAATATTCTATATCATCATAAATAGCTTTGAGATAATTCCCTGATTCTTTATGTAAAGCTTCCATAATATCATCGCCGGTAATACATATATCTTTTCTACATTTAATAGCCAAACGAGAATATGCTTTGGCAATTTTTTTCTTATCTATGCCTTTAATTTCACCAGCAATCGTATTAACATATAATCCATAGGTATATAGATTCATGGGATCTAAGTTATTTATTCCTACCGCCTCATTGATATTATTAATAAGTTCCTTTTCATTATTTGTAAAAGGATATTTATCAGTAACATTTAAAATGCTCCATATACCAATCAAACTATCTGTATTTTCTATCAGTTTTAAATTAGGTAATTCTAAATCAGTATCCAACTCCAAATCACGTAGAAGCATTATACCTTTAAAACGATTACTACTACTGAAAATTTTATCAAGTTCCTCTTTTTTCCTTTGAAAAGAAAGATTCCTTAAAAGATGCTTATTCTTTTTTATGGCTTGAATCAATTCTCCATCTAATTGAAAATCCAAAATAGTAGCAAACCTTATCGCTCTAAGAATTCTTAGGCTATCTTCCTCAAGTTTTATATAAGGATCACCCACTGTTTTAATTAATTTAAGGGCAAGATCCTCTCTTGCATTTAATAAATCAATAATTTCTCCCTTATAGTTCATACAAATCGTGTTAACTGTAAAATCTCTACGCAAAAGATCACTGTATAAGTTATCAATATATTTAATTTCTGAAGGCCTTCTATTATCAATATAATTAATTTCTTCTCTAAAAGTAGTTACTTCAAATCGTACACCTGATCTAACAATAATAACAGAGCCGTACTCTTCTGATGATAAAACACTATCACGAAACATCTCTTTCATCTGCTTTGGAGTAGCATTGGTTGCGATATCAATATCATGAGAATCAATTTGTAATAAATAATCTCTAACAAATCCCCCTACAATATAAGCATCATATCCACTATCATGAATCTCCTCTAAAAATTTCAGTGCCGATTCTAGCATCATTTCATCACCATAAACATTATATCAAATAAAAAAAGTTAAAACAACAACACATATTAAAGAAAAAAGCATCATATTTATATACAAATAAAAAGTTTGATTTCTCAAACTCTTACTAATTTCTTGTACAACGCTTACCAGGATCATCCCATGCTGTCTCTTCATAAGATGAATCCGTATAAACATCTGCTCTTTTTAACGCTTCCATCTTAACCATCATCATATTGCCATCATACCAATTAACCGTGTGTGTACCATCACTTAAGGCTACATAATATGTCGCTACACCGCTTGAAACGCGCACCTCAACAAATCCCTCTACATTTTTATTTCCCCATGGGGATTTTCCTCCTTGTTGTAGTAGAACTGGATAAGTTGCCTCATCATTATCAGATGTATCAATCATTACATAATAGATATCATCAGGTAAAGCTGATGCTACTTGATAAGATGTATTCGCACCACTCATACATTCTAATCCGTCAGTATTCCATAAAGTTTCTACTGCTCTTGCATAGTTTTGAGCAGTATTTACAAATTGATCCTTTCTTGCATTTTCAATCGTTCTATTGATTGCGGGAATTGCTGCAAACATTAAGATTCCCATGATTACGATGACTGCTAGTAATTCTATTAATGTAAATCCTTGTTTTTTCATATACTTTATACTCTCCTTTATCTTTATTCTATATAAAGTATACCCCCCCCCCCAAACTTTTGTCAACAAAAAAAGCCTTTCGGCTTTTCCTAAATTGAAATTTCAACCGCACCACTTGGTGCGGCTTTTTTGATACAATAAAGGAGCCAATCCCGGCAAGGAGGCTCCTATATGAATTATACTCAACTAACCCCA
>Ga0310690_10006682_pt1 | contig 15078 bp, 25 predicted proteins | sample AusTroGonzalo_MG_2_FD_207661 | JGI IMG/M metagenome (GOLD analysis project Ga0310690, IMG submission 207661) | Bovine rumen microbial communities from tropical cattle in Woodstock, Queensland, Australia - Gonzalo_04 (v2) (version 2) | ecosystem: Host-associated > Mammals > Digestive system >...
TAATACTCATTGGAATATATGGTAAACTTTCATCAAAAGCTCCATATACATCTTTATATCTTTGATATGTTTCATCAATAAACTTTTGTTTGCTATCATCAGCAATATTCTAAGCTAAAGAAGAGTTATCTAAAATAGAATTACTTTTAATAAATTCTTCAGTAATTCCAGTTCCTTGATGAATTATTATAGAGCCTCTTCTTGCTCTTGTTAATCCAGTGTAAAAATCTCTTGCTAATTGTATTTTATTTTCTTCACTTATTGGAGTTTGTAAATTAATTACATAATAGAGATTTTCAAAGCCTTGAGCTGAATTACCTTTTCTAAACTCAATTCTATCTTTATATTTCTCTTCCTAAGCTAATTTTTCTATTATTGCAGTAATATTATTTTGAGAAGATGCGTCATCATAAATATATCCTAATTTTCCATTAGGATCTTCAGCAATAATAGTATCTAATAATCTACGAATTTGCTACTCAATAGGAGTATCTCCATTAGGAACACCAAGACTCATCACCTTATCTCCTATTAATGGAGTAGTTTCATCTTCATAATAATACAATTGAGCTTTTTCACTAATTGTTTTATTTTTCTTTAGTTCTGATAATTTATTCTAAATAATAGCATTATTTCTATCTTTTAATCTATTATCAGATCTTAAAGATTGTCCTAGTTTAGGACAGTGAATAAAGTTAGTGCTATAAGTATAATATGTCTATTTTATTAAACCATTTTCACCAAGCTGTTTTCCTAAAATTCCAGACTAGTCAAAGTCTCCAAATGTTAAGTGAGTTATTCCTGCCCACTCAGCAAATTCATCAACCATTCTTAATGATGGGTTAGACAAATGACTAACCTCATCAGTAATGATTAATGTAGGTTTTTTAATAGTTTTATTTATACCATAGTTATATTTTGATAACTCATCTGTTTCTTCTAAATCCTCATCATTAATTACAAGATTATTACCTTCATCAAATTCTTCATGCCAACTATGTCCTGTATTTGGATTTGTTCCAGATATTTTTTGCATTAATTGAGAATGTGATAAAAATGTTTTTGCATAATCTTTATAATTTTCACCAAATAAAGCTTTTGCAAAATTTTCAGCATTTTTAGCAGATGTATGTACAACCCAAACATCTTTTAAAAGTTTTTGAGTTTCTCCATTTATTGCTAACATTCTAACAATAGATTTAGCAACTCCAGATGATTTACCAGAACCAGCTATACCTTCAATTAAAACAGTTCTTTTAAAATTAATAGATACATGACTATCAGAACCAATAGTTTGTTTTAAATCAGGCTAACCATTTACATCAAAATATGAAAATTGTTTTTTAAATTCATCTTCATCTAAAGAATCTGCATATTCCTGCAGAGATTTATTATAGGCTCTAGCAAAAGTATCAAATACTTTACCATTAGATATAGTAGCAAAACCAATCATAGTAGCCATTTCCTGTCCAGCAACTGGAAGTATTAATTCTTTGTTGTTTGGGTCTTTAAGCACTTGTGCATACTTAGCCATATAATTAGTTGGATTTATAGCGGCTAATGTTGCTAAGTACCAAACAAATGCAGATTCAGAAATAGTTGTACTATTTAAATTTAATATATCTGTATCTAATTGATAGATACCTGTAAATGATGGATTTAATAATTCTTTTAATTTTTCAATTCCCTCTTCAGTTTCAAATACATCTAAATTCTTTTGGAAGAAATTATGTATTGCTTCTTGGAATTGTTTTACTTCTTTCTAAAAATCAGTTCTTTTATCTTTAGAAACTGATTGAATTTTTCCTTGTTGTAATTGTTTTAAGAGTTTAAAATTATCAACATCGTTTAATTCTTGTTTTAATTCATCAACTCCATTCCAATTACTAGGAGGATAAGAATCTGTATCAACAAATCTTTTAAAGAATTTATCAAATATTAAAGATTGTGTTTTAACACTTGTCTTTACATGTTCGTCAAGTCTATTATTTGAATTAATGTCAATTAATAACTTATAATACTGAAGACGATCTTTAATTTGATTTAATTCTTGTAACATTACATTTGCTGTATTAGCATCTATAGTTGCAAGTTTAGATTCTTTATCAAGATTATTAACTGTTACATTATATCCCCATAAATCTCCATAATCAGCATTGTCAGTTCTTGCTGCACTTAATACAGCTTCGGCCATTGCAAATAATCCGGACTTATTATCAATAGCTTGTCTTAAAGCTTCTTCTTCTCCGGCTTCATAACCAAAACTTTCAACACTGTTAGATTTACCCATTTCAATTAATCTTCCTTCCAATTTAGAAAATAGTTGAGATAGTTTCATAGTTTTTTTCTATGAATCCATAACACTAAATTGATCTAAAAATTCAATTATAGGAGAGTATGGTTTTGAATTAATGTTTTGTATTACTTCATCAATAGCTATAGCTGCATTACGTCTATCATCATCATATTCTGAACCCGGAGATATATAATCATTATTAATACTTTCTAGAATATTAAGTAATTGAGTTCTTACTCCAACATTTATATATGAAGCATCAGTAATTTGCTACTTTAATCCCTAAATAACATTCTAATCTAGGAATAGCATTGTAGCTAATTTCTTTATATTTTCTTTATAAGTTTTATCATCAGATTTTAAAGCTTCAATAACTGATGGAATATTAGGATTTTGAGAAAACTATTCAGCTAATTTAGTTAAGAAATATAATTCAGGTCTAACATTAGCAACTAAATTATTAGGATTAGCGTTATATGCATCAGTTGCAGCACTTATAACAGCATCAGGACCAACAGTTGAAACTCCTTCTAAGCTTTCAGTTGTTTGTTTTTGTAAATAATCTGAAAGTTCTCCAATAGCCGTATTTTTATCAAAATGTTGTGTTGCAAAAGTATTAATAAGATCAGTTGCTTTTAAATTTACTGCTTCAAATGCAGGAAATAATTTATCAACTAATTCAGCTCCTTCCTATTTCTTTAATTCTTCATATTCTGTCTAACCTTTAGCTAATTCTTCTGGAGTTAAATTATCAATAGATTTACCATATTTACTTTCTAAATAACTATAGAGTGACATATTTTTAAATTTGTTTGAAACATATGAAGTTTCAAATAAAACTTTTTTCATAAACTCTATAGATTTAGGAGATTTACCATCAAGAAATTGTTGTAATTCTTCTTCTTGAAGTTTTATAGTATTTTCTAATGAAGAAATTTGTTGTTGTAAGACTGGATCATTCTCTCTTCTTTTCTTCTCTTCATTTTGCTCACTATCAGAAGCATTAGGATTTAATAATTCTCTTAATCTAATTTTATTTTCAACTAAATTCTTAACAAGATTATCATAAGCAGTTACATAATTTAATGCAACAGCAGAATTTCTTAAATTTAATGCTCTAAACTCAGTTTCAACATCATTTACCCCAGTAAGTCTTTTTAAAAATGACTCATTTGATAAATCTGCACCTTCTGCTTTAAGAATAGTTTTGATTAAATTAACTTCTTCAGTTATAGTTTTCTTAACAAAATCATTCTATGAAACATCATTATCTTCTAATGGTTTATAATTTCCATTTTCATCAGTTTTGATTGATAAATTATCAGGTGCCCATTTAACTTTATTAATTATTTTTAAGAAATCATCTTCTTTATGTTCCTTAACAATTTCAATTAATTCATTAAATGCTTCTTTCTAACTCATATCAGTTAAAGCAGCTGCATTTCTAAATTCAGAACGAGCTTGTCCTAAACCTCCACCAATTACACCACCAACAAATGATAAAGCATAACGATTTCCAACATCATCCCATGCTGTTAATCTATGGCTATCTCCATTTAATTGATGTATAAAATTGTATACAGTTTTTGATAAATCATAAAGTAATTCTTCTGAAGTTTCTTCAACACCTTCACCCAATGCATTAGAAACCATTGCCATTCCTGTGAGTTTTAATTTATCTCCTACAACATTTAATTTTCCGGCAATTTCATAATTTTGTAATGCTTTTTGTTCACCAACTTTCATAATTTTTTTAGCCCAATTAGCTAATTTGGATGAACTTGTTGTTGTAGATATTCCAGCAGCTTCTGCAGATATTCCTGCTTCAGTAAGTTTTTTACCAATTTGTTGCCATCTCATATTTTCAGATTTAAGTTCTGGTAAAATCCATCTACCTAAATCAGAATTTATAAGTCTATACTCAGCAATAGCATATCCCAATGTAAGTAAAGCTGCTTCTAAGTTAGATGCGCCTTCTTGAATAGCGTCACCGTAAGAATCTTTTACGGTAATACCAGTCATATAAGCCATTGATAGATATTTTCCTATTCTTTGGTAATCTTTTAAGTAGGTTCTTAATTGCTATTGAGCATATAGAGCATTATACTCTTCCATAGTACGAGCTGCCTTTACAAATTGTCCTAAATCTGTAACGCCATCTTTTTCTAACTATTGTATAACCTTTATATTTTGTTTTCTTTTAGCTTCAATATGTCTTTTTAGAAAAGCATCCTAAGCTTTTGCTGCCTTCTCTCCATTTTCATTCATTAAAGCAGCACCTTCTTTTCCTTTAAATAAAGCTGCTCCGTATCTAAATAACCAGCGTTGTTCTGCTAATTGTAAAAATACATCAGCACCCATATTTAACATATTCTCTAATGCCCAAGGGTGTCCTTTAACATCATCTTCTGTTCCAGCAATCCCTCCTCTAGCATAATCAGATGAAGAGAATGATAATGAACTAAAATAACCATCCATATTATTTAGTAGACTACTATCATTACCTACCATCATTTTTCCAGCAGTAGTTGCTAAGTCAGCTAATCCCATAGCAACTCTAGCTCCAATATACCAAGTATTTACTCCTGGAATAAAAGCAGGAACTACCTATATAGCACTTCTTACTAATGTAGCAAATATATTAGAATTTTTACCATCATTATCAAATGGATCAAATTTATTTATCCACGAACCATCAGTAGTTAAAACATCCCATTTTGATAAAACTTCTCTACCGAAAGCACTTCTTCCACCTAATGTTTCATAATAATAAGTACCAAATTCATTAAGTTTTTTATCACCTTTACGGTGTTTTACCATTTCACCAGTAATAGGGTCTTTGTGAGTACCATCTTCATCATATTGTGCAAGAACTAAAGTTTGTCCAAAATTAGAGAATAAACTCATATCATTTGGAGAATCCTTCCAAACTTTTTTATCATAATCCCATACCTACATAGTTTGAGCAATTTCTCTAGTAGATAATGGATTATCAGTTATTTCATTTCTAACCATTCCCATTGATTTTCTCATAGGATTGGCAGTTCTTTCTATAGAAAATTCAGGACCAGCTAAACTTTTGCTACGTTGTTCTAATGGAGCATAGAAATTATCTCTAAAAAAATCAGCATGTTGTCCAATATCCTATGCAACAGCATTATTAGCCATCATAGTATAATTATTCAAAGCCATTTGGTAAACTGCATCAAATTTATCTTCATCAAATTTACCGTTGGTTTGAAGTAATGGATTAGACTAAACATATTCTAATTTTTTATATTTATCTTTTGATTTTAAAGATGTATTACTTGAATCTAAACCAACTCTCTAGAAATCAAATGTAGTGAAATCTAAATTGTTAAGCTAGTTTAGAAATAAATCATTTTCTTTTTCCATATTATTTTAATTCTGAATAACGAGGAGAAGTTTTATATCTTTGAACCCTTTGATCATCAGAGAATTGTTGTGCAGCTTGTATAGCATTTATTTGAGGTAATTTATAATATTTACCACCATAAGAAGCTGCAATAATGTCACGTCTTATAGGAATATAAACACTTCCTTCATATAAATCATCACCACCTCCAAAGAATAAGAAATCTTCATCAAGACTATAATTTTTGTCTTTAGTTTTCATATACTCTTTAAATGTGTCTCTTCGTTTACTACTTACTTCTCCAACTAAACCAAGACTTGGTGTTTGACCTTCTGCAAAAGCATTTTCATCAGCAAGTATATTAATTTTTGCAAACCTTGCATATCTACTTTGATCTAGTTCAGGAATCCCACTTTCATTTAACTTAGAATACATTGGAGGTAATTGCAATTCTTCGCATTTTCTATTTACCTATTCCATATTATTTGGATCAACTTCTCCAGATTTATATGCTACATTTAATTGTTCAATTTTACCAAGAAGAGTAAAATCTGGACGAATTATACCAGTTCTGTTTAAATACTAAATATCAATAGGTAAATCTACACTAACAGCATCACCATTTTCTAAAAATGCTCTGTTAAATGATTCAATTCTGGCACCACCAAATGTAGCATTATTAAAATCTAATATTCCAGCAAATGAACTACTTGTAACATCTTGTAATGTTGAATATTGTCCAAGAATATTACCAGCATGGTCTGTAATAGGAGCAAATCTTCCCTAAACTTTATATTGATAAGAAGTTCCTGGATTAAGTATTATTTCTTGTGAATGACCCATACCTAAAATAAATCCAGTAGCTGGATCCATTTCTTTACCTTTTGCATCACCACCATTACTACTGTTTCCTGAACCTGAACCAGAGTCACTACCATCAGGATTTTTAACTAATCCATTAGAAAGTTCTATTGTATTATCAATTCCAGAGAATACTAATGTCTAAATTAAATTAAAAGCTCCTTCTATAGATCCTCCTTTAACTTTAAGTAATGTCTTAGCATTATCTGGGAGAGTTTTCCATAAATAATTTAATGCTAATTTAGCCTAATCAGTCTAATCTTTAGTTAGTTTACCTTGTTTATATAATCCTTCTATTGTCATTCCAGCTTGGAAGGCTTGTTCTAAATTAGCTAAACCAGAAACAATTCCATTAGCACTTTTTTCAGAATATCCTTCTTGTTTTAATGTTGTAGTACCAATTTTACTAGCAACTTTTTGCAAGTAATCAGTTATTTTTCCCATACCAATACCATTACTAACAATAGAAAATATATCGCTATTAAAAGCAAAATCTGGATTATTTGCTCTATAATATAGTAAATTAGCATTAGTTAAAACTTGATAATTTTCTTTATCTTTAATACCATTATATTGTTCAGGAGTTATTCTATCAATTGCACCAGATTTTTGATTCTAAATATAAATTTTACCTTGAGTGTCTATTGCAATTTCGTTATAACCACCTTCTTTCACTACTTGTTCTCTAACATCTTTATATTCTTGTTGATTAAATTCAGCCATTCTAATACTTCTTAATGCAGATAGATATGTTGAAATTAAATCACCAGTACTTAATTCTCCATTACTACTAAATAAAGAAGCATCATCATACATTTTCTAAATTTGCTAAGTTACTATATTCTAATCAACAGGTAATCCCTTTAATTCTTTCACTAATCCAAGTAAATCCTTTAAACCTACTTTACTTGAAGATTTACTTTCTCCATCATTTTGTGAAGTAGGAACAGCTGTTGTAGCCTATGGTGATGTAGCCTATTTATTTAATCCAGTAAATGGCTAATAATTAATAAAAAGAGATGATATATCCCCTCCTTCTTGATATTTTAATATAGGTTTCATATATTATTTAAAATAAAGGGAGGGATTATACCCTCCCTGTAATTATTTATTTTGCATCATAAGTTTTCTATAATAAGCATATGCATCTCTATTTGTTTTAAAATGATGATCTAAATTCATAGTCATCAAATCATGAAGCATTCTCTCATACATTGCTCTTCCACCTTCTCCAACTTTTCCACCTTTTTTATAAGTAACAGTTGGAACTGGATTTGGTGTCTATTTTCCAAATATATATCCATATCCAGCATATGGAGTTCCTGTAGGAGCTAAATGTTCTGTATCATAGCGATCTGCAGCTGCTTGTTTAGCCTATTCTAATTGTAACCTTACAATACGTAAATTCTTTTTAGCTTCTTCATCACTAGGATTTCTGTAACATGTTGCAGTAAGTGCATCTACTTGAGATTGTAAAGTTTTAACTTCTGAATCATTTTGAATAGCATATAACTTATCTCTGTTATAATTTCTTTCAGCATTTAAAGCAGTTCCATATTGTCTAGACATTATATTATTAACATCAAGTGCTCCATTTTTACTAAATAATTCAGCTAACATATGACGTCTTGTATTCCAAAGAGCAACGTCCGATTGTCTATTCTTTTCACCAGCTTCATGACGATATAAATTATTCTTTTGAGCAACTTCATTTTCTTTATCAATACTTGCTCTAGTGTTATCAGCTTGTTTACTAATTAAAGGAGCATTTGCTGATGCAGCTTGTCTTTGATAATTTATATTATAAGCATGACCTGCACCCTAATCAGATGTTCCAGATGCTGCAATATTTCCTAAACGATTAAAATCAGCATTATTTTTAGCAATATAATCTTCTAATGGTTTATCAGTATATTGTTTATAATGTTCCATAGGTGGAGATACATGAAAATTACGTATTCCATTCATAATATTATAAACCATCTGATTAGTCCATTTAGCTAAATTAAGTTTTCTATTTTCTAACCAAGTAATATATCTATCAGTTGGACTTATATTATATTCTTTTCCTGGAATACGTCCTGTTTCTCCATTTTCTGGAATTTCAGTATCTTCTGGTGTTTTTGAGTCTCCTAAAGTTCCAGTCAATAAATTACTTCCAACAATTCCAGCTGTTGAACCAGTATTTGGTTGTGTTGTAGATGGGTTATTTGTAGATGGGTTATTATTGCTACCTGGAGGATCACTTAATAAATCATCATCATTAAAAAGTAAACCTAATCTTGCTTTTAGTACACCACCTTGTTTATATGAAATATCAGTTATTTTATTATACTTTAAATATGAATTTGCTAACCATGTTTGTAAACTACTATCTCCTGAATCAAAAGCATCTTTTATGGCATTAAAGTTAAGTATATATTGATTATTTGATTTAGTTGCAGTAATTAATAATCCTTTATTCCAACTAGGGAGATAATAAGTATTATTAATAAGTTTAGCATTATGTTTTAAATATTCTGAAACTACTTCAGACCTAAATTCAAAAGGCTAATTTGTATTAGTTATAATTTTTAAGAAATTATCTATAGATAAATTTTTTGTTTTATTAATATTATCTGCATCTAATACATTTTCTCTATCATAAAATAAAAGTTGTTGACCATAACTTTGAGTCTAATTATTTAAATACTAAGATAAATGGTCTAACCAATATTTCTTTTTAGTGTCAATTGATGTATTATATTCTTGAGTTCCAAAAGAATATGGGTTTGTTCCAGTATTATTTAAATAAGCATTATTTTTATTAGTAGCAGCAACTTCATCTTTCTCTTCTTGAGTCATATATCGTTCGCCAGTGAACATATAATGTGACATCCAAGGAGCAATTTTACCAAGTTCAAACCCTGATGCACCATTTGATAATGCATTTATTCTATCTAACTCCTTGACTTTATCTTCATCTGATATATCATATTCACCATTATTTAAGGCTTGAGCATATTTTGTGAGCTCTCGTGTTATAAATCCCTATCTACCAGATGTTGCTCTTTTACCATTATTTAATGGATCGTATTGATTTGCCCAAGCTAATAACTATTCAGGATTTTTAGTAGGATCTTGTTGATTACCTTCTCCAAAAATAGATGTTCCAATTACATCTCTTAAAGTATTAGAATTCCACTCTTTTAAAGATTTGTCTTTTTTAGGAGTTAACTAATTAGCTACACCAATTAAATAAGTCTGTACATTAGTATATGGATTAAATCCAACTCTACGACCTGATAAAAATCCACCTTTACCATCAGTTCTTTGACCATTTCTTTCTTTATAATAATTTTCTTCTTCTGGTATACCGTGAATTTTGCCAAATTCTGAAGTTGTGTATTTTCCATCAACTATTCCTTGTAAAACTTCCTAAAAACTATTCATAAAATCAGTGCGTTCATCACCTTGAAGCATTTGGTAATCCATCCATTGATTTGCTTTAGATTGTGCTAAACGTACAAAATCATTTCGATCCAAATCCCTGCCAGCAAAATGTATTGTTTTAGGTTTATTGTTCTCGTTTGGCATAATTATTAATAATATTAAAAAAGGAGATATATAAATTTACTTATATACCTCCTTATCAATTGTTTTAATGTAAAAAATTATTTCTTACGATAAGCAAGGCGACCTCCCTTACGATAAACGGGTTCTCCCTGCTCAGCAGGAGCTTCTGCGGGAGCACCTGCTCCACCCTGTGCTAGTTGTACAAGGGCTGCACAAACTTGAAGTGCTAATTGACCATCATTTGTTTGAACTGCTTGCATAGCAGCTTGTAAAATTTGTTGCATTGGATCTGCTTGTGCAGGTTCTGCACCTTGTGCTGGTTCAGCTGGAGCTGGAGCTGGTTCAGCTGCTCCATTCTCAGGCATTTGACCACCTTCTTGGAATCTTTTTACTTCTTTTTCTAATTTACTAAAGTTAACTTTCATAATTCTAAATGTTTATTAAAATTTTATTATTAATTTTACGAACATTGACATTATCATATTTCAAATAAATAATACCTTAATTTTTATCAATATCAAAGTTCATATTAATTTTTATCTTTAGATTCAGGTAATTGTACGTATTCAGGATCTCGTGAATCCTGTTTATTTAATACTTTAAACATATATTTACCTAATCTTTTATAATCAGAATCACTCTTAGAGTCATAAGCTTTTTTAGCCTGACGAATAAGAACTTTTGTTTCTTTTCTACTAACTATTCTTTCTCCACCCTTAAGATTCATTTGAGTAGAACCATCTGGTGCAAGAACTTTCATAACATATTCTTTAGTATCATCAAGAAACTCTAATTCATCTCCTTTTTTAATTCCAGAATTAGCATTAACCTCAACAACATATAATGTTTCAGGTTCTCCTATTAAAGTTTCATCATTAGGCTCACGAGTAACAACTTTAGTTACTTCTAAATCAGAATTAATAAAAATCTAATCTAGTGATATCTATGTGTTATACATCCACATTTCATGATTTCCTTCTTCTCCAAAATCGAAAAGCATACCTTCATTTTCAGCAAGATTAGTAACACCCATTAAACCTTTTCTAAGTTCATTTTGAGTTGATGCTATATCTAAAGTGTATTCTTTATTTCCTAATTTAACTTTTGTTTTCTCCATTTTCATTTTTTCTAAAAGCACCTGTAACACTGTCGACTCCTAATAATGCAACTATTGCACAAATTAGAAATTCTGTAAAATCTGGAGCTTGTTTTGTTTCAAATAAGATTACTAAAAAACCTATTAATAATACAATCCAACCAAGTATACCACAAACTCTTTTACTAGATAATCTACCTGCTGGAGTTTCAATTATTTGCCAAAGTCTCATTGTTCATTATTTAAAAGTCCAACACGATCATCTGTATTTTCCATTATTTGTACTGAAAGAAGTTTTCCAGCTTCAATGGCAAAATTTTCTTTTTCTTTATTAGTATATTCATCAGAATTAAACTTTTTACAAAGTTCTTCTAACTTTTCAGTAGTTTCTTTATTAAATATAATTTCTGATTTCTCGATTTCTGCCTATTGTTCACCATTATTATCTATTACTGGAATACCTTTCTTTGTAAAGTTTTCAGCATTTTCCATATGATGTAATCTAGCATGTAAACTTCCTTCAGGAATTACATTCATTTGTCCACCTTCTTTATGACTTTCTACTTTTCTTTTGTACTTATAGTATTTTAGAGGTTTACCATCTTCTTCAGTCACTAAATCATATTCTTCTCTAAACTTTTTAGCTTCATCAGAATCTCCATTATACCAATCTAATTCATATTTTATAGTTGGATGTGTTGATGATTTTAAAAATTCACCAGTAGAAGGAAATATTGAAAACCCATGATAAGTATTATCTTCTGAATTTAATTCAAAAAGTTTCTCCTTTAAAGCATCTTCAAAATTCCATACATTTGGTGAATTATCAAATAAATATCTCATTCTATAACCATCTTCTCCATCATTTCCTTGCTACAAGTTTTCTGGTAAAGTAGATAAAAATTCTTTATATGTTTCATCATTCTTTTCTTTTTTTACTTTACCACCGTTTTGAAATTCTTGTATTTCTTCTGCTGTAAATAAAGTTGAAAAGAATGAATTATCCTATTCTTTAGTAGTTGGTTTAAAAACTAAATCCTAAAAGAATTGACCACCATCTTTCATTACATAAATTTCTTCTTTATTTATTTCTTCAGGTTCTTTAAATTTAATTTGTAATGAAAGTTGTTTAATTTTATTAATTTTCATACCTAACTATCCATATCTTACATAATTCTAGATGTAACCACCTCTTAACCCATAAGCATTCTACATTGCTTTATTTTGAGTCATAGAAGCCATCTATAAATAATCTGCGTCAGAATTTTGTTTTATTCCTTGGATGATATTATCTTTAAGTTTTGCATCTTCAATCATCATATTTGCTTTATCTCTACCAAATAATAATTTTGCCCCAGCATTTGCTTCTGCGTTGTGAGCATTTTGAGTAGTTCCAGCATAACCGTTTTGCATAACTTGCATATCAGCAGACATTTTATAGTCATCTGTCTTTTTCTTATTCAATAAATATCCCATTCCTGGAACGAAAGAACTTATAGCATTTAAAGCATCTGTCCCACCACCTAATCCTTTTGAAACATCAGAAAATCCTCCAGTTTTATCTAGTGCAGTAATTGCTACACCAGCTGCCATAGCATAAGGATTTCCCGAAGAAAGTAAAGTATTTGAAATAGTGCCTCTAGCATTTGTAGCCATCTAATTATTACTATTTAGATCTGCATTGGGAGTTGGGAATCTTTGTAACATTCCATCAACTCCCTATGCGATCATTCCATATCCACTAGACTACATAAATCCAGCTAATGCTGTTCTCCAATCTTGTGGACTGCCACCATTTTCGTATTTTTTAATTAATTTCATTAAGCTATTGTGTTAAAACTTGTAGCAGTTGCTAAAACAATTACTAACTTATCTCCTTTATAACGTATCTTAGTTTTTAATACTTTATCAAGTAATTTAACTTCTGTTCGTTTATTTGCAATTGAATCCCAAGAAGTTCCATCTAATAAAGTAGTATCATAGCCAATATTAGATATTTCTGGTGGAAAATCATTATCAGTTAATTGTCCTTGTGTATAATCATACACTTCTTTAGGAACATTTGCTAATACTAATTTTGGAAGCCAAGTATTATTTTTCTTCAACCAAGTATTATTTCTATTTAATACAACTAATGGAGATATTTGAATATTCCATTTATCGTTTACATATTGAATATTTCCTCTACTTCTTCCAACCTCTTTAATATCTCTGCATTTAACATGATTACAAATACTAAACTAATCAAGTGTCTAATCCCATAAGATTTCTCCTCCTGTTATATTTGGATAATCTGAATAAGGCAAACTAGCAATAATTCGTTTATAGAAATCTTCAACTTCATTAAATGTGTCCTATCTCATATATATAATTGGGAACAATGTATCTTTATAAGATGTCGAAACTGCTGCATTTCCTCTTAATGGATTACCACTTCTATCTCTTTCAATATAATCAGAAGATGTAATCATTTGTGGTAAATATCCAGTGATTGGATCAAACACAGCATGATCATATAATAAATCTGATCCATTATATTGATATAATGCTTTAGTTGCTTCTTGTCTAAAATACATAGCTGACTTTTGTAACGAAAAATCATAACTATCACCAATTATAGTATAATGTATTGACTCTGGAGCAACATTATTTGATGAAATTTGTAAATTATCAAATTGTTTATATCCAGCATTATCATTACCAACAACATATTCAAATTCAAATGGATGTTGTTTACCATACCAGAAACAAGGTCTAATTTTACTTTGAACATCAATTAAACCAGCGAATCCATGTTTCCAGAATTTAGTTTCAAATGTAGGTAATTGAACTGTAATAACATTCTAATTATTATCTCTAGTATTTGTACTTCTAGTAGCTTCTTGTTGAACTTCAGGACTAACTAGTAAATTACCTGTACCTTGATTGTAAAAATATGTATCTGTAACATAATCGTACATACAAGGAACGTTATTTACAATAGCAGGATACATTTCACGAACAAGAGTTCCATTATCATAAATTTTACAAGAATAAATTTTTAAAGCAGAAGATATATCTAAACTCTCTCTATTTCTAGCAAATAAAGTAAAAGTATGTACACTTGATGAAAAATTAGATACTAATATAGATTTTTGTAAAACATTATTAATATATAATTTATAATAATTGTTATCTATAATTGATTTAAATGTACTTATCCCTATAGGTGAAATTATATCATCATAATTTGTTGCATAAGAAAAACGAATATAAGTATCACCTATTTTAAAAATACCAAAATCTGTAGTATTATTGTTAGAATCTCTTGAATATCCTAACATCCAACCAGTTGAATTAGGTATATCTGCTTTTATTTCATAAGTTATTGTTCCTTTAGGATAAATTCCTGTATTAATATACTGTGTACCACTACTCTCAATATATCCACCACTATTTCTCCAATCAGGAGCAGAAGGTTCTGGAGTAGGATAAGTACCATCAGTATAAACATCAACAGTATTTAATGTTTCAGATACCCAACGTCCATCCTCATTTCTTACTCTGCTAGTATTTTCATAAATATCTTTTAACGTTAAAAATACCTGAGATTCGTAATATCCAGCATTCTACACTTGATATTGTGACCAACCATTTGGGTCAGAATTTGGCTCAACTACAGATAGATTACATCTAATGTTTAATTGGATACAGGGAATAATTGGATCTTTTACCTATCCTGCTATTAAAAACCAATGTTCTAGTAAATCATTATATTTACCAGTTTTTATTTCTAATTCTGATTTTATAACATTACTACTAACTTTAGTCTATACAATATCAAAATATTTCCAGAATCCAAAATTATCTCTAATTAATTCAAAAGCAAGATAATAATCTCTATTTATTTCACCT
>Ga0310690_10006683_pt1 | contig 15077 bp, 11 predicted proteins | sample AusTroGonzalo_MG_2_FD_207661 | JGI IMG/M metagenome (GOLD analysis project Ga0310690, IMG submission 207661) | Bovine rumen microbial communities from tropical cattle in Woodstock, Queensland, Australia - Gonzalo_04 (v2) (version 2) | ecosystem: Host-associated > Mammals > Digestive system >...
CCCGGAGACATCGACAAGATGGCCCTGCCGCCCTGCCACTGCCTCTTCCAGTTCTACGTGGCCGACGGCAAGCTCAGCTGCCAGCTCTACCAGCGCAGCGCAGACACCTTCCTCGGCGTGCCGTTCAACATCGCCTCCTACGCCCTTCTGACCATGATGCTGGCGCAGGTCTGCGGCCTGGAGCCCGGTGAGTTCATCCACACCACCGGCGACACCCATATCTACCTCAACCACTTCGACCAGGTGGCCGAGCAGCTCTCCCGCGAGCCCCGTCCGCTCCCGACCATGAAGCTCAACCCCGACGTCAAGGAGCTCTGGGACTTCCGCTACGAAGACTTCACCCTCGAGGGCTACGACCCCTGGCCCGCCATCAAGGCCCCCGTCGCAGTATAATATTCAAAGTGTTATACTATTCTGATTTATGAAACGATTATTGTTGGTTGCAATTATGTCAATATTAGTGATCTCCTGCAAGCATTACGGCGTTACGTATGGCGAAGGGGACCTCTCAGTATTCAACTTTATTAATGATACTGTATATGATTGTACAATTGAATGGCGGCAAAGTGATGCAAAAACATTTGATTCGGTGAATATATCCAGTTCATCACAATTTGTTCAAGAGCTTACCGGGGAGCCACATATCGGAGACGATCTATTTCAAGGAAGAACACATCTTACTGGAGCGTCGGAAGCTTTTTATGTTTTTTATAATGAAGCAGAGCGCTTTCGCTACCATTTCATATATGATGCAACACTTTATCCTATTAAAAGCGGAGGCTTTTGGGGCCAACTGCCACATTCTGCGGTAGAACACGATAATTACAGAGTCATTTGTAATTATTACCTCAGCGATATCCTGGCGATGGCCAATCCAGAATAATCCTGTTCGTGATAAACACATTCAATTATGCTTAAGTGCCTTATTGTAGCCATTGCAGATAACAATGGAATAGGTGTCAAGGGAGACCTTCCTTGGCACATCTCGGAAGATCTGAAATACTTCAAGGCCGTTACCGCCGGATATCCGGTGATAATGGGCCGTACCACATACTTCTCCCTGCCTTTCAGGCCTTTGAAAGGACGTAAGAACATAGTGCTCAACCTTGGCGGGGAGCCGATTCCCGAGGTCACCTGTGTTTACTCCTTCGACGAGGCGTTCCGCGAGGCCGAGGAAACGGGCAAGGACAAGTGCTTCATCATGGGCGGGGCTTCCGTTTACCGTGCCGCGCTTCCAATGATGGACCGCCTTTATATCACCCACGTCCATACCAAGGTTGAGGGCGCAGACGCTTTCTTCCCGGAGATAGATCCTGCCGTGTGGCACCGCATCAGCACCTCCGAAACCCATACCGATCCGGAGACAGGATACGAGTTTGAATTCGTAGTTTACGAGAAATAGCATTCGATTCAGATGTCCGTCGCCAAGAGAGAAAGTTTCGGCAGTTCCTTCACGTTTATAATGGCCATGGCCGGGTCCGCAATCGGACTCGGCAACATCTGGCGTTTCCCCTATATGGTGGGGGAGCATGGAGGTGCAGCTTTCATCGTGGCGTATATCGTTTGCGGACTGTGCATCGCCGTTCCTTGTTTTGTCTGCGAAGCGGTTATAGGCCGCAGGGCGCGCAGCGGCGTGTACGGGGCCTTCCAGAAGCTGGCCCCCGGAACGGGATGGAAGTATATGGGCCTGCTGTCGGTGTTGACCTGCTTCGTCCTGGTGTCTTACTATTGCGTGGTCGGCGGCTGGTCCATCGATTTCCTTGTACGCGCACTTATGGGGAAACTGGGCCAGGGGCGTCCTGACGCAGCGTTGACTGTTTTCGGAAACATGGTTTCGTCGCCGGTGGAACCGATTGTCATGCATTTGTGCTTCCTCGGGGCTACCTGTGTCATCGTTTCTTTCGGCATCAAGAGGGGTATCGAGCTGTTCTCCAAGATTACGACGCCCATGCTCTTCTTCCTGATGGTGGCGATGGTGATCTTCTCCGTGTCGCTGCCCGGAGCCGGCGAGGGCGTCAGATACCTGGTTAAGCCGGATTTCAGCAAACTGGGCGCCGACGGATGGGCCTGCGCCCTCGGCCAGGCATTCTTCTCAATGTCGCTGGGTGTGGGAACCGTGCTGATTTATTCTTCGTTTATGAAGAAGAAAGACAGCATCCTGGGCTCAGGCTTCTGGACGGCTTTCTCAGATACAGCTTTTGCCTTGATAGCGGGCTTCGCCATTATGCCGGCGGTGTTTGCCGCAGGCATAGAGCCAGGCGCCGGGCCTTCACTGGTTTATGAGACGCTACCTTACATTTTCGCAAAGATGGGCGTCGAGGCTCCGCTTCTGGGATATATTATCACGGCAATCTTCTTCCTTGCCATACTTATGGCGGCGTTGTCTTCGTCCATCTCCATTCTGGACGTATGCGTCGAGCATCTGTGCGAGCAGTACCACATCAGGCGCCGTTATTCGGTGCTGGTATTCTTCCTGCTTGCCGCCGCCCTCGGCGTGCCATGCGCCCTTTCATTCGGCAGCCTGGGTTCGTTCAAGATTCTCGGCAAGACCGTCTTCGATCTTTGCGACTACACCTGCTCAAACATACTGATGATGGTCGGTGCCCTTGCGTTCACTCTTTTCGTGGGCTGGAAGATGAAGAAGCAGGACGTGATGGACGAAATAACCAACGGAGGAACCCTGAAGTTCAGCGCCAGGGTATTCAACATTATCTATTTCCTTATCCGCTGGGTTATTCCCTTAGCTATTGTGTTTATTTTCATTGAGTCTTTATAATTATGTCTGATCAGAAATCCAAGCTTTTGCACACAGAGGACTGGCTGGCCGTATGGATCGGCTTTATCATTATTGCCGTCGGCCTGGTGGCCGTGCTTACCGGCGCGTTTGATTTTTCGGCACTTAAATTCAAGACCTGGACTTGGGGAGAGACCGTTACGGGTGCTGCCGCAGCCAAGATCGTCCCCCTGGGACAGCAGCTGGCAAGCGGTGCTTTCTGGCTCAAACTGCTGCTTACAATGTCCGTATTGGGCGTGCTCTTTGCTGTTGGCGCCAAGCTTACCGGAGAGAAATTCAGCAAGTTTATCCCTGCCTTCATAGGGGTTTTTGTGCTGGCGGTTATCGTGCGCCTGATCAGTGCCGAGTATACCCTCAACCGCTATCTGGAGTGGGCTTTCTGGGCTTTGATTGTGGGCATGGTTATATCCAATACCATAGGCACGCCTCAGTGGATGAGGCCTGCAGTGCGTACGGAGTTCTATATCAAGACGGGACTTGTGATAATGGGATTCTCGGTATTGTTCTCCAATATCGCAAAGTTCGGCCTTTACGGCCTTGGCATCGCCTGGGTGGTGACTCCTATCGTGATATTGTTCATGTGGTGGTTCGGCACCAGGGTGCTCAAGATTGACAACAAGCCGCTTATCATTACGATGGCGTCTGCTACCAGCGTCTGCGGTACGTCTGCGGCTATCGCTTCCGGCGCCGCGTCCGGTTGCAAGAAGGATGACCTTACGATGACTATCTCCATTTCCATTATCTTTACCGTTCTGATGATGGTGCTGGAGCCGGTTATCATCAAGGCTTGCGCCATGACTCCAATCATGGGCGGTGCGCTTATCGGCGGTACGGTGGACAGCACCGGCGCCGTTGCTGTTGCGGGTTCCGTGCTGGGCGGCGAGGCCGAGAAGGCCGCCGTGCTGGTGAAGATGATCCAGAATATCCTTATTGGCTTTATAGCTTTCTTTGTGGCACTGTTCTTCGCTACGAGCGTCAACCGCAAGGATGGCCAGAAGGTCGGCGCAGGTGAGATCTGGAACCGCTTCCCCAAGTTCATCATAGGTTTCTTCGTGGCTTCGCTGGTGGCTTCCTTCATTGTGCTGCCTCTTGCCGGTGCAGACCAGGTGAAGGCCGTGAACGGCGTTCTGGACCAGTATAAGAACTGGTGCTTCGTGCTGGCGTTCGTGAGCATAGGCCTGGATACCAACTTCCGTGATATCGCCCGTCAGATGAAGGGTGGCAAGCCGTTGTGGCTCTATATAGTCGGTCAGACCTTCAACATCGTGCTTACCTTCGCGATGGTCTGGTTCCTGCTCTCCGGCGCAGTGTTCCCTATCCCGACGCTCGACTAGCATGGCGAACGGAGATACTACCCTCCGGAAGCAGTCGCTACGCGACCCCTCCCACGGCGCTTCGCTTGTGGGCCCCTCCCTCTTACGTTGCCGAGGGTGGCACGTGCTCCGGAGGGTAGTATCTCCGTCCGGAAAAAAAGGGGGTAAACGTGGATGGGAGCCCGAAAACGAGCCTTCCGTCCGGAAAAACCGGGGTAAAACGTGGACGGCCACAAGTATATCGGCAGCAATCGTCGGGGTTGGCGTGATTGCCGCGGCGGTGTACATCATGGTTAACGGCATAGGCCTGAATCCGGACCTGGATTTCGGCGCCGGAGCGTACTACTACGCCGATATACCGGATTACCAGAAAACGCTCAACTGGGATGTCTATACGGCGCAGCTGCCGTTCTGGGTCTACCTGTTGCTGTTTCTGGGTTGGGGCTGGCTAATGTGGCGCCTCTGGAAACGGATAGAAAAATAAATCTTTTATGAAAAAAATCAGCAAAATCTCATTGCTGATTTTTTTGATTCCTTTGAGGTTCGGCAATCAATTGCCATCTTGCAGGTGTGAAAAAGAAAACAAAAAGAGCGATTTCTCGCTCTCTAAAACTGTTGAATAGCGCATAGTCCACTAAAGCCGAGCAGTAGTCTTCTACTATCAAAGGCGCTATCGAGTTACGCTGCAAAGATACAACCAATTATGGAAAACGCAAGAGAAATATTACAAAATGAACTAACCGCTCAAACAGCTATTTGTATTGTTCTGTCCGCATTGGGATTAACCCCAGATTCGCTATCAACCTACAAGGAATACTCACTTCCTAATGGGGAATATATTAGATTAAGAATCTCCAATCATGGTTTATTCCTTCAGAACTGGTTCAATGCAAATAAAAAGGCCAGGGCAAAGGATTCATTTACACCCAAACTGAATACTGGATACAACCTTTCAATAACTTTTGCTCCTACGGAACAAGAGAGTAAAGAAGCTCAACGTACTTTTCCGATGAAGATAAAGAATGTAACCAAAGCCAAAACAATCAATGGGAAAAATGTAAAACCACAGTTTTCAGTCAGGCATATTTGCTATTATACATGGAAACTCGATATGGCGGATATTAACAAGATAGCGGAGGCCTTACTCGCCGTTACAACCAAGGGCGGTCCATATCGTGAACCGATAAAGAATAAGGATAAAAGTATTGAGTGGATAGATACGTCAAATTTACCTCCCAAAAGAATAATGCAATTATGAAAACCCAAAAACAGATTATCGGGCAGAGGGGCGAGGAGGAGGCTTGTTCCTGGCTGATTGGGGAGGGACACCGCATTCTTAAACGCAACTGGCGGGCGGGGCATCTGGAGCTGGACATCATTACTATAACCGGAAAAATACTGCACGTTATAGAGGTGAAAACCCGGGGTGGTGACGACCCGCTGCCTCCGGAAGTGAGTGTGGGATACGACAAGAAACGCCGCATGGTAGCCGCGGCGAATTCTTTTCTGAAATCGGACGACCGTGCACAACTCCCTCCGGATCTGGAAATCTGGCTGGACGTCCTGACGGTCGTCTTTGACGACCCGCACCCCCGCATTGAATACTTCCCCCAGGCTTTTATCCCCATGTATACCTCCGGGCATGTAAAGTTCTGACAATCATTTTTCCGATAGAAACACTATATTTGTAGATGAACAGGAAAAACGTAGAATAATGAGAACGAAGCTTTTCTATGGCATACTGTTATGTTTTCTTGCGCTGACGGCTTGTACGCCGGTATCTGATGAGCCCGGGGAGAATACGGAAGATAAAGGACTGGAAGTCGGATTTGCTAACTATATTCATCAGATTCCCTGTTGTTATGTGACGCTGCAGGGTTTGAAAGTGCATGAGGCGGGCTTCGGAATCGAACCTCATACAATCAACAGCTATAACAGGCGATACGTGCTCATGATAGACTTTGACACTCAAAGACTGTCCGAAAAAGACGAAAAGGCATTCCGGGAGACAACCGGCGAGAGGCATGGAAAATATCTGGATCACGATGCAGACGGCTGGGGTTTCATTCTCTGTAACCGTCTCGACGGAATTACTATCACCAGCACGGCGGATTTCAACGATATGCCCGCGGGGAGCTCCTTGGCTTCAAAAATAATGTTGTTCACATGGTCGGTTTGGCCGTCTGTCAAGGCGGGCAAGGACGTTGGGCACCAGAGTGCTGATTTGTATTGCCAATACTTTTATAATCCGATTCCTGACTTCCCAAGCTATTCATATATTTCCAAAAAACTGGATTGCCTCGCCCAGGAAGAATTGTTTCTTATTGGCGCAACAGACAGGGCTCCGGCAATGCTCATGTTCACTGAGCTGCCGGAGATAAAACAACACATTTTCTCCGTAACCTTTACTGAAGGCGAGAGAACCTGGTCTTTACAAATCCCTGCCGATTTTGACCTTTAGCTGGACACACCACAGTATTTCACGGGCATGATGGACTTGGTGCCTCTGGAAACGGATAGAAAAAAATTATTCATGAAAAAATCAGCAAAATCTAATTGCTGATTTTTTTGATTCCTTTGCGGACTGGCAAACTATTGCCAACTTGCAGCTGCTATGAAAACACAAAAACAAATAATCGGCCGCGATTCTGAATTTTAGAATATTCTTTGAATTTTTAGATATCTATATTAAATTTGCAAATGTGATTGAGTATGAGAGTAGTGGCAAAAAAGGCAATAGTCATGTTCTTTACAGAGCATCAAGATGCCAAGACTGCTTTGGAAGAGTGGTATGACAAAACAGAAAAGGCCAAATGGCAGAACTTCGCACAACTTAAGAATAGTTTCAAAACAGCAGATTTCGTTGGAAATAATAGAGTAGTATTCAATATTAGAGGAAACAATTATCGCTTGGTTGCCCTCGTCCTTTATAAGCCGATGATGGTGTACATTCGTTTTCTCGGGACACATGAAGAATACGACAAAATTAAAGACATTGAGAACATATAAAAATGACAAAGATCGAAAACGAAATGCAGTATAATTCTGCTATTGAAAGAATAAATAGCTTGTTGAAGGAGGTTGATGATAACACTCCGGAAACTGATGTTAGAAGTGTAGAGCTATTACTCCTATCAAATTTGGTTGCAGATTATGAGGATGAACACTATCCAATACGTAAGCCTACGCTAATTGAGGTCTTGAAGCTAAGGATGTTTGAGATGGGTCTCACACAAAGCGCGTTAGCTTCTTTGCTTGGAATGAATCAATCCAAGATCAGTGAAATAATGTCAGGGAAGAGTGAACCGACCTTAAAACAAGCACGTAAAATGGTAGAAAAACTCAATATTTCTCCAGCGATAGTGCTCGGTATTTAAGACAGGGACAATAGGCAGTAATATATTTCCGTACCTGAATCCTATAGTCCAGGTACGGAAACTGTTTTCTACCAGACGGCGACAAGGGGCCGCCGGAAAGCGCTATAACTAATTATATTCGAACTGACACAGCACCGGGTTGTGGTCTGAGAGGAAAGGAACTCCGTAGTCGGACCGGTCGACCCAGTATTTCACGGGCTTGACGGACTTGCCGCCAAAATAGATGTGGTCTATCAGGCTGCTGCTGTTGCCGAAGCCGTTGAAGGTGCTGGCGTACTTGTCGGGGCCGTCCACGGATAGGCGGGCGTAGTTCATGCTTGAGTTGAGCGCAGCAAGTTCCGCCGAATCGTAGGTGGTGTTGAGGTCGCCCAGATGAACGATCAGGCAATCGGCCTCTTTGAGGTTATCCGCCTTGCAGAGGGTCTTCATCTGCGTAACCATCAACTCCGCCGCGTTCTTCCTCGCAACAGAACTCTTGTGGTCGTAATGGGTGGGGAAGAAGTAAACTATGGAATCGCCGTGCAGCTTGTCCTTGAGCTTTACGTAAACAGTAATCCTGCGGCACGCCCCGTTCCACGCCCCGTAAGTGCCGTCCGAATTCTGGGCGGGACGCTCGCGGGTGTTCGTGTCGAGCCAGAAGAAATCCTTGATGAGCACTTCAAAGCGGTCTTTGCGGTAAAGCACCCCCACGCCCTCGCCTCCTGCGGAAGATACCGCAGAGCCGCTGGCGCTGTCCCTGGACACGTCATAGTAGCCATAATAGTCCTTCAGCGTAGAAGCGAACCACTGAGACTGCTCCTTGCGTATTTCCTGGAGGCCGATGATGTCCGGCTTGGTGGCGTCGATGAATTTCTTCACCGATGCGCAGCGGTCTACCCAGGCGGCGCTGCTGCCGTCCGGATACTTGTCGGAAGTGTTGGCGTAGCGTATGTTGAACGTACAGACCGTCAAGGCTGACGGATCGCCGGAGGGGTTTTCGGGTCCCGGCACCTCCGGTTCGGGCGTCACCGGAGTGGGCGGCGTCACCGGAGTGACTACGTCTTCCGGCTTGCAGCCCTGAAACACCAGGGCTGCAGGCAGGAGAACGAGAAGAAGTAAATTCTTGACAGACATTATTTATCAGCTTTACAAGTCTTGCGGTAGTTACCGCCGAGCTGTGACCACCCGGCAGCAGGACCGGTTGCAGAGCCCTTGACTGCGGAGATAGTGGGCTTGTCGTCCTTGATACCGGTGCAGTAGATGGTTCCGTCAGGACCGATGGCAGGGGAAGAGCAGAGGCTCTGGCCCAGGGTCGCTTCGGCAACCTTTTTGCCCTCCGGACTGAGTTTCACCAGCTTGGCGGCAGTCTTGTCGGGAGCGGTCTCGTTGTAATATACGGCGCCGCTGTTGTCCACGGCAGGGCATCCCACAACCTCGTTGCCTTCACAAGGTGCGAACCACTTCTTGGCTCCGGCAGGCGTCACGGCGGTAACGCCGGCGCTAGTCGTCACATAGATGGTTCCGTCAGGACCGAGTACGACGCCGTAGCTGTAGTACATCCTGTTTTCACCCTCGAGGTCGAGAGTCCACTCGGGAGACGTACCGGAGCTCTTGTCGTACTTGCTCAGGTCGTAGCAGTGCAGTACCGCATTCGCGGCAGCGGAGCCGGCGCCTTCGGCCTTGCCGAAGAGGATGTAGACCTTGTCGCCGTCTACGGCCATGTAGCTGGTGAATCCGATTTCCGTGTTCTTGGATCCGATGTATCCGAGCATGTAGGCGTCCTGACCGGCGTCGGTTCCGGCGTGCTTCCATTGGCCGCCGTTCTTCCAGTAGACACGAGTGCCGTACTTGGTGTCGGTGTGGACGATGAGGTCCTCATCCTTGGTTGCCGCGAAGCCTCCGTGGGAGCCGCGCTTGACCTTCAGGTAATCGTAGTAGGAACCGTCACCCTTGTTGATAATGAGACCGTTGTCGGCTCCGGAACCATTGGGGCCGCTGCCGGGCCACAGCGAAGGAGCGTCGGCGGCAGAAGGATTCCTCTTGGTGGCAACGAAAATCTGATCCTTGAACACCACCGGGATGACGTTGATAAACCATCCGTAGGCATAAGGATAGTACCACTTCTGGCTACCGTCGGGCTTGACCGAGTAGACACCGGCTTCGGTTGCACCGGTCTTGTCCTGGGCGTCCTTGTTGCCGACTACCAGGTAAACGTTGCCGTCTGCATCCACGGAAGGTGTGCAGCTGCTGAAGTTCTTCGTGGTGGCAGGGTTGTGCGCGCCCGCGTTGAAGCTCCATTTCTGCTTGCCGTCCTTGCCTACTGCTACCAGATGCAGGCCGCTGGAGAAGGCGTATACGGTCTTTCCGTCGGGGCTGACGGCCGGTGAAGTGAAGATGACGTCTCCGTCGGTGTCGTATGCGGTGGACCAGAGGACCTCGATGGAATCACTGTTCTTTTCTACGCGGACAATCTTGGAGACGGTGCCCTTGCCCCTCTGGTTGTCGGTGACGGTGAGGGAGACCTCTATGTCGCCGGCTTCGTTGAACTGGAACTTGGGGTTCTGTTCGGTGAGCACGTTTGCGCCTATCTTCCATTCCCAGGCGACAATCTTGCCGTCGGGGTCGGAGGACTTGTCGGTAAACTGCACCTCGTCGCCTGCCGTGATGCCGGTGGCGGGAGAATAGCTGAAGTCCGCGGTAGGACGTACGTTGGTATCCTGGACCTTGATAATCTTGGTGCAGGTGCCGGCCACGCCGCAGTCGGCAACAGCCGTAAGGGTGATTTCCTTGTCGCCGGGGGTGTCGAAGGAGATAGGTTTCTCCAGCTGCTTGCCCCATACGTGCTCGGAACCCCATTCCCACTTGCACGCGGTAATTATGTCATTGGCGCACTTGGAAACGTTGGTGATAGTAATATCCTCATATATCTCGTACACGTCCTTGTCTGTGGTGAAGTCGGCATAGACCGTTACCACGGGCTTCTGGCAGGAGGCCAGGGCCAGCAAGGCAAGGGAACTGAGGAATGCTATGCTAATTCTTTTCATAATCAAATGTATTATTCATTACCAACCGGGATTCTGTTTCAGAGCGTCGTTCTTCTGAATCACAATCTCGGGCACGGGATAAATGTACATGTTGTCATTCCATTTGCGGGGCATCTCGTAACCGAGCAGGTAGCCGCCGGCAGGGTCGTCGGCAATCTTGACGGCCTTCTGGTTGGAGTTGAGCGTCATGGCGATGGACTTGTAGGTGCCGCTCTTCTGGTAGTTGGCATCCTCGGTCACGTACACGTCGTTCACGCCGTCACCGTTGAGGTCGACAGGGGTGTCGAGGGCCGGAATGTACACGCCGTCCCAGGGGGCGTTCTGCCAGTTGCTGCCGCAGGCCCAGCGTTTGAGGTCGGTGAGGCGGAAGCCCTCGAGGATGAGCTCGATGGCCCTTTCGCGGCGTACCTCAAGTATGACGGGGCTCGTCACGTTGGGATAGAAAGTCTTCTGCAGATAGGTATCCACGACGGTCGGCAGCTTGTCAAGGTCGCCTCCTGTGATGCCGGCGCGGCGGCGCAGGGCACCGATGGTCTTGCTCCAGTCCTCGGCGGTGATGGTGCCGAGCTCGGCCTTGGCCTCGGCGTAGTTCAGGAGCACCTCGGCGTAACGCATCAGGGGCACGTCGTTGTCGTTGGAGCGGGCGTTGTCGTAGCCCACGTCGTCCATGACGTACTTGGTGTACTGGTAGCCGGTGAGCGAGAGGCTCATGTCGGGGGCGGTCTTCTCGTAGGCGCCGGTGTTGTTCTTACGGGTGTAGTCGGCACCGCGTATGGTCTGGCACAGGCGGGCGTCACGTCCGGCCGTCTCCTGTGCGAAGGTCTTGTAGGCACCGGTGGAGGTCTTCTCGTTGTAGATGGAACCGTCGGCGTTGAGGTAGGTCTTCGCGAAGGCGCGGGTCATCGAGAGATGGGGGCCGTAAGAGGTGGAGTTGTAGTACCAGTTGGCTTCGCCCAGGCGGGAGAGGTCCTTGCTCTGCATGTAGGCGAGCATCACCTCTTCGGCGACGGGGGCGTCGCTGATGAACAGGTCGCGGTAAGCTCCGCGTCCGCCGGACTCGTAGACTGTGCCGGTGTGCAGCTTGTACGGGCCGTTGGCCATCACTTCGAAAGCCGCGTCGGCGGCTGCTTTCAGCAGTTCGTCGGCGGAGATGGTGCAGCCCTGGAGATACTGGGAGCCGTATTGGCTGCCGTTAGCGTGATACTTGCGGAAGGTGCCCTCGAACAGGCAGATGCGGCTCTTCAGGGCCAGCGCCGTCCACTTGTTCACGGTGTTGGCGGAAGGAGTCGGGTCGGTGGCCAGGATGTTCTCGGCTGCGTAGTCAAGATCTTCCATGATGTGGGTGATGATGACGTCGCGGTTGTCCTGGGTCTTGTAGAGTTCCTTGTCCGTGGGATCGAGGGGCTTGTCTATCCAGGGTACGTTACCGTAGGTGACCAGCTTGTCGTAATAGAGCAAGGCGCGGAACAGCTTGGCTATACCGGTGTAGTTGTTGCGCACCTCCTCGGGCACGTTGGGGTCTACGTTGTACTTGATGAAGTAGTTGACGTTGCGTATGCTGCCCCAGCTCCAAGAGGTGGAGGTGTTGACGGTATATGCGCCCTGCTCGTACGTGCCTATGTTCATCTTTGCCGAATGGTCATGCATCACATTGATTTTGTGCGCGTTGGAGTAGTCCGGCAGATATGTATAGAAGCCGTAGGTGTAGCTGCGGAGTCCGGATTCGTCGCCGAATACGATGGCGCGGCCTGCTTCGGCCTGCGGATCTTCGGTGAGGTCGCAGGAAACGGCCAGAAGGCCCAGGACGACGAATGAAGAAAGGATGTATACTAATTTTTTCATTGCTGTTCCTCCTATTATTTACTGATCTGGCCGAAGCTTACTTTGACGCCGAGGCTGACGCTCTTCATGGTAGGGAAGTTGTAGCCGTCGCCGGTGGTGGAGAGGACGCTGTCGTTACCGTATATGTTGGCGGTGACGTCTATGTCGCGGGTCCACTTGTACATGGGAGACCAGGTCCAGAGGTTTTCTCCCGCCACAAAGACGGAGACTTTCTGGAGACCTATCTTGCGAGTGAACTTCTCGGGGATGTTGTAACCTATCTGGACGCTCTTGAGACGGATGTAGGATGCATCCTGCAGGTACCTCGTATTGGCGTTCGTACGGCCCTTGTAGAAGGGAGCGAAGTAGCCGGTGTAACGGGGAAGATAGGCGTCGGGGTTTTCTTCCGTCCAGTAGTTGCCGAGGTGCCAGGAAGGCATCTGGTTGTAAGGCCTGTTGTACATGCCCCAGAAGATGGAAGACTCGTTGTCCGGATACCAGTCCTGCTTGCCTACGCCCTGGAAGAAGGCGTTGGCAAAGAATCCGGCCCACTCGACGTCGAAGCCGAATGAATAGATGAAGCGGGGAGAGCTGTTACCGATGATCCTGCGGTCGCCCGGGTCGTCGGCGGTGTTCTGTCCGCGGTCTATGTATCCGTTCTCGTTAAGGTCCTCGAAACGCATGTGTCCGGGGAGGGGCACATAGTTCTCGGTCTGCTGCATCAGGTCGTTGTAGTGAGTCTTTCCTTTAGCCACGGCCATCGCCTCGTCGGCGTCGATCTGCTCCTGGGTCTGATACAGTCCGTTGCAGACGAAGCCCCAGATGTCGCCTATCCTCATGCCTTCGTAGTAGGAGGTGTTGTAGGCGTTGTTGCTCAGCGACTTGGTGTCGTTGTTGTACTTGTCGATGATGGACACGTAGTCGGCCAGGGTGGCGTGGATGCCATACTTGAACGGCTTGCCGGCCAGGGTGCCGGAGTCGTCCCATCCGAGCTCGAGTTCGAAGCCGCGGGTGGTCATCTCTGCGTAGTTGCCCTTGGGCGACGATGCGCCGAAGACGTCCGGAAGGGTAGGTCCTACCGTATACATGTTCAGGGTCTTGCGGGAATACCAGTCGCCGCTGAAGTTGAGCCTGCCGGAGAGGAAGCTCAGGTCGACGCCGCCGTCCAGGGTCTGTGCCGTCTCCCAGGTGAGGGATTCGGGGATGGGCGAAGGAGCGGAGGTGTAGCTGACTTTCTGGCCGTTGATGATGGTGGTATTGTCGAAGTTGAAAGTCTCGTCGTAGGCGTAGACTCCGACGTTACTGTTGCCGAGTGAGCCGTAGGAGGCGCGGAGCTTGATGTTGGAAACGATGCTCTTGTCCACGTTGAACCAGGGCTCCTGGCTTACGCGCCAGCCGGCGGAGACGGAGGGGAAGAAGGCCCAGCGCTGACGTGCGGGGAACTTGGAGGATCCGTCGTAGCGGCCGTTGACCTCGAGCAGGTAGCGCTCGTCGAAGTTGTAGTTCAGCCTGAAGAACGCGCCGGCGGTGCGCCACTTGGAGTAGTCGCCCTCGATGGCCTTGTTGTCAACTCCCAGGGCCAGCATGATGTTGTCCACGTTCGGGGAGAGGAGGCCGTCGTTGTAAGCGTAGGTGCTCTTGAAGGTCTGCTGCTCGTAGTTGTAACCTGCGAGGGCCTTCAAGTTGTGCTTGCCCCAGCTGTCTTCGTACTCCACGTATTCGTTGGTGGCGAGGTAGTCGTAGGTGCGGAGGGTTTCGCTGATGTAGTCGGCAAGGCCCTTGATCTCAGCGAGCGACTCGGTCACGCCCTCATACCTCGAGAAAGGAGAAGGGAGACGGTGTACGTGAGTGTCGTAGGAACGGGCCCTGTAGGTGAAGTCGGCATTGAGCCTCAGGCGCTTGTCGAAGAACGTCGCCTTTGCGGCAACGGTGTTCTGTGCCTGGCGGTTGACGTAGGTGCGGTTGCTGCCTCCGTAGAGGATGTCGCCTACCGAATACACGCCGCTGTAGGTGAGGCTGCCGTCGGGGTTGAGGATAGGAGAGCAGGGGTGGCCTTCATCGGCGATGTTGCGCCAGATGTTGCCGCCTCCTTCGCTCTGGGTCTCGGGCATGACGTACTTGCTGTAGGCGATGTCCGAGTTGGAAGTGATCTTGAGCCAGGGGGTCACCTGGAATCCTACCTTCACGCGCCCGTTGTAGAGCTTGTAGGAGTCGGGGTTGACCTGGCTGTCGAAGAGACCGTCGTTGTCGTACAGACGGGCCGACACGTAGTAGTCGAACCTGTCGTCCGCTCCGGAGATGGAGAGGTTATGGGTCTGGGTGAAGGTGAAATCCTTGTACAGGGCGTCGTAGTAGTCTGTACCTGTGTGATAGTAGAGCCAGCGGCCCTTGGTGCCGATGGAGCCGTCGGAGACCAGGGTCTCGAAGTTTCCGCTCTCGGCCCTCTGGCGGTATTCCTCCAGCCACGCCATGGAGAATTCCATGGTCTTGTTGATGGCGGTAGGGTTGCTGCCCTTGTAGTTGTACCATGCCTTGTAGAAGTGCTCGGCCCAGGTGTAACCGTCGGAAACCACGTCAGGCATGGACGTAGGGGTTTCGAAGGAAAGGTTGGTCTGGTAGGTCACGGTGGCGGAGCCCTTCCTGGCGTTCTTGGTGGTGATGAGAACCACGCCGTAAGGGGCACGGGAGCCGTAGATTGCCGAGGATGCCGCATCCTTCAGCACGGACACGCTCTCGATGTCGTTCGGGT
>Ga0310690_10006687_pt1 | contig 15071 bp, 12 predicted proteins | sample AusTroGonzalo_MG_2_FD_207661 | JGI IMG/M metagenome (GOLD analysis project Ga0310690, IMG submission 207661) | Bovine rumen microbial communities from tropical cattle in Woodstock, Queensland, Australia - Gonzalo_04 (v2) (version 2) | ecosystem: Host-associated > Mammals > Digestive system >...
TGTTGGTAGGTCCGATGCTGCCTGCCACAAAACGGGGCTTGTCCGACGAACTGAATTCGTCGGCACATTGACGGGCGATGCGTGCCCCTTCGTATGCCATCTCACGGCTGTAGTCTTCCAGATGATAGTCTGCCTGTGAGATGCGTTGCGAACTGAAAGTATTGGTGGAAATGATGTCGGCACCTACCTGCAGGTATTTGCGGTGGATATCGGCAATGACATCCGGGCGGGTCAAACTGAGCATATCGTTATTGCCCTTCATCTGTCCCGGCATGTCGAGAAAGCGCTGTCCACGGAAGTCCGATTCAGTCAGGTTATACTTCTGAATCATCGTTCCCATCGCTCCGTCGAGCACCAGAATCCTTTCCTTGATGATATCGTTAAGTCTCATTTATACACTTTCATCGCCCTATCCATTTCGCGGCGGTCTTCTTTCTCTTTCAGGGTCTGACGTTTGTCAAACTCCTTCTTACCTTTACAGAGTGCAATATCCATCTTCGCGCGTCCATGCTCGTCGATGAACACCAATAGCGGCACGATGGTATAACCCGTCTGCTTCGTGGCGGCATGTAGTTTCTGTATCTCTTTCTTGGTGAGCAACAACTTCCTGTCGCGCTTCATCTCGTGGTTGTTATATGAGCCATAGAAATAGGGCGAGATATTCATACCCCTCACCCATATCTCACCATTGGTGATGAAGCAATAGGTATCCACCAGACTTGCCTTGCCGAGACGGATGGACTTGATTTCCGTACCCGTCAGCACGATGCCTGCGGTATAGGTCTCGATGAAGAAATATTCAAACGAGGCTTTCTTGTTGCGTATCTGTACAGGACTCTTCTTCCTGATCTTCTCTTCGTCTTTGTTCATTGAATGGTCGCAAATTTCTCTAAGTTTGCATCAATATATTCGGCAATCTGAGCAGTCCACTTTTCTTCGTTCTCTACAAACTCATCATCGAGATCGTCGAACTCGGGACACTGCTCAAACAGTGCCATGAACCCTTCCTCGTTGCATTCGCGCTCTATCTGTTCCTTGTATTTCTCGTAGAGCGTATGGGCACTGTATATCAGTTTCGAGAGTTCACGCATGCCCCACAGTTTCACTGCCTTCGCAAACGGATTCTTGAAGATGAAGGGACCATAGCCGTTATGTATCAGTTGTACGAAACCACCGTCCATCACTTCCTCATGCAGCGTGTTCCATGCCAAGAGTGTGATCTGGTCGGCATTCAACTCAGCCATCGTCTCTGCCGTCAACTCACCGCCGATAGCCTCGCGGATGGCATCCACAAAGACTTCAACGAAGGCATCCATACCCTCGCCTGCCGCCTTGCGTAGTTGTTCGTCACTGATTTTTACTGTTATCATAACTCTATAATGACTTCCTCGAAATTACCTTCCTTATTGATGATGTAGCGACAGGCAGCCGTCTCCTGCTCCTCTTCGTCGTCCTCGGCACGGAAATAACTAACCAGTGTTACCTCATACTTGCTCGTGACATAATATTCCTGACGCATCAGTCCCAGCCGTCCGTCCCTGTCCTCTATCTTCTGTTCGTAGAGACACAGGCGGTCTACCAGCACATAGTCCTGATTCATCGTACAGAGATACAATGCCGTCTGCGTAGAGTCTATTTTCTCCGCCAATAGCATCATGTGATAGTCCTTATACGACGGCAACTTAGCGGCATAGAGGTCTATGTTACTCTCATAGTCGAAACGACCGTTGAACGCTGCGGGCACCTTCATCATCTGGGGCAGGTAATCGATGAACGTCACATTATACTTCATCGGCACCGACTTCATCTCTAATGAGTCGAAGAAAGCCACCACGGGGTCGCCTGTCGAAGGCTTCAGCAACTCCTTCGCTGCCTCTGCCTTACGGATACTGTCTATCATCTGGTCATAGTCTGCTGCATTCTTCCTGTTTCCGCAGGAATACACCATGACCATTGCCATCAGAATCGCTATATACGTTATCTGCTTCATAATTGTGTGCAAAGATACAAAAAAATGGATAATTGACAATTGATATTTGATAATTATTTTGTATTTTTGCCCACACAATGAAACAAATACTATTCTCTTTGCTGCTCCTCGCAGCTACTGCACAGGCAGGCAACAGGATATATTCGCCAACGGTGAAGACACTGACAACCATCGTCAATGACGACTGGCTGAACAGACCTGTGATGGAATTAGGGACGGACGATGTGCTGACCATCGGCTTCGACGAACTGTCGCACGACGCCCATCGCTATATCTGTCACCTTACACGCTGCGAAGCCGACTGGACGGAAGCAACGGAGGTGTTTGAGAGCGACTGGCTGCAGGGCTTCAACGACTATCCGCTGGACGACTATCAGAACTCACTGAACACGACAGTGCTCTATACACACTATGAGTTGACGATACCCAACGACCAGTGTCGCCTCAAGATGAGCGGCAACTATCGACTGAGCATCTACGACGAGGATGCTGGACACGAGAAAGTGCTCGACGCAGAATTCTATGTTGTGGAACCAGCAGTGAAAGTGCAGATAGCGATGACTACGAATACGGATATCGATGCCAACAAGAGTCATCAGCAAGTGTCGATGGCTATCACCTATGACAATATACATGTCACTCGTCCTGACGAGGAACTATATACCGTCGTGATGCAGAACTGGAACGAGAAGACAGCACGCCGGAACCCACGTCCCTCATATATCAACCAGAAAGGACTGCAATGGGAACATCACCGCGAACTCATCTTCGATGCCGGTAATGAATACCATAAGTTTGAAGTGCTCGACGTGAGTCATCCCACGATGGGTATCGATCGCATCAGTTGGGACGGTCAACGCTATCAAGCCTACCCCTTCGCTACTGGTTTGCGTCGTAACTACTTGACGGACGAGTCTGCCAACGGTGCCTTCCTCATTCGCAACAGCGACCGCACAGAGATAGACTATACCTGCGAATACGTATGGATGAACTACACCTTGCAGTCAGACTATTGCGGCGACATCTATATCGACGGGCAATGGACCAACAACAACGACGAGACTGCCTATAAGATGATCTATGACGCAAGTGCCCATTGCTATCGCGCACAGATCATGCAGAAACAAGGTTACTATTCCTATCATTACGTGACGAAGGAAGGAAAGACGGCACCGACGGAAGGTAACTTCTACCAGACAGGCAACACCTATCAGGCATTGGTTTACTATAAAGGACTGGGAGGTCGCACGTGGCAACTGGTAGGCTATCGCGGATTAGACGCACGATAGTCATCCGGCGTCTGACGATACTGGTGATAGAAACTGGCAATAAAGAAGTTCGGGGAAGCAAACTTCAGTTCCTCTGCAATCTCATCCACACGTTTATTGGTTTCCACCAACATCTCAGCAGCACGCTGAAGACGGAAGGTCAATACCAACGGCAGCGGACTCTTATAGAGATTGTCGGCTATCGTCTCATAGAACTCATCCAACTCCATACCAGACATCACAGACAACTCATACATCGTGAGAGGACGGTCTCTATGGGTAGTAACGTATGGTACCACCTTACCCATCACTTGTATGAAATTGCTATTTGCCTCATCAACAACATCTGTCTGGTTCGTATCAGAAGTACTGGGATGTAATACCTCATCAGTAAGGTCTTCACATCGCTTGGCGTAAGCCTTGATCCTGTTCAGTATCGTAATCTCAATATTGCTGCGATTCAGTTTCAAACGCGTGTTACGGTTGTAATAGATGAAGTTGGCAATCAGTAATCCTAATAACAGAACACCGAGGGTAATATAGAGGAAAGTCCTGCGCCACCACGGCTGATTGACAGAGATAATCAATTGATAAGTCTCATCAGAGAATTCATCTGGCGACATCGAAGCCTGTAACTCCAACAGGTATTCGCCAGGCTCTATGCCAATCACGGGAAGGTGAAGCATTCCCAGTTCGTCTACCCTACCGCTCTTGTCGTAGTAGGAATAAACGTGCCAGTCATAGAGTCCCTTGATGCGCACCCGATAGTAGGTCTGTGTCGGACGGAAATAGTTTCGACCCGTGAAGACCATCGACAACGTGTTCTGGTTGTATTTCAGGTTGATCTTCTTGACAAGCGTGATGGCATTATCCAGAATGACGATACCCTCATACTTCTCACCTGTCTCTATCAACTGTCCGTTGACCGACAAGCGAATCATCTTGGGATAGAGTTGCATGTTGATTCTGCCAATCGTATGGAACGAAGCAGGATTGAACTCCACCACATGGTCTAACGACTGCATGATGATAGTACCGTCGGGCAGTTTCATTGCCCTGCCATTGTCAAACGTCTCCTTGGGAATGTTATCCTCGTCGTCATAACTGACAATCTTATCCACCTCACCATTCTCAAACAACAAGACAGAGATACCATTACTGGTGGCTACCCACAGACGATGGGCATCGTCCTCCACAATGGAATGAACTACATTGTTAGCCAGACCGTCATTCATCGTATAGACAATAGGCTCCTTCTCTTTTCCTGTCTTATAGAGTTTCAAACCCGTATAAGTACCATGCCACGTCCAGCCTCGGCTATCATGGAAGATACAGTTTACACGACGAGGCAACGGCTCCTGATTCTCTTGTGCATGGTAGTACATCATCTCACCATACTTCAACGCCTTCGGATTGCTCCAGTCGTAAGCCCTAAAGGGCGACTGGAAAGGTTTGGAATAAAGCAGTCCACGTCGCTCCGTGCCAATCCACATACCTCCTTGCTTGTCAAAAGCAATGTCGTTGATGTCGGTATTGATCTCCTGATAGTTGAAATTCCGAATAGTCTTATAATGCTGTTGCTCTCCCGTCGTCATGTTGTAGGTCAGATAACCGAATTGAGCAGCAATATATAAGAGTTGGTTGTGTATTTCCATATTATTCAAGTGGAAGGACTGTTCCATCACTACCTTCCATTCCCCTTTCATCACGTCAAGATGCAAGAGGATGCCTCCCTCCTGTCCGTTCTTGATTTGATAGATACCATCCGATGCCACTTCCACAACAGATGATTGGTTGTATATCTCCCTGCGCTTTTCGTCCAGGCCGAAACTACTGTAGATGCGTTTCCCCGTTGAGGCATCAAACACATCCACACTACTGTCGTCATAGAACAGCAAAAACCTGTTTTGGAACTTCTCCACATCCTGCAACACCCTTCCTTTCTTAACGGGATACGACTTCTTCGTTCTACAGTTATAGAGTTCCTGATTGGTCAACAGCATCACCGAACTGTCTGCACAGACAAACAAGTCGTCGGCTTTCTTGTCGAATCCCATCTTCTTCAACTCTCCCTGCACATCGGTGATAAAGACACCCATAATCAAATCTACGCAGGTCACCTGTTGCTTGTCTTTCAGCCAGAGATGGAAATGGTCATCAAAAAACAGATGATAGTGTCCCAAGTATTTGGGAAGCGGATAGACATTCTCAGGTGTTGGATCGATATGGACGAAATTATAACCATCGTAGAAATTAACGTGTCCGATGGAAGAGATAACGAGACGTCCCGACCGCGTACAGGCAATCGTCTGTGCACTATTGTCAGCCAGACCATTAGATGAGTCATATACCTTGAATAAACGGTCTGCTTCATCTGCAAACAAAGGCATACAAACTGTCAACAGTAATGCTGACAACCACCCTCGGAATATGGTTCTAACAAACATACTATTGTAAGGTTTGTAGTCTATACCCTGCAAAGATACGAATAAGCGAGGAAAGTACAAAATAAAAGTAGAACTTTTTTATTTTTACTTTCGAGCGAGAGTATTTTAAAAACTTGTTTTAAAGATAAAGAAAAAGTTTGAATCACCAAACATTTTGAATAAAAAAAAGAGTTCCCTCATTAAAAGAGAACTCTCTGAGAAGTCGAGGTGACAGGACTCGAACCTGCGACAGCCTGGTCCCAAACCAGGAACGCTACCAACTGCGCTACACCTCGTTGCTTCAAAAGCGGTGCAAAATTACAAAGAATTCTGCACTTGTGCAAATATTTCCGTAACTTTTTTTATTTGATGATTCCTTGTTCTACGAAGATCTTCTTCAGGGCCTTTACGGAACGGTCAACCTGCTCTTCCGTATGCGTTGCCATCAAAGCATAACGTACCAACGTGTCCTGCGGTGCACATGCTGGCGGAATCACAGGATTGATAAACACGCCTGCCTTGAAAGCAAGAGAGGTAACCAAGAAGGTCTTATCCACATCACGTACATAAAGCGGGATGATTGGACTCTCTGTGTCACCAATCTCAAAACCTTCCTCGCGGAAACGCTTCAACGCATATTTGGTAACCTTCCACAATGCCTCGATGCGCTCTGGTTCCTGCTGAATGATATGCAGTGCTTCCATTGCAGCGGCAGTAGCAGCAGGTGTATTGGATGCAGAGAAGATATACGTACGACAAGTATGACGGAGGAAATTGATGGTATCCCAATCAGCAGCGATGAAACCACCGATAGAAGCCAGCGACTTCGAGAACGTACCCATAATCAGGTCAACCTCATCAGTCAGTCCGAAGTGGTCACAGACACCACGTCCCTGTTTGCCGAAGACACCGATTCCGTGTGCCTCATCTACCATGATAGAACAGTTATACTTATGCTTCAGTTCCACAATCTCAGGAAGTTTGGCAAGATCGCCCTCCATAGAGAACACGCCATCCACGACAATCAGTTTGATAGCTTCCTGCGGCAACTTCTGGAGCACACGCTCCAAGTCTTCCATATCATTGTGCTTGTAGTGCAACTGCTTGGCAAACGAAAGACGACGACCGTCCACAATACTAGCGTGGTCGCGATCGTCGCAGATAATATAGTCGTCTTTTCCAACTACCATTGCCAAAACGCCCTGATTGACAGAGAAACCTGTAGAGAAGCATAGACAATCGTCCTTACCTATAAACTCCGAGATTTCCTTTTCCAACTGCACATGCAGGTCAAGTGTTCCATTGAGGAAACGGCTACCTGCACAACCAGAACCGTATTTATCCAAAGCGGCTTTAGCAGCATCGATGATACGCTGGTCACCTGTCAGTCCCGTATAAGCGTTCGAACCAAACATAAGCACCTTGTGACCTCCCATCTCTACTTCGGTTCCCTGCTTTCCTTCTATAGCGCGGAAGTAAGGATATACGTCGGCTTCCATGAACTTTTGGGGCTCACGATAGTGCTTGTATTTCTCTTGTAACTGTCCCATTCCGATAAGGTATAGTTTCGTAAATTTTTATTTTCAGGCTGCAAAGTTACACATTTTTTATCAAATAGTGCACATTTTATGAGATAATTCGTAATTTTATTGAAAAATATCTATCTTTAACTCTCTATTTCGCCCGAATTTCGTACTTTTGCAAAGCAATTATGAGTAAGAAGATTCGCATAACATTCATCATAAACCCCATATCTGGCAATCAAAACAAGGACGATATTCCTCAAATGATTGCCGAGGAAATCGACAGCGAACGCTTCGATACGGATATCCGTATGACAGACCATAAAGGGCACGCTGCAGAGATTGCCAAGCAATGTGCCTCGGAGGGTATCGATGCCGTTGTTGCCGTTGGAGGTGATGGAACGGTGAATGAAGTAGCACGTTCGCTGACCCATACCCAAACGGCTTTAGGTATCATCCCCTGCGGTTCTGGCAACGGACTCGCCCGTCATCTGTGTATCCCGATGAATATCCGTAAGGCATTGAAGATTATCAACCAGTGTCAGATAGAAGATTTCGATTATGGAGTCATCAACGATATTCCTTTCTTCTGTACCTGTGGCATGGGCTTCGATGCTTTCATCTCATTGAAGTTTGCAGAGGCAGGCAAGCGCGGACCGATTACCTATGTGGAGAATGTGCTGAAGGAAGGACTGAAATACAAGCCGGAGACCTATGAGGTGGAAGACGAGACTGGAGCAAAGAGATACAAGGCTTTCCTGATTGCCTGTGCCAATGCTTCGCAATATGGCAACAATGCCTATATCGCCCCTGGCGCCACAATGAAAGACGGCGAAATGGACGTGGTGATCATGGAACCTTTCACTGCCCTTGATGCCCCACAGATCGCTGCCGACCTGTTTATGAAGACCTTCGGCAACAACTCGAAGATCAAGACCTTCCGTGCCAAACAAATCCAGATCCACCGTAAAGAGCCTGGTGCCATCCACTTCGACGGTGACCCGCTGATGACCGATGCCGACATTAATGTGCACATCGAGCACAACGGCATTCGCATTGTGACCAATCCCGATGCTGTCGAAGATGCCAGCCAACCCAACTTCCTGTTGAATGCTTTTAGCGATCTCTTTAATAATATAAATAATGTAAGGGAAGATATCGAAAAGGGAGGTCGACGCATTCAGGCTATCAATAAACTGATGCTTCGTAAACTCTCGAAACTGTAGTCCCATGCAGATCGTTCTCGTTATCATTATTCTTCTCTTGGCAGTAGGATATGCGGCGTGGCGTATCTACAATACCTTTCGAGACCCTTGCCGAGACTGCGAACTGAGAAAAAACTGCCAGAAAAAGCATCAGAATTGTTGTCAGAATACTTGTCATTGCAAATAAATAACAAAAAAAACTATCCTTTTTTTTGGTTATTTGCTCACTTATTCGTACCTTTGCATCCGCTAAGACGATAAGGTGCCTTGGATGAGTGGCTTAGTCAACGGTCTGCAAAACCGTCTACGGCGGTTCGAATCCGCCAGGCACCTCTTAGGAAAAGCAATCGGGAGAATCGTATGAATCTCCCGATTTTTTAAAAGTAATTGATAACACAAATATAAAATTTGCGTATGGTAAAGATTTCCAAAGAAGCCGCCCTTGAATATCATGAGGCTGGCCGCCCTGGTAAAATTGAAGTAAAACCTACCAAGGCGTATCGCACACAAACAGACTTATCTCTCGCCTACTCTCCTGGCGTTGCCTATCCTTGTTTAGAGATTCAGCAGAATCCCGACGACGCCTACAAATACACGGATAAAGGTAACCTCGTTGCCGTTATCAGTAATGGTACTGCCGTACTGGGTCTTGGTGACATCGGTGCGATGAGCGGTAAACCCGTTATGGAAGGTAAAGGACTGCTCTTCAAAATCTACGGAGGCATTGATGTCTTCGATATCGAGGTCAACGAGAAAGACCCCGAGAAGTTCTGTGAGGCAGTAGAAAAGATTGCCCCTACCTTTGGTGGTATCAACCTCGAGGATATCAAGGCACCTGAGTGTTTCTATATCGAAGAGCGCCTGAAGAAGAGCCTCGACATCCCTGTGATGCACGACGACCAGCATGGTACGGCGATTATCTCTGCCGCAGGTCTGAAGAATGCCCTCGAAGTGATTGGCAAGGATATCAAGAAAGTGAAGATTGTAGTCAACGGTGCTGGTGCCGCTGCTATCTCTTGCACCAAACTCTATATGGCGATTGGTGCCCAGAAAGAGAATATCGTCATGCTCGACTCAAAGGGTGTGATTAGTGTAGCCCGCGAGGACCTCAACGAACAGAAGAAGTTCTTCGCCACCCAGCGCACGGATATCCATACGTTGGAGGAGGCTGTCAACGGAGCCGATGTCTTCGTAGGTCTTTCCAAGGGTAATGTACTCTCGAAAGAGATGGTGAAGACGATGGCGAAAGACCCTGTCATCTTCGCTTTGGCTAACCCTGTTCCTGAGATTTCCTATGAGGATGCGATGGAAGCACGTCCTGACACCCTGATGTCTACAGGTCGTACGGACTATCCTAACCAGATCAATAACGTCATCGGATTCCCCTATATCTTCCGTGGCGCCCTCGACGTTCATGCCACTGCCATCAACGAAGAGATGAAACTGGCTGCCGTTCATGCCATTGCCGACCTCGCCAAACAGCCTGTGCCAGATGTCGTGAACGATGTCTATAAAGTCAACAACCTCACCTTCGGTCGTGAGTATTTCATTCCGAAACCCGTTGACCCACGCCTCATCACTGAGGTCAGTGCCGCTGTGGCAAAGGCAGCCATTGAGAGCGGTGTGGCTCGCAAGAAGATCGTAGACTGGGACGAATACAAGAACTCACTCAGCGTATTGCTGGGTCAGGAGACCAAACTCACACAGAAACTCTATGCCACTGCTGCTGCCCATCCGCAGCGCGTCGTATTCGCTGAGGCTGTCCATCCTACCATGTTGAAGGCTGCCGTACAGGCAAAGGCAGAAGGTATCTGTCAGCCTATCCTTTTGGGTAATGATGAGTTCATCACTAAACTCGCTGCCTCGCTCGACCTCAGTCTCGAAGGTATCGAGATTGTCAACCTTCGTCATCCTTCCGAGCAGGAGCGTCGCGAGCGTTATGCCCGCATCCTCACCGAGAAGCGTCAGCGCGATGGTTATACCTTCCAAGAGGCTAACGATAAGATGTTCGAGCGTAACTACTTCGGTATGATGATGGTAGAGACAGGCGAGGCAGATGCTTTCATCACGGGTCTCTACACCAAATACTCCAATACCATCAAGGTTGCCAAGGAAGTCATTGGCATCCGTCCTGAGTTCAAGCACTTCGGTGCCATGCATATCATCAACTCACAGAAGGGTACGTTCTATCTCGCCGATACGATGGTGAATGAGAATCCCGATGCAGAGACACTGGTCGACCTTGCGAAACTTGCAGCCACCAGCGTACGCTTCTTCAACGAGAAACCTGTAGTATCGATGATTTCCCACTCTAACTTCGGTAGTTCTACCACAGACGGTGCCAAGAAGGTGCGCCGTGCTACGGAAATCATGCAGATGGAATATCCCGACCTTGCCATCGATGGTGAGTTGCAGTTAGGCTTCGCCCTCGACCGTGAGTTACGTGACGAGCAATATCCATTCACCCGTCTGAAGGGTAAGGACGTGAATACCTTCGTATTCCCCAACCTCACCTCTGCCCGTTCGTCTTATAAGATGTTGCAGATGCTCGATGCCGACGTCGAGATTATCGGCCCGATCCAGATGGGACTCAACAAGCCGATTCACTTCATCGACTTCGGTGCTGGTGTACGTGATGTAGTAAATATCGTGGCTATTGCCACCATCGATGCTTACGTCGACAAGATCAAGACGCGCATCAATGCGAATCAGCAGTAACCTGTTCGATCATATAGGCTTGGATGATCTCACATCCGTCATCGTGAGGTCGCGCATTAAAGCCGTGTGAATAAATTTTCTGCCCGTCAGAAAACTTAGCCTCGAAGCCCCAAGAATAGCCGTCCAGTACCTTAAATACTGGGCGGTATTTTTCTTTGTACTTATACATCTTATGCTCTTTGATTATGTTCTGGATATGGGTAAGCACCTCGGCATCTACCTTCTTCTCTTTGATCGAATCATAGTCCTGTTTCATCGCCTTCAATATCACAGTACCATCCTCCTGACGTTCCACACTACCATAATACTTATTACCAGCCCTTGTGCCATTTTCTGTGTACTCCACACTGACCAGTTCGCCCGTAGGCATTCCTTGATGTGAGATGCAACTGCTGAATGTTCCCAGCAATCCCGTCAACAAACTCATGATGATTCCCATTTTCTTCATTGATTGATAGTTTCAGTTCGATGCGGCGAAATTACAAAATTTCGATTAAGCGAGAGCAAAAAGAATATATTTTTTTTGCCGTGTATGAGAAATTTATCCAAAATAATTCTGAAGTTTGCAAATTTCACGGAAAATTTATAACTTTGCCCATAAGAAACAAACAAGCGATATGATAAGACAAAAATTCTACCTCCTGATTCTGACATGGCTGATAACGGCTTATAATGCAACGGCACAGACCACCACGACGGAAGTGTTATTCGAGACAACGGCAGGCAATATCCGTATTGCCCTCTACGACGAGACACCCCAGCATCGTGACAACTTCCTGAAACTCGTCAAGATGCACGTCTACGACTCCCTACTCTTCCATCGCGTCATCAAAGACTTTATGATTCAGAGCGGCGACATCAACAGTAAGCATGCCCAGCCTGGACAGCGATTAGGGACGGGTGACTTCGACTATACGCAAGAGCCAGAGTTCCGTCTGCCCCAAATCTTCCATCGTCGTGGCGTAGTGGCAATGGCACGTGAGGGCGACGATATCAATCCTGAGATGCGTAGTTCTGCCTGCCAGTTCTATATCGTATGGGGACGCGTACTTGATGATAAGAAACTCGCTCAGGTACAGGAACGTCTCAACACTACGACACATGGGCGCGTTCAGCTCACTCCTGAGATGATTGCAACCTATAAGACTGTTGGAGGTACGCCTCATCTTGACGGTCAGTACACCGTCTTCGGCGAAGTCGTTGAAGGAATGGATGTCGTCGACCGTATCCAACAAAGCCAGACTGATAAATATGACCGTCCCCTTGAAGATATCCGCATCCTGAAAGCCACTGTCACCAAGGACATTCCCCAACAACCCAAGGAAACACCCAAGTCCTCTCCTAAACAACGGAAACCAGTAAGGAAGAAATAAAGTTGCAACGAATGCCATCATAGGTATCCCCTTCAGAAAGATGCACTTCCGTCTAGCAAAACTCGCCTTGTCACCCTTCGGAAAAGAACTTGTATAATCTGACAAGAACCAGATACCTGTCAGATTATACCTTCATCCATCACATATTCAAACAATACGCCAGACTTCTTGCCACAGACATAGGCAATAGATTGATGGTTACCTTGAATCAAATGGTCGAGATATAAAGGTTCACCCTCAACTATCAAACTACATTCAAAGGTGTCACCTACCTTCAGGCGAGTATTCTCTGATGCTATTACGCAAAACTGGAGATCACCCAAATACTCAATGTCGCAAACCCTGTCTGGTTGCCAAGTCAGTCGCAAGCGTTCCCCTTGAGCCAACGTCTTAGCCACACTCAGTCGCCTGCTCATCACAGGACTGCTCTGTTGTTCCTTCGGCAGAAGACTATTCTGACAGTATCCATCCCAATCCTGGTAACCTATGAATTGTGAAAGGATATCCAATGTTCCTTTGCGTGGAGTGACTCCTTCGTCCACATACCCCCAGATACGCATTAATGTAGTACGACTGACAAGTATATGCAGTCGTGCATAGATACGCTCTCGCAGGAATTCAAAATCCTTCGGAGTACAGAGTTTCCTTCTCAGTGCCGTTTCTATTTCAGAACGGAGTTGTTCGGGTGATATCATTTCGACAGTTCTACTATTTTGTTTTTCCATTTCTCTATGATAGCAGTACAATGCTGATTCATGGCATCAGCAATCTGTGCCCTCTCGTTATCATCAAAAGACGATTTGATTTGTTGCAGATAGGTTTCGGTTGCCCGAAAGCCTGACTGCCATCTCTCGGCAAAGTCTGGCCAAATATAGATGATGTTCGACAGCGTATCAAGGTGCCTGTCTATATTTGTCTGACGCATGGTCCTGTCAATGACAGCAATACCCTTGTCGATGGCATCCTTTACACGCATCCTTTTCGTTTTCACCATTTCTTCGCGCTCTTTCATCTGCTGATTATAAGCCTTGAGTTCTGCTATCGAGTCTGTCAGATGTTCCATCTGTTGCTGTTGTGCTTTCTGTTCCTGTCGATAGGCAGCATTCATTTCCGATAGTCTTTCCTCTTGTCCTCTTGCTTTCCACATCTGCCAACCAATCAGCAGTAGCAAAGCGGCAACCATCAGCACCCCCATCAATATGAAAGTCTTTTTGATGCGTCCTTCTGTTGAACGCATATCATTCAGCAATTCCTGGGCATTCTGGTAACGACGGTCTATCGACTGCATACACCTATTTATAATAGGTCGGTATCTACGCCCAAGATTCATCTGTTGCAGAATGACGCCAACGCTATAGATATCGTTACGCACATCGGCTACTGCCGTCTGCATCTGTTCAGGAGACATATAGTTTGGCGTCCCTGCCGGTTGCTTCAGTATGGCGTAACTATCCGTATCAGCCAGTCCGAAGTCTATCAGTTTGATATTGTCGCCATTGCTGGTCACAATGACGTTCTCAGGTTTTAAGTCACGGTGCACAATGCCTTTGGAATGGATGTATGCCAAAGCGTCGATTATCTCATGTGCAATATGAAGCCGCGACTGTCGTGTAGGGTTTCCGTTAAGCCATTCCTTCAGTGTCACACCATCAGTATATTCCATCACGATGCATCGACCATGGTCTTCCACATCCTCTATTCCGTATGTGGCAACCACATGAGGATGCTGCAACTGCATCAGTATCTCGAATTCTTTCCGCAGTCGTTGCTGATACCCCATTTCGTTGGCAACTTTATTCTGCAATCCTTTCAGCAGCCACCATCTGCCGTACCTTTTTGCCTTGAGCACGACATTAACTTCCGATGTACTTAGTATCTCTACATCGGTAAATGTCTGGCTAATCCCTTCAAACGACTCTAAAAGGTAGCCCGAGGCAGAAGTGTCATTGTCATGCGTCATATCATAGTAAATTAATCGTGTTTATATTTCGTACAAATCATCCAATTGAACTTCTGCCTGAATGTCCCCCCAGTATTCATTCCGGGTTAGGCCATCGGTGGTAACCATGATGGAATGAATGGCTTTTTTTGTTCCTGTAACGGTCTGAAACACACTTCGTTTACGGGCAAGTTCATCTGCATAATCAGAAGTGATGGTGTATGAATCCTTTGAGAATTTCATTTCACACACATCAATTATTCCATCGCTACGATCTATCAGAAGGTCTATCTGAACTCCAGACCGACCGACGCTCTCATCCGGCAAGCAACGCCATGCATATTCGTTTGTCAGTATTCCGCTGATACCAAGTTTCTTTTTAATCTGGTCAACATGCCATAGGCAAGTGCGCTCAAATGCCAAGCCGCACCAAGTGTTATATTTTGGCGTTCCCAACATTGATCTCCAATAGTTTGAACCTTGACGTGCTCCATTAATGTATTCGTAGTAGAATAGGGTATAATGGTCTATCAACTGGAAAATGTCCGATTTCGTACGATAGCCCATCATCGTATAACTACGGATAAAGCCACACCACTCCAAGTCTTTTAGAATATCAGAAAATGCTC
>Ga0310690_10006688_pt1 | contig 15070 bp, 14 predicted proteins | sample AusTroGonzalo_MG_2_FD_207661 | JGI IMG/M metagenome (GOLD analysis project Ga0310690, IMG submission 207661) | Bovine rumen microbial communities from tropical cattle in Woodstock, Queensland, Australia - Gonzalo_04 (v2) (version 2) | ecosystem: Host-associated > Mammals > Digestive system >...
ATGGAAGAGAAAAAGAAAGCGGATTCAGAGATGAAAGAGAAGGGCATTCACATCTGATTATTTTCCCGCCAGTTCTACCAGCTGGAGCTGTGTTAGCACACAACTTGTCAGTTTCTCCAGGATTATAGGTTTTGTGATGAAGTCATTGGCACCCATGTTGAAGCCTTTGACAATATCTTCGTTTGAATTGAGCGCGGACAGGATGACCACTCTCAGATCTTTTGTATCAGGATTTTCTCTGAGTCGTCTCAGAACTTCATAACCGTCTATCTCGGGCATCATAAGGTCCAGCAGAACCAGGCTGGGCTTGTTCTTGTCGATGAATTCCAATGCTTCCCTGCCGTTTGTGGCGGTGCTGATGGTTATGTTGAGGCGTGACAGGATCTTGCTTATCAGAAGCAGGTTCATAGGTATGTCGTCAACTGCCAGTACTGTATGTTTTGAGAGATCGATGTTCTTGATGTCGGTTGGTGTCATAATGATAGTCCTTTATCTAATTGGGGCAAATATAGTCAACAATACGGAATTATCAAATATTGTCTAGCTCAGATGTTACGCTTGACAGCAGAATATCCATGATTACAGGTTTCTTTATGAATCCGGCAGCGCCAAGTTTCATTGACTGGTCAATGTCTTCGGGTGATGTGTATGCGGATACGACAATGACTATGGTCTTGCTCAGTTGGGGATCCTCCTTGATGGCCTTGAGTACCTCCCAGCCGTTCATTACGGGCATCTGGATATCAAGCAGTATCAGTTCCGGTTTTGACTGGCGGACTATACTGAGGGCTTCCTCACCGTTGGTGGCTGTGAGCATCCTGACATTGGTTCTGGTCAGCATTGTCTTAAGCAGTATTATGTTGACCGGTATATCGTCAACTATCAGTACCGTATACTTGGAATAGTCTTTTTTGTTATCCGTAGTCTGCATGATGTTGGTTTTTATGATTGGGTGGCCAGCCATATCTTTGGGGTGACACCGGTTATTTTCTTGAAAACGTTGTTGAATGCCGGGGCATTGGGAAATCCGCATGCTGTGGCTATGTCTGACTGCTTGGCATCGCGGTGATGAAGCAGGTACTGCTCGGCATAGTCTATCCTGAGCGTGTTGATATAATCCGAGAAACTCATGTTGTAGGTGTTGTTGACCAGTCTTGACACATAAGTGCGGTTGGTGTCAAGCATTGCGGCAATATCGGCCAGACGAACACCTTGCTTGAGAAACAGCTGCTCAGATACTATCAGGTCCTCAAATCTGATTCTCAGGGATTCTTCATCGGCCGCGCTTTGATGTATATCCGCCGGTTTGTCCGTAGGGTGATCCGGAATATGTTCCGTGACTACGGTATGTTCAATGATCTCTCCTGAATGAGCCATTCCGGAGTAGGAGAACATGAACAGGACTGCGGCAAGAATGACTGATATGACAGCCTTGAACCACAACTGGAACTCAAATATGACTGATATCTGCAGGATTGCGTATATGACAGTCACGGCTGTGGCATGAAGTATCTGGATGCTGTAGTTCCTTTTGATTGCCCTTATGATTGAGAAAACCCAGAACATGAGTGCCTCAACGGCCAGAACGGCATAGAATATCACGAATGAGCATATATGGATAAGCAGGCCTGCTTTGTCGGTATTGACAGGCATTGTGGCGTTTTGTATGAAACCTTCAGAGCCAGTAAGAATCAGAAGTATGATCTGTGCAGCCAATAATGATACAGGAACGGCAATGAAAGCCTGTATGGATGCCTGTTTCTCTCCTGCCGTAGACAGAGAACGGATGAATAAGAACGCAACCGGTATGATAAGGAGAGCCGAAAACTGTTTTATAAGGAACAGCGTCAGCATGGCATTCCCTGTCGTACATGTCAGTCCGGCCTCAGCAAACAATGCAATTCCTGTTACGGCCGATAAAAGCTCAAGTGCCTTGAACTGTTTGTCCTTTTTGTGGACTAACGGGTTCAAGGCAAGCCAGAACAGGCATGTCATGCAGGGCAGAAATAACAGTACCGTCTTAATCATATCCTCTGATCAGAAGAAGTCGTTGTCTTCATAAATCTTGTTCTCTCCCCAGACGCTGTTTATGTCAACGTTGTAACTGTTTTCCCAATCACCTACTGAAGCGGTAAACTCAATAGGCTGATACAGGGTACCCAGGTCAAGACCCAGGTGGAAAGTGTATTGCTTTCCGCAGATGCAGCTGTTGCCGGGCAAGACTCCGTAAATCGGGAACTTCTGTACCTGGTTCTTAAGCCCTTTGTAATGCTGACCGTTGTAATCAAACTCGTCTACGTCAAATATCACCTCAATATATTGCTTGCCCATCTTGATGTCCTCCGGAACTGCGTAGAACCTGCTGCTGTGCCTGCGGTCAGGAACCAGATTGTTTACGCCTACAAACAGTTCGTTCTCAGTGCCTACGCCTACTTTTGCATCACCTTTGAATACGCTGATCTCTTCACGGGTGGTTTTCTGTACCCATTTGCCTCCGTTATTGCCTATGGAATCAACGTAATATCCTTCAGTCGCAAAATTGCGTGCCGTCAGTTTCTTGAGACGTATGTGTCCCTGCAGACCTGGATCATATGTTATGTCGCATACGCGGAAGCCTATATCATTGGTTATATGACGGAATACCAAAGGTATTACATCCAGATATGATGTGCTGCGTCTTACGGACTGTGATACCAGAGGACCGGCCTCTGTCTCTTCGGCGCGATAGGGTATTATGTAAGCCTTGTTGCCGGACAGGAACTCTGCCTCCATCACATAAGGATAATATGCGCTTAAGAGAATATCTTCTGTGCTGTACCAGTTGCGTGAGTCAAATGTAGTCGACCTGATGCCGGCACTCTCAAACACGCGCTCGTTGTTAATAAGAACGGCGTTGGTTCTGGCGTCTACGCCCATGAGTCCGAACGGCTTGCTGGGGTCAAGCTTGGCCTCCAGATCCTCTTGGGTACTGTAGTTTCCATAGCCGCCGTCTGCTCTTGTGTTTATTTGGCCGTCTCTGGTGATGGTGATGTCGAAGCTTACGTCTGTGCGCTTCTCAAATCCGTCGAATGACTGGAAATCATCATCTGTACTGCATGAAATGAATGTGAAAACGACAATTGCTCCTAAAATAGTCCTTTTTGTAATTGTTCTTTTCATATTGATTGGATACGTATTCGATGCAAATATAATACAATTTTACGAATTTGCAAAAATTATTGCGAAATTGTAAATAATTTCTTTTTACGATATAATAATTAAGCCCGACCATGCGGCCGGGCTTAATTTATAGTTGATAGATTCTGTGTGCTGATCAATAAGCGAACATGGGGTAGTCCTTCATGATGCTGTTTACGCGGGCGCGAACCTTTGCTATTACAGCTTCATCCTCAGGGGCGTTGAGAACTTCCTCAATCATCTCGGCTATCGTGACCATCAGATCCTCTTTGGCACCACGGGTTGTTATGGCGGGAGTTCCGAACCTAAGGCCTGAAGTCTGGAAGGCACTGCGTGAATCAAACGGAACCATGTTCTTGTTGGCGGTGATATCGGCTGCAACAAGAGCCTTCTCGGCAACCTTACCGGTCAGATCAGGATACTTGGCGCGCAGGTCAACCAGCATGCTGTGGTTGTCTGTACCGCCTGATACGATTGTGAATCCGCGCTTGCTCAGCTCCTCGGCCAGCTTCTTGGCGTTCTTCTGAACCTGGATCTGATACTCCTTGAACTCCGGCTGGAGAGCCTCGCCGAATGCTACGGCCTTGGCTGCAATCACATGCTCCAGAGGACCGCCCTGTGTTCCGGGGAACACTGCAGAGTCAATGAGCTGTGACATCATCTTGGTCTCGCCCTTGGGGGTCTTACGGCCGCGGGGATCCTCAAAGTCCTTACCCAACAGGATGATACCGCCGCGGGGACCGCGCAGTGTCTTGTGTGTGGTTGAGGTAACGATGTGAGCGTACTTGACAGGGTTTTCAAGCAGACCTGCTGCGATGAGTCCTGCGGGGTGGGCCATATCTATCATCAGGAGAGCGCCTACCATATCGGCTATCTTGCGCATGCGTGCATAGTCCCACTCGCGTGAGTATGCTGAGCCACCACCGATAATGAGCTTGGGTTTAACCTCAAGTGCCAGCTGTTCCATCTTGTCGTAGTCTACGCGGCCGGTCTCAGGATTCAGGTCATAACCTACTGCATGGTAAAGAATACCTGATGAGTTTACTGCCGATCCGTGTGAAAGGTGACCGCCGTGTGCCAGATTCAGACCCATGAATGTCTCACCGGGCATGAGGACGGCCTGGAGAACGGCCGCATTTGCCTGAGCGCCGGAGTGGGGCTGTACGTTTGCGTATTCGGCACCGAACAGTTTCTTGATGCGTGCTATTGCAAGGCTTTCGGCCTCGTCAACTACTTCGCAGCCGCCGTAGTAACGCTTGCCGGGATAACCCTCGGCGTACTTGTTGGTCAGGCATGATCCCATGGCCTGCATAACCTGGTCACTTACGAAGTTCTCGGAGGCAATGAGCTCAATGCCTTTTGCCTGGCGCTGGTGTTCGCGCTCGATGATGTCAAAAATCTCTTGATCTCTTTTCATTTTTTATTATTGTGTTGGTTTGCTCTTTTCAAAACATTATTCCGTATGAGAACGATATTATTCCTATGCGTCTGTTCAGTCTGTAGCCTGGTGCGGGATCAGCATTGGTAGTATCACGCATGGGGCCTGATACATTGTTGATCGTGGCTTCATATTCAAAATCCAGGAATGTTCTTCCTGTCTGAACGCTCAATCCTGCCGTCCATCCTACTATCAGCTCGGTAGGTGATTCGGTAAACTTATATGGGTCCAGATTGGTGTATTGGACGGTATAGTTACCTGAGGGAGAGTACCTGAGACGTGGTCCGGTAAATACTGACATACAGTACGGCGGGCGGTTTACAATGTGAAATCCGAACTGGATCGGTGCCGTTATGGACAACATGGTGTACGAGCAGGACAAATCGTTCCTTTCTTCAGCTTCCGGGTTCCAGCTGTTCTTGTCTATTGAAAAAGAGGATTTGTTGTAACTCAATCCCAATCCGGACTGTATGAGAAGCCGTTTGGAGTTAAGCCTTAGCTGCATGGCGGCGAAATTGCCCACCTGGGTGTCCTGTGTGTATTCCGTGAGCGTATGTCCGTCTATGAAGGCATCGGTGACATATGAGCCTGTGGCGGCAAAACCAAACCTTACCCCCCAGGTGATGAAGGGCACGGGGATATCATCCTTTTCAGGTTTTTCTGCATGTAATGAAGTGGTGAATCCCAACATCACAAGCAGTGCCAGCACAGATGCTCTTTTATTCATAACAGCTTTATCTCGCCTTTATGTATATCCTTGTTGCAGTAGCGGCAGCGAAGCGTGCCGTTTTCCTTGTCAACCACGTCGAATACGGTCTGCATGGGTTCGTGGTTGGTGATGCACTTGGGATTGCCGCATTTAACGATTCCGCGGACCTGGTCCGGCATGGATATCTTTTTCTTCTCCACAACCTCATAGTCGCGGATAATGCTTAATGCAATGTTAGGGGCAATGACTGAGAGCTTGCTGCATTCCTCTTCGGTAAAATACTTGTCGGCAATCTTTATGATGCCCTTACTGCCCATCTTGCGGCTGTTAAGGTTTGCTCCGATGGTTATGGGGGTGTTGATGCCGGTCAGGCCCAGAAGATTGACCACGTCAAATACCTTGTCTGACGGGATATGATCGATAACAGTTCCGTTCTGGAGTGCCGCTACCAGCAATTCTGATTTTCCTGTCTTTTCCATATCTGTCATTTTAAAAGGTTCAGTGCATTGCAGATGAGTGCCTCACGTACATACAGACCGTTCTTGGCCTGCTGGAAGTAGTAAGCGTGCTCATTTGCGTCAACATCCTGGGCAATCTCGTTCACGCGGGGCAGCGGATGCAGTATCTTCAGGTTGGGCTTGGCGCTGCGTAGCATGTCATTCCTGAGTATGAACATATCCTTGACGCGCTCGTATTCCATAAGATCCGTGAACCTCTCACGCTGTACACGTGTCATGTACAGGATATCGGCATCGGCTATGGTCTCTTCATCAAAACGTGTGTGTTCTTCAAACTTTATGCCGTTGTTGCGGCAGTACTCTTTGTACTCCTCGGGCATTTTGAGTTCATCGGGAGAGATGAAATGGAACGTGGGGTTGAAGAATCTCATTGCCGTAAGCATGGAGTGGACCGTGCGTCCGTATTTGAGGTCTCCGACAAGATGGATGTGCAGGTTATCCAGACGTCCCTGTGTCTTGAGCATGGAGTAGAGGTCCAGCATGGTCTGTGAGGGATGCTGGTTTGCTCCGTCGCCGGCGTTGATGATGGGTACTGGTGATACCTCGCTTGCGTAACGTGCGGCGCCTTCCAGAAAATGACGCATGATGATGAGGTCTGCATAGTTGCTTACCATCATTATGGTATCCTTGAGCGTCTCACCTTTGGATGAACTGGTAGTTGCGGCGTCGGAGAATCCTATTACGCGCCCGCCCAGACGGTTTACTGCGGTCTCAAAACTGAGCCTTGTCCTGGTGGATGGCTCAAAAAACAATGTTGCCACTATCCTGCCGTCCAGAATCTTGCTGTTGGGGTTGGCCTCGAACCTGGCTGCATGCCCCAAAAGCCAGAGGATATCCTCCCTGTCAAGCCCTTCAAGTGAAATCAGACTTCTGCCTGTTTGATCCATAAGTATATAGTTTGTTCGAGAGAACAAAAGTACGAAGAAAATACCAAAAAATATCAACTCAGGGAATGCTTGTTCATAACTTTCCCCAAAAAGCCAAAATTTACCTGATGAGTATTTCCGATATGTGGTTTTTGTGCTATTTTTGTATGATTTAGAATTAAGTGATGAGCAAGACAGTAAAGCGTGTTATTCTGGGTTTATGGCTGGCGTTCATAGCCGGCATTCTTACGTTATATTTCGTTTTCAGAGGCATCGGTAACGGGTCTATCGGCAATGCTCCTTCAGTTGAGGATCTGGAGAGTCCCATAGACAAGTTCGCCACACAGATAATATCGGCCGATGGCGTCACTCTGGGTACATTCAGCCTGGCGTCTGATAACCGTGTGTGGGTGGATTTTGACGAGCTTTCACCATATCTGGTCCAGGCTCTGGTGGCTACTGAGGATGTACGTTTCCAGGAACACTCCGGCATTGATCTCAAAGCGTTGGTAAGAGCCATAGTGAAACGTGTCATTCTGCGTCAACGCAGTGCCGGAGGAGGCAGTACGCTTACCCAGCAGCTGGCCAAGCTGCTTTATACCGAGCATGTGGAACGCGGTTCCAAACGAGCGCTTCAGAAACCTATAGAGTGGGTGGTGGCTGTAAAGCTTGAGCGTTACTACACCAAAGAGGAGATAATGACGCTTTACCTCAACAAGTATGACTTTGTTCATCACGCAGTAGGAATTCACTCGGCTTCACGTGTCTATTTCGGCAAGCGGCCTTCCGAGCTCAACATAGAAGAGGCTGCAACTTTGGTGGGTATGTGCAAGAATGCGGCGCGTTACAATCCCAAATCGCATCCGCAGAGATCCCGTGACCGCCGTAATGTCGTGCTGGCCCAGATGGAGAAGGCCGGGTTCCTGACAGAGGCCCAGACAGACTCCCTGCAGGCTACTGATATTGTTCTGGATTTCCACGAAGTTGACCAGAAGATAGGTCAGGCTACATATTTCCGTGAGTATCTGCGTTCAATCATGAGAAAGCAGAAACCGGTCAGGGAGAACTACCGCGGATGGCAGATGCAGCAGTTCTACGAGGACTCTATTGATTGGGAGCAGGATCCGCTGTTCGGCTGGTGCAACAAGAATCTCAATCAGAAAGGCGAGCCCTATAACCTGTACACTGACGGACTCAAGGTTTACGTCACGATTGATTCCCGCATGCAGCAGTATGCAGAGGAAGCTGTGGCTGCCCAGCTGCAGGATTATCTGCAGCCTGACTTCTTTGAGGCCAAGCGCGGACTCAAAACCGCTCCGTTCACAAACAAGCTTACGGCCGATGAGGTCAAGCGTATCATGGACCGTGCAATGAGGGATACAGACCGCTACCGTGGCTTGAATTCCAAGGGTGTATCAGAGGATTCGATACGAAAGATATTCGATACTCCATGCAAGATGTCGGTATTCTCGTATGACGGTTATATCGATACCGTGCTGACCCCGATGGATTCACTCCGATACATGAAGTTCTACCTGCGAACAGGGTTTATGTGCATGGAGCCTAAGACGGGATTCGTGAAGGCGTATGTAGGTGGCCCCGACTACCGTGCATTCCAGTACGATATGGTTAACATGGGACGCCGTCAGGTGGGTTCTACAATGAAACCGTACCTCTATTCGTTGGCAATGGAGAGCGGCTTTTCTCCCTGTGACCAGTGCGTTAACGAGACACAGACCATCTTGACGGAGTCAGGTCAGATATGGCAGCCCAAGGATGACGGAAAGTCCATGCTGGGACAGCTTGTAACACTCAAGTGGGGACTGTCCCGTTCCAACAACAATGTGACCGCATGGCTTATGGGGCAGCTTAGCCCTTATGCATTCGTGAATCTTCTGCATGAGTTCGGACTTCGCAACCAGGCCATCGAGCCTGTCCTGTCGCTCTGTTTGGGTACATGTGACGTATCGGTCAAGGAGATGGTCAGCGCATACACTGCTTTCGTCAACCACGGCATCCGTACCAACCCTCTTTACGTGACCCGTATTGAGGATGCCGAGGGTAATATAATCGCCCAGTTTACAGCCCACAGCAATGAGGTTATAAGTGAGGAGTCATCCTTAAAGATGCTGGACATGATGCGCGCCGTCGTTGATGAAGGTACCGGAACACGTCTGCGCAGTTCACGTCTGTTCCCCACCTTCTGCAAGGTGGCATGCGGCGGAAAGACAGGTACGACCGATAACCATTCGGACGCATGGTTCATGGGTTATACGCCGGATCTGGTTGCAGGATGCTGGGTAGGCGGTGAGGACCGTGACATACACTTTGACGATATGGACCATGGTCAGGGCGCACACGCAGCGCTTCCCGTTTTCGGTATGTTCATGGATAAGGTTTATGCCGATTCGGCCACATTGGGTTATCTGCCCAGTACTAAATTCGACATCCCTAAGGATTATGATCCGTGTGCCGGAGACATGAATTCTGAAAGTGACATAGACAACTATTCAATAGATTCTTTCTGATGGAATTTGCAGCAATCATACCCGCGCGCTACGCATCTACGCGTTTTCCGGCCAAACCGCTGGCGGTTCTGGGCGGCAAACCGGTCATAATCCGTGTATGTGAGCAGGCCGGTAAGGTGTTTGACCACGTCTTTGTGGCAACTGACGATGAACGTATATTCAATGTGGTGAAGGAGGGTGGTTTCAACCCCGTCATGACCCGCAGCGACCACAAGAGCGGAACTGACCGCTGCTATGAGGCGTTCTGCAAATGCGGAGTCAAGGCCGATGTGGTGGTGAATATCCAGGGGGATGAACCATTCATTCAGCCGTCACAGCTGCAGACTGTAAAGTCTCTGTTTGACAGCCATGAAACCGATATCGCCACGCTGGTAAAACCGTTTACGCCCGATACTCCGTTTGACAAGGTTGCCAATCCCAACAGCCCCAAAGTGGTGGTTGATGACAATTGGAACGCTCTCTATTTCAGCCGCAGTGTCATCCCTTATCTAAGGGGTGTTCCTGAGCAGGAGTGGCCTTCACGTCATACTTACTACAAGCATATCGGACTGTACGCATTCAAGGCTGATGTGCTCAAGGCTGTCACGGAACTCCCGCAGGCCCCGCTTGAGAAGGCCGAGAGTCTTGAACAGCTGCGCTGGCTCTCTGCCGGCTATCGCATCAAGGTGGGGGTGACTGATGTCGAGACCATCGGCATTGACACCCCTGATGATCTGGCTGCTGCCGAGCGTTTCCTTAAAGAGCATTCCTTATGAGAATGAGGACGGTAATACTGATTCTGATGCTTTCCCTTCCGTTTCTATGTACTGAGGGCATGGCACAGCAGGACAGCAAAAACCGTCTTGTTCTGAGCGACGGCTCAGTATATACCGGTCAGATGAAACTGCGCAAACCCAACGGCACCGGCCGTACGGACCATACCAACGGTGATGTCTATGAGGGTGCCTATGAGAAGGGATTCCGTAAGGGCGTAGGCATATGCCATTATGCCAACGGAGATTTATATCTGGGATTCTGGGACTCCGATATCCGTTCAGGTGAAGGTGAACTGCAGTATGCATCGGGTGATGTATATAAAGGCAGTTGGGTAGATGATAAACGCAGTGGTAAGGGGGTCTATATGTGGGATGACGGCTCTTACTATTCAGGCCAATGGGAGGATGATTCAAGACAAGGTACCGGAGTCATGGTATGGAGTGACAGTTCTGAATACCGCGGCAACTGGGACAAGGGACTGCGTGAAGGACAGGGAGAATTCAAGAGCCGACAGTACAGATATGTGGGTACGTGGAAAAATGATATGGAACACGGAACCGGGTCTTGCGTTTTCTCCAATGGTGATTCCTATCAGGGACAGTTCAGTAAAGGTGCCGTAACCGGGACCGGTGAGTACAAGTTTGCCAACGGTGATTCTTACAAGGGAACGTTAAGGAACGGTCTTGCAAACGGAAAAGGTGTTTATACATGGGCCGATGGCTCTGTATATGACGGAGAATGGAGAGATAATCTCCGTAGCGGCACAGGACATATGGTATGGGCCAATGGTGACAGCTATAACGGCGAATGGAGGAATGATATCCCCTGGGGCAGCGGTTCCATGAGCCTGGCTGACGGGACCAAGTTCAAAGGCGGTTTCGTGAATGGAGTGGTGGATGGTAAAGGTGTAATTGAGGAATCCGATGGCACCCGCCTTGAAGGGGTTTTCAAAGAGGGATTCCGCACCGGTACGTTCACCGTCAAGGACAAATCAGGAAAGAAGATAAGAACGATAATATATTGATGATATGATACTGGATACGCTTGACAGACTTGAAAGTTACGGATACATAAGTCCGTTGATGGATAAGGTTCTGGATTTCTTCAAAAAAACAGACCTTGCCACTCTCACACCGGGCAGGATTGACCTTCAGGGTGATGACCTCTTTGTCAATGTGAACCGTCAGGATGCCCAGACACGTGATGAGGCTCCCATCGAGGCGCATCGGGAGTATATAGACATACAGGTTCCCGTTTCATCGGATGAGGAGATGGGATTCATATCGGCCCCGTTCATGCCGGCTCCTTCAAAGCCATACAATGCTGACAGGGATGTGGCTTTTTATCCGGGGCTGTGTGATACTTACCTCAACGTAAGGAAGGGCATGTTCGTGGTGTTCTTCCCGGGCGAGGGACATGCACCGGCCATTACCAGGGACGGTATTTTGAAACTGATAGTAAAGATAAGGAAACCATGTTGAAGATAATAGAGAATGACCCTTGGCTTACGCCTTACACAGCTGCCATTGAAGGCAGGCATGATCACGCCCTCTGGCGTGAGAGCCAGCTTACCGGCGGAAAGATGCCGCTTAAGGATTTCGCCTCAGGCTATCTCTATTACGGGCTTCAGCGTAATGCCGATGGCTGGACGTTCAGGGAGTGGGCGCCCAATGCGACGGAGATATTTCTGATCGGTGATTTTTCCGGATGGGAGGAGCAGGAGCGTTTCCGTTTGCAGCGCATTAATGATGCCGGCGATTGGGAACTGCGCATTCCACTCGGGATGATAGGCCACGGGCAGCACTACAAGATGCGTGTCAAATGGAACGGCGGTCAGGGTGACCGCATTCCTGCATGGTGCTGCAGGGTAGTGCAGGATAATAACTCCAAGATTTTTTCCGCTCAGGTTTGGGATCCCGGTAAAGAGTATGAGTTCAGGCATAAGGACTTTAAGCCCAAGCAGGATCCGCTGCTCATTTACGAGTGCCATGTAGGTATGGCTCAGGAGCGTGAGGGTGTAGGTACATACATAGAATTCAAGGATAACGTCCTGCCGCGCGTCAAGGCTGCCGGTTACAACTGCATCCAGGTGATGGCCATTCAGGAGCATCCCTATTACGGCAGTTTCGGTTATCATGTGTCCAGTTTCTTTGCTCCCTCATCACGCTTTGGAACTCCTGAGGAACTCAAGGAACTGATTGATACCGCGCACGGCATGGGCATATCAGTAATCATGGACCTTGTGCACTCTCATTCGGTCAAGAACGAGTATGAGGGTTTGGGAAACCTGGCAGGTGATCCCAACCAGTATTTCCTGCCCGGTGACCGCCATGAGCATTCAGCCTGGGGCTCCCTCTGCTTTGATTACGGTAAGGATCAGGTTCTGCATTATCTGCTTTCCAACTGCAAATACTGGCTTGACGAATTCAAGTTTGACGGATTCCGTTTTGACGGCGTAACGTCCATGCTTTATTACAGCCACGGACTGGGCGAGGCGTTCTGCAACTATGATGACTATTTCAACGGTCATCAGGATGATGATGCCATCTGTTATCTCATGCTTGCCAACCGCGTCATACATCAGTTCAACCCCGGTGCCATAACCATAGCTGAGGAGGTTAGCGGCATGCCCGGTCTTGCAGCTCCGTTTGATGACGGTGGTTACGGATTTGATTACCGCTTGGCCATGAACATACCTGACTACTGGATCAAGACCATCAAGGAAAAGAAGGATGAAGACTGGTCCATGGCAGGTATATTCTGGGAGGTTACCAACCGCCGCAAGGATGAGAAGACCATATCATACGTTGAGAGCCACGACCAGGCTCTTGTGGGTGACAAGACCGTCATATTCCGTCTTATTGATGCTGATATGTACTGGCATTTCACTAAGGACGGCGGTAATGACGTGACATCACGAGGCATAGCGCTGCACAAGATGATCAGGTTGGTAACGGCATCTACAATAAACGGTGGCTACCTGAACTTCATGGGTAATGAGTTCGGTCATCCGGAGTGGATAGATTTCCCGCGTGAGGGTAACGGCTGGAGTCATAAATATGCCCGCCGCCAGTGGAGCCTCATCGACAACAAACAGCTGGCATACTCCTGGCTGGGTGATTTTGACCGTGCCCTGATGAAACTCATCGGCTCAGTCAAGGATTACCAGAAGAAAGACGTAGTGGAGTATTGGCATAACGACGGAGACCAGGTACTTGCATTCGGACGCGGAGATCTGGTGTTTGTGTTCAACTTCAATCCTACACGATCCTTCTCTGATTACGGATTCCTGGTACCCCGTGGCTCATATAAGACCGTCCTGGACAGTGACAGCATAGAGTTTGGCGGTTACGGCCGTATTGATGATAAGCTGGAGCATTTCACTCTTATGGACCCCCTATATAAAAAGGTACGCAAGGAGTGGCTTAAGCTCTATCTGCCGGCCCGCTCGGCAATAGTATTGAAAAAGGTAAGGAACAATGGAAAAAAAGTCATGTGACAAGTGCGTCCGTTGGATCTGCGCAATCCTGTTCGGAGCATTCGCATTCTGCTGGCTCTATTTCTTCCAGAGAGAGCTGTTGCAGGCAGAGAACAGAGTGTTGTTCTCGGCTGATAACGGTTTAAGGATATGGATGTTCAACCATCATCTTCTTGTAAGCCTGTCATTGACATTGATAGCACTGTTGCTTGCCATACCTGGTAGGATAGTGTTACGCTTCAAGAAAGGTCTGTATGCCTGCAATTATCTGTTATCGGCCGCATTTCTGGGCGTAATAACAGGTTATGACGGAGATTCCCTTTTTGGTCAGACATATACTGAATGGATTGTTACAGGTGCATCTATGCTGCTCCTGTTTCTGGTTTGCAAGATTGTTGCATCAGTTCCCAAATCCGAATACAATGACCGTCCCCGAACGCTTGCAGGCAACTTGTTGCTTATGTCACTGTTGTTCTGTCTGGCAGGATATCTGGGCAATACTGATGAGAACCTTCATCGCCGCCTCCGTATGGAGCAACTGTACAACGATGGCCGATATGAGGATCTGCTTGAGGTTGGCCGATATGAAGAGGAGTCCGATCCAGGCATTGACCTTCTGCGTTCCAAGGCAATGCTTGCCCTTGAGGCTACTCCTGGTGGCAGTGGAATAGGGGATATGCTTTTCAAGTACAGCATCTCTAATCCTAAGAAGCTTGCCAACAGTCTGGTAAACGAAAACGGCACTCAGGCCTACCTGTCAGCCTGCCTTCTTAACCGCGATATCGAATCATTCCGCGACAGCATACACCTTGAAGACTACAAGGAATTGCCCAAATACTATATGCAGGCTCTGGTAATTGCCGATGACAGTCTGTCTGCCGTTCAGTTCCCCCGGCAGTTCAAAGATGAGAAGGTTCTCTACGACTCATTTTGTGATGCTGTGGAGTCTGTTGAGAATGAGTCGCGCCAGTTCCAGGCCAACTCTACCTTCATTAGCTTCCACGAATCCTACTTCTGGTTCTATACCTTCTGCAAGTAATGATTCTTATATAATAAAAGTGGCGGGCCAATCGGTCCGCCACCTTTATTTATATGTGAATAATACTTCCTTTTTTCAGTTGTAGTACGGCTATCAGCCGTACCCGTCCGGAGGACGGCTCGTTTCCGTTAGGAAACTAAAAGGAGGTCGTATAATCGAAAACTGCGATTAGCAGTTTTCAATTGCACCCTGTGCTGCAGCCAGTCTTGCGATAGGCACGCGGAAAGGTGAGCAGCTCACGTAGTTCAGACCAACCTTGTCGCAGAACTTGACTGATGAAGGCTCGCCACCATGCTCGCCACAGATACCGCACTTGAGGTCGGGACGAACTGAACGGCCCTTCTCTACAGCCATCTTGATGAGCTGGCCGACACCCTTCTGGTCCAGAACCTGGAACGGGTCAACCTTAAGGATCTTCTTCTCCAGGTAAACCGGCAGGAATGAAGCGATATCGTCACGTGAGTAACCGAATGTCATCTGAGTCAGGTCATTTGTACCGAATGAGAAGTACTCGGCGCGGGCAGCAACTGCATCAGCGGTAAGAGCGGCACGCGGGATCTC
>Ga0310690_10006689_pt1 | contig 15066 bp, 7 predicted proteins | sample AusTroGonzalo_MG_2_FD_207661 | JGI IMG/M metagenome (GOLD analysis project Ga0310690, IMG submission 207661) | Bovine rumen microbial communities from tropical cattle in Woodstock, Queensland, Australia - Gonzalo_04 (v2) (version 2) | ecosystem: Host-associated > Mammals > Digestive system >...
CTTCACCTCGTCGCCTTTCTTGACAATGGGTTTGGCAGGTGCGCCGATATGCTGGAACATGCTGAAGACTGCCTGCTTGGGCAAAGCTGCCTCGCGTATGGGACTTGAAGCAGACAATTTGTTCTCCGCGGGATGAACTCCGCCTATCTTAAATGTTTTCATATCTGCTTAGTCGTTTAGTTGTTTAGTCGTTTGGTCGTTTGGGGTTGCTTGTGGCTGACTTCCGTCGGGCTTTGCTTCTGTGGCAGGCTTCTCTTTCTTCGGAGGGAAGTTGAAGCCGTGGATGGCTCCCTTCGGGCAGGCCTCTTCGCACTTGCGGCACATCTTGCACTTCTCGGCATCGATGTAGGCAAGGTTGTTTTCGAGGGTGATGGCCTCGAACTTCTCGCAAGTCTTGACGCACTTGCCGCAACCGATACAGGAAGCCTTGCAAGCTTTGTTGGCGATGGCACCCTTGTCCTTGTTGTTGCAGAGCACGACGACGCGACGGCCCTTGGGACCTTTGAGGCGAATCTCGATGATGCCTCTCGGACAAGCTTTTGCGCAGGCTCCGCAAGCCGTACATTTCTCTTCGTCCACTTCGGGCAGACCTGTCTCTGGGTTCATGTGGAGGGCATTGAACTGGCACTTGCTCACGCAGTCGCCACAACCGAGGCATCCGTAGCCGCAGCCCGTCTCGCCCATGCCTGTCATCTGTTGGACGCGACAACTCCGTGCGCCGTCGAACTGTGCCTGACGAGGACGGTTCTCGCACGTTCCGTTACAACGGACAACTGCCACCTTGGGAGCGGCAGCCGCTACTGCCAGACCGAGGATGTCGGCCACTTGTTCCATGACAGGCTGACCGCCTACAGGACAGAGCTTGCCCTCCAGACTTCCTTCGTCAGCCGCCTTCACGCATGCAGCGGCAAAGCCCGAACAACCGGGATAGCCGCAACCGCCGCAATTCGCCTGGGGCAGGACAGCTCCAACCTGAGCGATGCGAGGGTCTTCATGCACAGCAAACTTGTGTGAGACCACAAACAGAACCACCGCAGAGGCAAGTCCTATGAGGCCCAACACACATACTGCAATTAGAATTACATTCATAAGTATTATTGTTTTGTGTTTAGTTGGTTTCTATTTTGAAGACGAACTTCTTCCCTAGTTTGTCGCGCAGGAGATAGAGCACGCCATAATAGAGTGCAAGTGCCAGCAGGGCTGCCAATGCACCAATGCTTTCTCCGTAAAGACGAGAACAGGCGAAGAGTGCCGCCACCATAAGGATGAGCGGAACGATGTATGCCAAAACGCTTGCTTGAAGCCCCTGACGGACGGAACCGGTCAGGATGACGCTGTCGCCGACGTGCAGGGTGGGGTAGTGCCCGCGTACTTCTATGACCTTTTCCTTGCTCTCGCTGCTGCGGCACAGCTTTCGGGCGCTGCAGCTGCTGCAAGCCGAGGCCTGCAGGATGCGCACGGAACAACTGTCGGCTGCCACGCATTCAACGATGCCTTCGTGGCTTATAATCTCTTTTCTGTCCATTTCTTTTCCAAAATCATGCAAATATACGATTATCTTCTCAAAATACCTAATTATAATTAAAAGGATTTGTCCATTTTGCGAAAAAACACTTCTTGTGTGCTTTTTCGGCATGAATCATATCAGCTTTTTTACGGCACATCCTTGTATGTGGGGATGAAAATCATGACTTCGGTCACTCCGTTTCGACTTTCGGAGCAATCCTTGCGCTGAATATAGGCGAAGATTAACAAAAATATTTGTCCGCTGAACCCTTAATTCTTGAAAATTTGTCTATCTTTGCAGCCGCAATTAAAATAACTAAGACTAACACTATGCAGAAATTTCAAAAATTATTCGAAAATCTCGGTCAGCGCAGCGCGACAGTTCTCGTGTTGTTCATGACGTCATTCATGATGTTGTGGTCGCAGGAAACAAACAAAAAGTTTTCCATGACGACGCAGATGTTCCTGAACGAACTTAACGCCCAGAAGGATGCCGCGGCACATGGTCCGCGTCGCGCTCCGTGGAAACACCAAATACCCGAAAAGATGCAGATGCGCAAGGCTCGCCGCCTGATAGCCAGCCCCGACACGATTGCTGGTGTGGCATACATTTCGTGCTTCATCTATCTGGACGACATGAAGAGTCTGGATCAGGTTCGTTCACTTGGCGTTGAGGTGGAAGAGACGTTCGAGCCTCAGAACTTCGTTACGGCCCGGGTGCCGGTGCAGCAGCTGGAGAAGTTGGCCGACATCGACAGCGTCACGAGGATAAAGGTGGCTCGCCGGATGCGTCCGCTGACCGATGCCGCCCGGCAGAAGACGAATGTCGATGACGTGCTCGCGCATTCCACGGATGCCATATCCGCAGGTATCGACTCGCAGTTCGACGGCACGGGCGTCGTGCTCGGCATCATCGACACCGGCATCGACTTCCAGCATATAGCCTTCAAGGACAAGGACGGCAACAGCCGCATCAAGCGCGCCTACGTCTATAACGGTACGACGGCAAAGGAATACACCACAATAACTGCCGCATCGCCTACAACCGACGAGGAGGCCGAGGATCACGGTACGCATACCGCCACGACAGCAGGCGGTTCCAGCGTCGTGGTCAGCGGCACGACAGTCACCGTCACCGACAATCATGCCATGGCCACTTACGGTGGAATGGCTCCGGGCGCCGACCTCTATCTGGCCGGAATCAAAGACCTGGACGACACGCATATCTATAATGCCCTGAAGAAGATGGTTGCGTATGCCGACAGCCAGGGCAAACCTTTGGTGGTGAGCAACAGTTGGGGGTCCAACTGGGGGCCTCGCGACGGCTCGGGCGAGCTGGCCGACCTTGTGAGTCAGTACTTCGGCGACAGCCATCCCGGCCATATCATCCTCTTTGCCTCCTCCAACGATGCCGGTCGTGCCTCCGGTTCTGAGAATGGCGGTTTCTTCGTGAAGAAAAAATCAGTAACGAGCAGCAGCCCCCTTGGCACAATCATGCGCACCGACCAATACGGCGGGGAATACTACTCCGGAATAATTGCCAACGCTTGGAATGCAAGCAACTCCACAAAGCTGAACTGCAAAATCCACGTTCTGGGCAGCACCGGTGCCATCCGCAGGACATGGACGGTGACGAGCTCTACGGAATCGTTCAGTGGATTGGGCTCGTATTATTATGGTTCGTTGGGCGTTGATATAGGGCAAGAGAACGGGAAGTACTGTCTTACGGTCCACTCCGACCCCTATAACCCCCTGGAGGCAGTGGGAGATTACACCCTGGCCATCGAGGTCTATCCCGCCACAGGCAATGCCGACATCAATATGTGGGCTGGCGACTGGACCTATTTCACCGGCCACCTCACGACCTCCGGCCATACCTGGACAGTGGGCACAGACGATATGTGCGTGAGCGACGAATCCACCATCCGCGATGCAATCAGCATCGGTGCCTACGTGTCGAAGAACAGTTGGAAGGCATACTCGGGCAGGACATACACGGCCGGTGAATACACCCTGGGGGACATCGCATATTTCTCGAGCTATGCTACTGCCGAACAGTCTCCTACGGGAGAAGCCTATCCCTGGATATCGGCTCCGGGTGCCCGCCTGGCGGCCGGCGTGAACCACTTCCATACGAAATCCGTGGATGAATATAGCTACTACAGCTCGGAATACGCTACCAGCCTCGTTGTGAACAGCAACAAGAACCCCTATGCCATGATGGAGGGGACATCGATGGCAGCGCCTGTGGTAGCTGGTATCGTGGCCCTGTGGCTGCAGGCTGCCAACTCGGTGGGCAAGAGCCTGACCGTCAATGACGTGAAGGACATCATGGCCGAGACTGCCATCCAGGACAGCTACACGACCACAAGGGCCAATGCCACGCACTTCGGCAAGGGCAAAATCGACGCGCTGGCCGGCATCCAGTATATCCTCGGTGCGGAGCCGACGCCACCGGCTTCCTACATTCTCGTGACGGATGCCAGCACACTTTCTGCAGGCGACAGGGTCCTTGTCACCTACACCAATGGCGACAGCCGCTACGTGCTCAGCACGACACAGCAGACCAACAACCGCGCAGCCACGGAGGACGTGACGCTCAATGCCGACGGAACAATCGTTCCAAGCAGTTCGGCACAGATTATCACGCTGGAAAAAGACGGTGACAACTTCCTCTTTAACGTCGGCAACGGCTATCTCTACGCAGCCAGCAGCAGCAACAATTACCTGAGAACCAAGACGACGGCCGACGACAATGCCAAGGCTACGATTAGCATCGACGAGGCGGCCAATGCCGCCATCAAGTTCCAGGGGTCGTACTCGCGCAACCTGCTGTGCTTCAACCGAGGCGCTGCCACAAAAATCTTCTCATGCTACGCCGGCACATCCACGAATGTCCTGCTGCCGAAAATCTATCGTTCGGTCGAAGACGATGACCCGATATCCATTTCCACCGTATCATCTGACACGGAGCATCCTGACAGTGGTGACTGGTACGACCTCAGCGGACAGAGGCTGAACGGTAAATGGTTAAATGGTAAAACGGCGAAGGGTATATACATCCACAACGGCAAAAAGGTCGTGAAATGAACAAACCTTATACCATACGGACAGGCTGCAAGATAAATCTTGGCCTGAATATCGTCGAGCGTCGGCCCGACGGCTACCACAACCTTCAGACCATCTTTTATCCCGTTCCGCTCTATGACGAGCTGACAATCTGTGGGATGGGGGAGCCTCTGCCTCCCCCTCGGGAGAGTGAAAATTCCGCCCCCTCCCTTGGAGAGAGTGAGGATATCCTGATGCTGGGCGGAAATCCGCTGGAGGGCGATGTGCAGGACAATCTTGTCTTGCGGGCAGTACGACTCCTGAGGCAGGAGGGCTTCCCCGTGCCGCCGCTCCGCATCGACCTGAAGAAGGTCATTCCCAGCGGCGCAGGTCTGGGGGGCGGTAGCAGCGATGCTGCATGTATGGTCAAAACCCTCACCCGTCTTTATGATTTGCCGCTCGATGAAGGGCAGATGGAGCGGCTTGTCTCACGTTTAGGTGCCGACTGCCCGTTCTTCATCAAATCGACTCCTGTTTATGCCGAAGGTATCGGCGATGTCTTTACGCCCATCTCCCTAAACCTCAGCGGCTGGTACTTGATGCTCGTCAAACCCGACGTGCATGTCTCTACTCGCGAGGCATACGCCGGAGTCCGTCCACATCGTCCCGCCTACTCTCTGCTGGAAACGGTGAAAATGCCCGTGGGGCACTGGGAAGGCAGAATGGTGAACGACTTTGAGGAGAGCATCTTCGTCCATCATCCCCTGCTGGCAGAAATCAAGCAGGAATTGTACCACCAGGGTGCCGCCTATGCAGCAATGAGCGGCAGCGGCAGCACCCTGTTCGGCCTGTTCCGCTCCCGCCCAGCATGTGAACAACTCTTTGCCGACCACTTCGCGTTTGTTTGCCAGCTCGACCAGTGACTGGCACAGTAGCATCCTATGGCGACTTCAGCATAATTTTTGAAAAGGGGAACATGGAAATTCATCCTCCAGACGATTATCGCCATCCTGATGTCATCGCCACCATCCTGACGTCATCGCCACCATCCTGACGTCATCGCCACCATCCTGACGTCATCGCCACCATCCTGACGTCATCGCCACCATTCTCTGGGCACCACCAGTTGCCTGGGCGGTGCCATCAGCCTGGGTGCTACCAATTGCATGAGCCTCGTCTGATACAGAAAAACTTCTATTTCTTAGCCCAAGTGTCCTTGAGGCCGACGGTCTTGTTGAAGACGGGATGCTCGGGGCTGCTGTCGGTATCGACGTTGAAGTAGCCGATGCGCTGGAACTGGAGGTAGCTGAGGGGCTGCATCGTGGCGGCGAACTCCTCGATGTAGCAGTCCTGGAGGACGGTGAGGCTGTCGGGATTGATGATTTGCTTCATGGCGGTCACTGCGTCGCAGTCCTGCGCTTCGCGAATGGCAGCCAACTCGTCGCGTGGGTTCTCCACCTTCCAGAGGCGGTCGTAAAGACGGACTTCGGCTTTTACGGCATGGGCGCAGCTGACCCAATGCAAGGTCTTACCCTTGATTTTGCGGTCGGCACCAGGCATTCCGCTGCGGGTTTCGGGGTCGTAGGTGCATTGAATCTCCGTGACGCGGCCGTCGGCATCCTTCGTGCAGCCTGTACACATTATTATATATGCGTTCTTCAGGCGCACTTCCTTTCCGGGAGCCAGGCGCATGAACTTCTTCTCTGCCTCTTCCTGGAAGTCGTCGCGCTCAATCCATAGTTCGCGGCTGAAGGTCACTTCGTGGGTTCCGTCGGCCTCGTTTTCGGGATTGTTGACTGCGGTGAGTTGCTCTGTCTGGCCTTCGGGATAGTTCGTGATGACGACCTTGACGGGGTCGAGCACGGCGCTGACGCGGATGGCGCGGCTGTTGAGGTCTTCGCGGACGGCACTTTCCAGGAGGACCATCTCATTGAGGGCGTCGAAGGTGGTGTAGCCTATCTTCTTGATGAAGCCGCGAATACTCTCGGGGCTGTACCCGCGACGACGGAAGCCGCAAATGGTCGGCATGCGTGGGTCGTCCCATCCACTGACCAAACCCTCCTTGACGAGCGCCAGCAGATTGCGTTTGCTCATCAGGGTGTAGCTGAGGTTCAGCTTGTTGAACTCTGTCTGACGAGGACGATTATCCTCAATGTTTTCGGTCTCTCCCTTGTATTCCTTCATCCAAGTGACGAAGAGGTCATAGAGAGGACGATGCTCCACGAACTCGAGCGTGCAGAGGCTATGCGTCACGCCCTCCAGGTAGTCGCTCTGCCCGTGGGTGAAGTCGTACATCGGATAGGCGTTCCATTTGTTGCCTGTACGGATGTGCGGGATGTTCATGACGCGGTAGAGCAGGGGGTCGCGGAAGAGCATGTTGGGGTGGGCCATGTCGATTTTCGCGCGGAGGACGTATGTTCCGGGCTCAGCCTCGCCGCTGTTCATGAAGCGGAAGAGGCGGAGGTTCTCCTCGACAGGACGGTCGCGGAAGGGGCTGTTGGTGCCGGCCTTCGTCGTCGTACCCTTTTGCTGGGCAATGACTTCTGCGCTCTGTTCATCCACATAGGCGCGTCCCTGCATGATGAGCCACTCGGCAAAGTCCCAGAGTTCCTGGAAGTAGTCGCTCGCATAATATACGTTGTCCCACTGGAACCCCATCCATTGAATGTCGTGCTCGATGCTTTCGATGTACTCCGTATCTTCCTTCGTCGGGTTCGTGTCGTCAAAGCGCAGATTGCAAGTGCCGCCATACTGCTGGGCGATGCCGAAGTCGAGGGCGATGGCTTTCGCGTGGCCGATGTGCAGATAGCCGTTCGGTTCGGGCGGGAAGCGCGTCTGGACGCGACCACCGTTGTGGCCCTCGGCCAGGTCCTTCTCTACCTTCTGCTCTATGAAATTGAGGCTCTTCTTCTCCTCGGCGTTTATGTTTTGGGTGTTTGGTTCTTCGTTGTTCATTTCCACATGTTTCGTTAATTAAGCGCAAATATACGACTATTTTTCCAAAACATGTGGCAAAGTGTGGCAAAAAAACTGCGAAATTGATGTGTTACGCGAAAAATAATCCTCAATCTTTTATTCGTTTTCCCTTTTTTTTCGTAACTTTGCATTGTCAAAAAGACCAAACAATCTTTTTACCTTAATGGACTAATACCAGAAAAGGCGGTTTGTCGAGAGACAGACCGCCTTTTTCCTTTATTATGGGTTGCAAATGCCGAATGGTGGCTGATGATTCTACTGCCCAGCCATCATTTCAAGAATGCAGACGAAGTCGGCAATATCGACATTACCGTCCCGGTTGATGTCGGCTTTTGTATCGGAAGTGCCTGAGGCCATGATTTCCAGTATGCATACGGCATCGGCTATATCGATGTAGCTGTCGCCATTCAGATCGCCTGCCTTTGTCGAAGCCTTCGGCACCTTGGGCAGAGTGATAAGAGGCTGACGGACATCCTCGGGCAGGGTGGTCGTGAAGTAGGAGGCAAGTGAGGCCAAGGCGGTCGTCGTCGTCACGTACTCGAAAGCAGTTCCGTCGGCATTCAGGACGTAGCAGTCCTTGACCTTAGGAGCCAGGGTGTTGCCGTGGAACTTATAGTCGGGCGTTGTGACGAGCATCTTGTCGGACCCCGTCTTGAAGAAGGGAACGTCCACGGAACGGAAGACGACGGAGCGACCAGCCATCGTGGCATCGGCCGCAATGATGTATGGTGTCCCTGCACGTAGCTCGGTGACGGGCGAGAAGATGATTCTGCCGTTATTGCCCTGGGCTGCATACTCGTAAATCCAGAAGTGGCTGAGGCTATCGTTGAGGCTTACGGGGATGCTGTCCACGAAAGCGGAATCGGCTGCGAAGGGCATCGTGAATGTGTGCCAGCCCGTGCCGTCCTCTGTCTCGGGGAAGGTGTAGGTGAAGGAGGCGCTGTCGGCCTTGAAGCTTACGGGAACGAAGTAGGGCTTGTCGCCAACGAGGTTGATACGGCCGGCATGGCCGCCACTCACGGCATTGCAGGTATCGAGGCTGGCCGGCACCTGCATATCCTGGGCAAAGGCATAGATGGTGTTGGGATTGGTCTTATTGGGCGTCATGCGTGTAATCTTGTTGCAGTCTGCCAGTACGCCACAGACGGTGGTGCTTGTCGTAATGGTAGTGCGGTAAGCTTGCCCCGCGATTGTGCCATCGTTCTTCCATGTCAGTATTCCCTCCTTTGCCTCCCATTTGTGGTCCCAGATGCCGCCGCTGGTCAGAGTTCCGTCCTGGTTGGTGTACATGACCTTGAGGCGGTAGTAGTACCCTTCGTTGAGGTTGTTGAATTCAAAATCCACGTTTCCAACCCTGCCGGCCAGGATGTCAACATTGTATGTGTGGGTCGAGCCACTCCAGGCAGTGCTGTTGCCTATCTTCTGGCTCCACAGCTGCATCTTGATGCCTCCGTGGTAGTCCGTCTTGGCATTGTTCCTGATTGTGGCCTTGCCCACGAGGCGCTTGCCGTAGGCCACCTCGCCACTGCCATTGGCAATGGTAAAGGAGGTGACAGCCAGATTGGCTTTTGCGGCATCTGCCTCGGCAATAACTTCCATCGTTCCCTGACCCATGACGTTGTTGCCCTTGTCGTCGGTACAGAACCATAGGTTGTATGTACCTGTCTCGTCGGGTTTGAAGAAGTACGACACATCCAACGTTTCGCCCGAACGGATGGCAACCATCGACTTGCTTTCCGTGTAGGTCTTTGTCTGTTCCTTGCCTGCGAAGAGGTAGATTGTCCTGAAGTACTCGGCACCATTGTTGCGGAACGTCACCTTCACCTCCTGCTGTTTACCCACGATACGCGTTCCGGGGAATGTTATGGTGTCGATGCTGATGTCTTCCGTCGTGGGAATAGGCTTCATGAAATGCAGGTCAAGTGTTCCGAGGCTGTCCACCACGGCCTCGATGTATTGGCTCTGCATGTCGTACTTCGTCCGCCATGCCTCGCTCTTCGATGGCTTGCAGGCAGGCGAGAGCCTGTAGGTGCCCTCGGAAAGCTTTCCCTTCAGGGGGAAGGTCTTCGTTACGGTGCTGCCTTGAGCCAGGGTGCTTATTGTCTGCCTGACGCCGACGAGGGAGAGCTCGCCGTCCTCGTTCTCCATCAATATGGCTGCATGGAAACCGCCGGTTGCACCCGTGTTGTTCGCAAACGTAGCCTTGATGCTCGTGTTGACAATGGTTACATCCCTGATGGAGAGATAGGTATCCTCCTTGGGATTGCTCGGAGCCCGGAGCCCGAAGAGCGCCCCCTGACTCATGCTGTAGCCGTCGCTGCTGCTGCTGGCTCCCATGCCGCTGTTGTCGCCCGGATTGAGAATGCTGACGAGGAACCATCCGTTGCTGCTGCCTCCCCATCCCCAATTGACGTGGAAGAGGTTGTCGCCGTCGAAACCGTCGAGCACGAAGGCATGACCGCCGCCCGAGGAGTGGCCTGCGTAGAGCACGGGATAGCCGGCTGAAATCTCGTTGTAGAGCATATCGAACCATTCGTCGATAGAATAGTTGCCGCGGCCGCCCCAATAGGCGCGCTCGTTATAGCCGAAACAGTTGACGAAGAAGTCGCGTGAATTTGAAGTGGAGGCACCAGAGGATGCTCCCCAACCCATCTTGACACCCTGGCCGCACATCAGCATCAGCTGGGCAACAGCTGTGTCCTGCACCGTTGCATTCTCATCGCCGTTCCAGGAATAGGAGTCGCGCATGTTCTCCCAGTCGATGGGGGTGTTGCGCGGAATAGCCTTAGCTGTAATTGTCTTCTGTGTGCCGTCGTCCAAGGTGTAGGTCTTGCTATGGGCGGCAATGACGGCCTTGGTCTTTAAGGGGAATTTGTAGAAGTTCACAACCTGTGCCATTGCCGTTGCCACACATCCGGAGGCGGGACGAGCCTGTGTGCCGTCGCCCTTATAATACAAGGGGCAAAGGATGTTGTAGGGACTTCCCTGGTTCCAGCGCGTAGTGAGCAGTTCGGGTATGCTGTGCTTCGTGGCACGTACCTTTTTGCTCTTGCGGAGCATGGGCGATTCGGCCTTGATGTCGTTGTCGACAATGAACTTGATTTGGTCGGCATAGAGTTGCAGCCAGGAGCGCATGTTCTCGGGGATGTCAGCGGGGTCGAACGTCCCATGGTCCACGTAGCCGAGGATGGGCTCTGTGCGGTCGTCGCCCGAGACAATGACGTAGCCGCCGTCGTTGCCGGCATTGAAGATGTAGAAGAGAGAGTCCCAAGCCTGTTGCGGAGAGGTTTTGCGAGCGGTCGCTCCCACTCGGGGAAGGGAAAGGGAGGCTGGGATCGGAGTCACGGTTTTGCCCTTTGCGAGCATATAGGACTGCGCCGTATATAGCGCGGCCTGCTTCCCGATGGGTTCTGCCTTCGCCACGAGGACGAAGCAAAGCATCAGGAGCGAGAGCGTCGTTCTTTCCATGGATTTATGGTATTGGTTTTTGTTGATTTCGAAAGTGTCTTTGGAAAAGAAGAGCTATTGCAGTACCATTATCTCGAGGATGCTGACGAAGTCGGCAATATCAACGGCATTGTCCTTGTTGAGGTCAGCGTCTTTGCTGTAGCCGTCGGATGCCATGATGTCCAGCACGCTTACGGCATCGGCGATGTCGATGGAGCCGTCGCCGTTGAGGTCACCGGCCTTTGCGGGCGACTGTGGAATGGCGGGCAGCTGGATGCTGATGGGTCGCATCTCTTCGGAGAGATTGGTGGTGAAGTAGGATTCCTGGGCATTCAGGGTTGTGTTCTTTGAGATGAACTCGAAGGCTGTTCCTGCTTCGTTCATGATATAGCTGTTTGTGACCTTGGGTGAGCAGGTGTTGCCGTGGAACTTGAAATGTGTCGAGGTTACGACCATCTTGCCCAAGGATGTCTTATAGACGGGAACATCGGATGAGCGGAAGACGACGGAGCGACCGGCCATCGTGGCATCGGCTGCGATGATGTATGGCGTGTTGCCGCGCAGGACTTTTGCCGGGGTGAAGATGACTTCGCCGTTGCTTCCTTGTGCAGAGAACTCGTAAATCCAGAAGTGGTTGAGGCTGTCGAGGAGGGTGACGGACGTGTCGTCGATGAAGATGGAGTCGGCCTCGAAGGGCATGGTGAAGGCGTGCCAGCGGGTTCCGTCCTCTGCTTCTGGGAAGGTATAGGTGAAGGTTGCGCTGTCGGCCTGGAAGTTGACGGGGTTGTAGTACGGATTGCTGTTGTTGAGCTTGATGCGACGTGAATGGTCTCCGCTTACGACATTGGCAACCGTGGAGGTGTCGAGGTTGGCTGGCAGGTCCATGCTGGCGCTGAAGGCATAGATGGTATTGAGGTTCTTGTTGGGCGTCATGTGGTTGATTTTCTTACTGCAATCGGCATAGACGCCGCATATCGTGCTGAGTGTGGTCATGGAGGCAGCGTAAACCTTGCCTGTGAGGGAGCCGTCGTTCTTCCACGTTTCCACGCCGGCTTTCACGTCCCAGCCTCCCAGGTCCCATACGCCGCTGTTGCCGAAGTTGCCCTGGTGGCTGACGTAGGATGCGGCGATGAAGTACTTGTTGTTTTCGCTGAGGTTGTCGAAGGAGATGTCGATGGTAGCGATCCTTCCGGCCATGATGTCAACCTCGTAGGTGTGTGTCGTTCCGCCCCATGCATAGCTGGAGCCAGTGGGTTGATTCCATAGCTGCAGGTTGATGGGGCCATGGAAGTCTGTCTTGGCATTATTCTTGATGCTGACTTTGCCGACGAGTTCCTTACCGTAGATGATGCCGCTGACGGCATTGGTGATGGTGTAGGAGTTGATGCTCAGGTTGGCTACCGGGGCATTGTTCGTCTCGGTGATTTCCACCGTGCCTTGTCCTACCACACCGCTGCCGTCCCATCCGGTGCAGAACCAGAGGTTGTAGGTGCCGATCTCGTCGGGCGTGAAGTAGTAGGACACTTCCACCGTCTCGCCTTTCCTGACGGCTACCGGGGCGCGGTATTCGGTATAGATTTTGTCTTGTGTCTTGCTGGCGTAGAAGAGGACTTCCTTGTAGTATTCGTCGCCGTTGTTGTGATAGACGACCTTCACCTCCTGTTTGTTGCCTACGGTTCTGTTGCCGGGGAACATGATGGTGTCGATGCTGATACTGTTACCGTTCGTGATGTTGACGGGTGTCAATGTCATTGCGCCATCGGCATCGACGACGGCCTCGATGTAGTGGTTTTCCAGGTTGTATTGCGTGCGCCATTCGTTGCTTTTGGCTGCTTTGTTGGCGGGGGAGAGCTTGTAGGTACCCTCGGGCAGTTTGTTCTTGAGGGCAAAGCTCTTGGTCTGTGATGCACCGACGGCAAGGGCGGAGATGGACTGCTGGGTGCCTACGACCGAGAGGCCTCCGTCGTCATCCAGCTTGACGATGGCTCCGTGGAAGCTGCCGGAGATGGTGGTTCTGTTCTCGAAGGTGGTCCTGATGGTTGTTCCGGTGACGGATATGTCTTTCATGAAGAGGTAGGTGTCGGCATTGTTGTTGTCGGGCAGTCGGAGGTTGAGGAGGGCGTACTGTCCCATGCTGTAGCCGTCGCTGCTGCTGCTGGCTCCGATGCCGCTGTTGTCGCCCGGGTTGAGGATGCCCACGAGGAACCATCCGTTGCTGCCGCCTCCCCAGCCCCAGTTGACGTGGAAGAGGTTTTCGCCGTCGAATCCGTCGAGCACGAAGGCATGGCCTCCGCCCGACGAGAAGCCTGCAAAGCAGACGGGGTATCCCTCGGCTATGTCGTGATAGATGGCATCGAACCAGTCATCGATGCTGTAGTCGCCGCGATAGCCCATGTAGGCGCTGGCATCGTAACCGAATATCTTGACGAAGACGTCGGCATTGAAGTTGGCTCCGGACGAGGGACCGTAGTGCATGTTCACGGCTTGTCCGCAATAGTGCATCAGGTTTGCAACGGCCGAGTCCTGTGCGTTGGCCACATGCTCGTTGTTCCAGGAATAAGTGTCCTGCATGTTGTCCCAGTCAATGGGGGTGTTGCGTGGAATAGCCTTTTGCGACATGGTTTTCTGCGAGCCGTTTTGCTTCGAGGTGTACGTGACGCTATATGCCGGAATTATGGCTTTTGTCTTCTCCGGGTATTTGTAGAAGGCCAGCACCTGTGCCATAGCGGTTGCCGTGCAGCCGGTTGCGGGTCGGCTCCTCAGGGGGAGTGGCGATGGCTCGTCCTCGTCGTCTTCCAGGTAGTAGTCAGGACAGGTGATGTTGTAGGGCTCTCCCTGGTTCCATCGTGTGGTGAGCAGTTCGGGCACGCTATGCTTCGTGCCGCGCACCTTGTTGCGCTTCTTGAGCATAGGCGACTCGGCCTTGATGTCATTGTCGATGATGTACCTTATCTGGTCGGCATAGAGCTGCAACCAGGAGCGCATGTTCTCGGGGATGTTGTCGGGGTCGAACGTGCCATGCTCCACGTAGCCGAGGATGGGCTCTGTGCGGTCGTCGCCCGAGACGATGACGTAGCCGCCGTCGTTACCGGCATTGAAGATGTAGAAGAGCGAGTCCCAAGCCTCCTCCTGCTGACCTCCCAAGGGGGAGGCTTTGCGAGCGGTTGCTCCCCTTTGGGTGAGGGGGAGCGGAGCTGGAGTTGGTGCTACGGTTTTGCCTTTTGCAAGCATATAGGACTGAGCGGTGTAGAGCGCGGCCTGCTTGCCTACAGGGTCTGCAACAGCCAACATGGCAATGCAGAGAGAAAACATAGATAGGGTAAGCTTTTTCATCTGACTATTGTTTAGATTAATACAATTCAGCCACAAATATACGATTTTTTACGTAGCTATACAAGCAAATGGGGTAATATTTTAGTATCTGACCAGATATTGCACCGCAATCAAAATCATAGCACCCAGGTTGCGCGTCTCAACACTGCACGCTGCGATGGCAAACACAGCACGTTGTGATGGGCAACACAGCACGCTGTGATGGGCAACACAGCACGCTGTGTTTTTCCAGGGGGAAGGGATGGGTAAATTGAAAGGCCAGATTGGTCAGTACTGGATGCCCACCAGGAAGAGACCCTTGGCGGGGACACTTTCCCCGGCACGGCAGCGGTCCTTGGCCTCGATGATGCGGCGAACGTCCTCGACCGAGAGACGGCCGCGCCCCACCTCGACCAGGGTTCCCACGATGGCACGAACCATATTGCGCAGGAATCGGTTGGCGGTAATGGTGAAGCGCCATTGGCCGGGAGCGACCTCCTGCCAGTAGGCTTCCCTGAGGTCGCAGAGGTTTGTCTTCGTGTCGGTGCTCACCTTCGAGAAACTGGTGAAGTCCTTGTATTCCAGCAACACCCGAGCTGCCTCGTTCATCCGCTCGAAGTTGAGTTTGAAGGGAACCTGCCAACTATAGGCAAAGAGGAAGGGGTCTTTACGGATGTGGATGAAGTAGTGGTATGTGCGCGACGTGGCAGAGAAACGGGCGTGCATGTCGTCGGCAACCTGTCGGACTTCCTGAACGGCAATGTCCTGTGGCAAGAG
>Ga0310690_10006690_pt1 | contig 15066 bp, 10 predicted proteins | sample AusTroGonzalo_MG_2_FD_207661 | JGI IMG/M metagenome (GOLD analysis project Ga0310690, IMG submission 207661) | Bovine rumen microbial communities from tropical cattle in Woodstock, Queensland, Australia - Gonzalo_04 (v2) (version 2) | ecosystem: Host-associated > Mammals > Digestive system >...
AAATATAGCTTCAGCTGGTAAAAACATAATAGCTTCATCAGTAGTCTCCCCAGGTATTATATATTTCTCACTAATAGCATCAATATGTTTTTTAACATCACTCTTAAATAATTTACTAGCACTTTCTCTTTCACTAGTAGATAAAGATTTATCAGTCATTCTCTCATAATTTTCTAAAGGAAATTTACTATCTATACAAATAGTACCTAATGGATCAGGTGCATATAATATAGAATCAGCAATATAACCATTACTTAAAGTATGTTGAATATCATATATTTTACCTTTCTTATCTCCAAATACACTAGATAAAATATAATTTAAATTAACTTCTCCAAATATACCTCTTGTCTTCTTATCAGTTAAAACACTTTGTAAATTAATAATATCACTAGATAAACTATCTATCTTTTTCTGAGCTTCATCTATTTTAGTTAATCTTTCTAATATATTATTAAATGTTTTATTAGTTTTCTCAAAGTTCTGATCAATTCTCTCATTAACTTTTTCATTTATTAATAATAATTTTTCTTCTACTTTATTATTTAAATTATTAAAATCTTCATTTAAATATTTATTAATATCAAATTTAAAATCCCCTAAGTCTTTATTCAAATTCTTTTCTAATTTACCCAATCTCTCTATTAAATCATTATCATCTTTCTTTTTAGTTAATATAAATATTTGTAACATAACAATAACAATTAATAAAGCTAATATTACATAATTCATAATTACTCCTCATCTAAATCAAATTTCTTACTTACAAATTTTGAAAAGAAATAAGCTATCAATAACATTATTATCATTTCAATTAATTTATATGGATTTGTTAAACATTCTACAAAACCTGTACCAACATATGCTAAAAAACATACACAAAAGAATTTACCAATTAACAATATATAAAAATATCTTTTCTTACTCATAGTTGATAAACCTGCACCTACATTCATAAAGAAAGATGGTGTAAAACAACAAGACATGAATAATACTATAAAACTGAATTTAGCAGTACCAACAAAATCAACAAACTTTCTTATTAAACCTTTCTTTTTAAAATGTTTTAAAAAGAAATTTTGTAACCCTTTTCTACATAACAAAAAAGTACAATATCCTCCACATACAGAAAATATCCAAGATATAAAAATACCTAACATAGTACCCCAAGGAGCACCTAAATATAAATTAAATGATTCTACATTAACAGTTACAAAAACGACTAATGGTAAAAAAGCTAGAATACCTTCTAAGAATACTAGAATAGTACTGAAAAAAGGAGCCCACATTCCAGCATTAATCAAAAACTCTTCAAGCATATCATTTAAATTGTTTAACATTGATATTATTTCCATATACATCACACTTTTATTATACCTTATTTTTACAAAAAAAAGGAGACGAATTAATCATCTCCAAAGAAATCATCAAAGAATTCATCATCAGAAATAACATTATTACCAACATCAACCTTATCTGGATCGATATTTACATTAACATTATCTTCTTTTGGTTCTATAGTAGAATTTACATTATTAATAGTATTATTTACAACATTAGTAGTATTATTAATAACATTTATAGATTTATTATTTAAATCATCAATATCATCTTTAATATCATTAACATCATTTTCAAAATCTATATATTTATTTTCTACTTGAGTATTAACATTATCAATACTATTTCCTACTACTCTAATATTATTACTAATCTCATTATTAAAATCATCAATTTTATTATCAATAGTAGATAAATCTTCTCTAACATTATTATAATCATTATCAATATCATCTAATTGTTTACTAAAATTAACAACATCATTATCAACTTTATTTTCTACAGTTTTAATATTATTATTAAATTCTTCACTAACTTTATTTATTTCTCTAACAATAGATGGTCTCTTACCAACAGAATAATTAATAACGTTATTATTATCTTCAAATAAATCTTTCTTAGTATCTTCTAATTTCTTAATTTCATCATCATCATTATTATTCTTTTGTAAATTAGAATAAATATTATAAGCAACATCATTATCAGTAGATACTACTTCTCCACTATTATAAGTAGGTTTAACTACTTCAGCATCTTCTAATTTAGGTAAATCATCAAATTTAAACAAATCATCATTAGGACTACTAACAGCAACTGCTATATTTGATTTTTCTTTACCTATAGATACTTCATTATTATTTACATTAGAATTGAAAATATTAAATGTATTATTAGGAACCTTAACTTCATCATAATCATCATATAAATTCATTTGTTCTTTCTTAGCTGGAGCATCTATTTTAATTTCATTATTTATAACAGGTTTCTCCTCATTAACATTTACATTAACAACTAAATTAGTATCAGTATCTTCTAATTTCTTATCATCTGGTTCACTAATAGAAGGTTCACTAATATTTGTCTTTTCTTCAACAATATTTCCTTCCTTAGCTTTCTTTTCTTCTTCCTCTTTTTGTCTAGCTTCCTCAGCATCAAGTTCAGCAATTTTACGATCTATATCTTTCATCATAGCATCTAAATCTAGGCCTCCACCTAGACCATTGCCACCTGACATACCTCCACCAAACAAATCATCTTCATCCATACCACCAGAAGGTCTTGCAAAAGGATTAATACCTCCTCTTGAACCAGAAGCAGCACTAAATGGATCAAATCCCATTCCGCCACCAGAATTACCGCCGCCTTCTTTATCGAATGCTTCTAACATATTCTTACGTTTTTTCTCTTTAACAAAAGTTTTAATATCAAAATTCTTAACTTCTCTTTTTTGTCTTGTAACAAATGAAGCTTCAGATTTAGGATGACCCCAATTCATTTTATAATTAGGAGTATATTTAGTTTTAAATGGACTTAATCTCCATCTAATAATAATTGCTTCAAATAATTTTAATTTTTGTAAATCAGTAACTGTTACTAATGGTGTACTAGCAGTTTTATCTTTATCATCAGATTTAACTTCACCACACATCTTACTAATTTCTTCCAATGCAGCTAACTCTGTACTAATTAAGTAAATTAAATTACCACAGTTACCTTTAATAGTTTCTGCATCATTATCACCATATACACTCTTTAATTGAGCAAAGTTTTGAATAATAAAAGTAAATCTAATAGCACGTGAACGTGCAGCAGTAACCATAGAAGTAACGTCTCTTAATGGAGGCATATTAGCAAACTCATCTAATATAAAATTAGTTCTATATGGTAATTTACCACCATTTTGTTGAGCAACATCTATTAATGTTTCATAACATTGTTTAATAAATATAGTAGCTAATCCATGATATGTTGTTTTTTCATCATGAACTATAATAAATACGGCTGTTTTTTGCTTACCAATATCTCTCATATCAAAATCACTATAAGCAAGCATTTCTGATAAGTTTTCTTGAGAAGCAAATTGTCTTATCTTTTGTCTAAATACAGATAAAATACCACCTTTAGTTTCAGTAGGAGCATTAATTGTATTAGATGCAAATATATAAGCATTAGAAGCTTCACCCTTCATAGTAAAATATTCTTTAATATAATTACTAGCAGCAAATTTATCCTCACCAACAGTACTCATATAACTAATAGAATTTAAATTTATTTCTTCAATAGAAGCATCCTCAAATAAACCTAATGATAAACCAGAAAAATAGTCTGCAGCAGATTTTTCCCAGAAAGGTTCACCTTTATTATTAGGATCATATAATATATTAGATGCAACGTCATCTAGTAACTCAGTAGCTTTATCTTTATTACCATCTTTATAATATTGATAAGGTAATGTTAGTGGATTCCATGCATTACCATTTTGTGGATCACGGAAATTTAATACAATTATTTGATAACCTCTTTGTCTCAAATAATCACTAGCAGCTCTATATAATTCAGCTTTAGGGTCAGTGATAATCATTGACTCACCTTTTTTAATTAAAAGTTCAACCATTGGTTCAACACATGTTTGAGATTTACCAGAACCAGTAGAACCTATTACTAAATTATGATATTCACCATTATCAACCCATAATTTTCTACCATCATTAATTAAAGGAATACCAGCAGCTGTTGTTTCTTGAGCAGTAGGTTCTACTTCAACAACACCAGGATCAGCTTTCATTTCTTTTTCTTTAGCCCATCTGTTATATCCTTTACTCTCTTTATCTTTTATTTCTAAACCAATTCCATCCTTACGTTCAAAAACATAAGAAGAAACACTTGTAAAAATTAAAATAATAGCTAATACAAAAATAATTAAAGTAGATGCAATAACATCCTTAGTTAAACCAGGAAATGGATTTAAACCAGCAAAAGAACCATCTGTACTCCAAGTATGAATGTTACCAGTTAATAATGCACATAAATAAAATAGTAGTATTAAAAATGCTACTACGTAGATAGCATCTTTGCCTGAAATACGAAATTTCATACAACCACCTCAAAATCTATCATTATTATACTACACAAACACCAAAAAATAAAAGGAGTTTAACTCCTTTTATTAATCTTTTTTACTTTTTTTATTAACAACTAAAACCGCTATAAGAAAACATATTATTGCTACAACAATAATTACCCAAATATGTTTTATTTCACCATCTTCATTTTTTTCAAGTTCATCATTATAATCTTTAGGTTCATAATCAATCATATTCTCACTATCAGAATCTTTATATTCTGCAGGAGTTGGTTTAAAATTTTCGTCATTTATATCTACATTATTGTTGTTATTATTATTTTCATTATTCTGATTGTTATTATTTTCATTATTTTGATTATTGTTATTATTATTTTGATTATTATTGTTATTCTGATTATTAGTATTAACTGGTTTTTTCATCTTAATATATATCTTCTTAGTATTACTAGAAGGAGTATATACCCAAGTACACTTATTACCAGAACAGCTATCAGCATTAGATTCAACTACTGGATAAGGATTAACTACATTAATAGTTAACTTAGTTAATTCTGGATATAAATAAATATATTGATTACGCTCAGAAGTTTCTATAATAAGATATTGACCATCATCTATAACAGTTGCATGTGTATAAGCTTCTTTTAAAGATCTAGAATCATAAAATTTATCCATAGGATAATCATATTTATAATTAATACGATAACCACTACTTAATTCAGAAATTGAATAAATATAATATGCAGTACCACCTTTACGTTTATCAGGTTCAGTATCAGCTAACATAGTACTACCATATGCAGGAACAAAATGTCTATAACCTTCCTTAATATCTTCTTTAGTTATTGATCCACTAGGATAATTATCAATATTAATACTTTCAAATATTCTATCTTCTGAAATAGTAATGGTAACCTCAGAAGTACAACCAGTTAATATAAATAATAAACAAATTATAAAAAATATTCTTTTCTTCATATTATTTACTCCTTACATTACCTTGATTGCTATAATAATCAGTTAAATCAACACCCCAATAACCTGATGGGGCAAATGATCTTCTAGAGAATGTTACACCATATGCATTACCCATCGCTTCAGCACATATATATTCTTTTTTAGAATCATCTATACCAACAACTAATATAACATGATGACTAGATTCTAATAAATCACCAGGTTGTAATACAGCAGAATTCGCATTTAAAGTAACCTTTTTAGCACCATTTGATTTATAGAAATTACTTGCTAAACCTTGACCTCTATTAAAACCACCATTTTTTATTGCCCATGGAACAAAACCAGAACAATCTAAACCACAATAATTATAAGATTGACCATTTTTATATGTATGACACTTTGAACTACCCCATTTAGCTAAAGCACCAACTACAACACCATCGCCATGGCCACCACCCCAGAAATAAGGTATTTTCTTATTATATTTATCTCCAAGTTCACCTATTAAAGTTAAAGCAGCAGCAACAACACCTTGTCTTGTACCATAACCTGCTTTATCAACATTAGATGCTATTAAATTATTAAATTCTTCTAAACTAGTACCTTGTTTCTTCAAGAATTCATCTAAAGGTTCGTGTAATATTTCATCACCATCACTCGATAATGAATAATCACCATAATCTATACCTGAATAAGAACAATCTGAAGTAGACATTCCACTAGCACCTTTACTAGCATAATGTGTAGTTAATATTTGTTCATAGTTCATACCCTGTTTAGCATATTCCCACCATTGTTTTTGATCTGTATTAACAAAGTTAGTATAAACAACATTACCTTCACTATCTACTAAAACTTTACCTTTAACTTCATCTGCAGCAGCCATTATTTCTGCTTTAGTAGTATCACTTAATTTATTCTTCCATACTTTAGCACCTGACATTTTTTCAGCTTCAGGACCATATAAAGTAGGTTTACCACTACGTGGATATTTCATACAAGTTTTATCAGGATCACAATAAACTTGATCATTAGTACAAGCTCTTAATCTAATTTTACCTGTTTCAGGATTATAACCATAGAAACAATTATCAGGATGACTAGGACACATAGAACTATTTCTCTTTAATGCAAAACCTCTTGCAGCAACTATTTGAGCTTGGAAATAAGCAGGATAATCCTTATGCCAACTTACTTCTGCTAAAGCTACACCAATAACATATTTTTCAAAATCAATAGTTTCTAAAACAGTATAATTATCTTTCTTAGCATCGCAGTTAACTAATTCTACTTGAACACTATTTAAATCAACAGTACCAGTTGTTAAAACACCATTTAAACTATAATTACATGATTTATTTGCACCAGTATTTGTATTATTCTTACGTTTTACTGCAGCTCCATCGCCAACAATAACAAAAAATACTAAAAAGAATAAAAAGAATATTAATAATATAATCAAACAAATCATAGGATGCGTTCTTATAAATAGTAACAATGCTTTTTTAGCTTTTTCATTAGCTTTAGAAGTCGCTCTTTCTCCAGCAGATGATGGACCATCACCATCATCACCTACAGAACGATCTTGTTTACGACCTATACCTAAACTATTTGAAAGACCTTTTTTTACTTTAGCTCCTAAACCACCCATCATTCCACTAGATTTTTTTTCGTTATTATCAGAAGCACTAGGTTTACCTTTAGGTTTTCCACCATCATTTTCGCCATTTTTAGTTCTATTATTATGATTAAAATTTCTTCTAGAATTAGCAGTAGGATCACTACCATTACCACCAGCTCTAGATGAACCATTATTCCTATTTCTTAATGCACCATAACCATTACCAGCAGGTTTAGGACCACCATTAGTTCCTCCACTATTTCCTGAAGAACCATTATTACCGCCATTACCTCCTTGTTGACCAGGTTTTTGACCAGGTTTACCTAAACCACCATTATCATTTTTATTAATACCATTACCAGGTCTTTGGCCTTGTCCAGGATTTGTATTAGCAGGCAAATTTTGTTGATTAGTTACATTACTAGTAGTTTTACCATTAGTACTTGAATTAGAAGTCTGAGTAGATGAAGATGAACTACCAGATTGATATGGAGTTGCTCCATAACCATTACTTCCTGGTTCACCAGGATCATGTTCATCTGCATCTCTTTGATCTAAATGTTGATTAGGAGGAGCAACACCATTTTGTCCATTTGCTCCATTACCTGCTTGATCCGGATTGTCTGGATTTCCATTTGGATTATATCCAGGTCCTTCTTGACCAGGATGATTTGGATCATTAGGATTAACATTTGGATTATTTGGATCTACATTTGGATTATTTGGATTATTTGGATCATAAGGATTAACAGTATCATCACCTGTATCTGTATGAGTCTCTCCATTTTCATTTTGAACCTCACTATTTTCTTCCTCTTCTCCTTCATGTTCAGGATTATCTCCTTCTTCTCCTTCTCCATTTTCTTTATTTTTACCATGTTCTTTTTGATATTCATCACTCATATAATCTGGTTCTGTATTAGGATCATAATCAGTACCAGCAACATTACTTGGAATACCTGCATCTCCACACATATCTGATAAAGTATTATATAATTTAGAATTATCAGATGAATTGTAATAATAATCTGGCATTCCAACTTGATTTGCAATAGCAGCTAATTGTTCATGTTCAGTTGCATCTTGAGGATAATCTAATCCCAATCTAGAAGCCATGTTTTTCATTTCATTATTCATATACTGAACACCACCATATCATAAAAAGTATACCATATTATAAACATAAAAAAAAGCACATAAGTGCTTTTTATAATCCACCACCTGAACCAAAAGAATCTAATTCTTCTTGTGTACAAACGACATGAATTCTCATACGTCTACTACCACAAATAAATAAAGCTTCTCCTTGATTATAATACTTAATACTATCCATTTCACTTTCATTTAAATCAACAAGTAATCCTAAATCTTCAACTGCTTGTTTCTTTAAATTCATAACTAAATAATAAGATGCATTATCAAATATTGCTTTACCATGTACTAAAACATTTGGTGCAGCAAAATCTGTTGGTTGTTGAGTAATAATTATAGTACCAGTATTATACTTTCTAGCACGTCTTTGCATTTGAGCTAAGAACTCTGCTCCTAATTCATTACGAGTAGATAATAATACGTGTGCTTCATCTACACATAATACTGTAGTAGTTTCTTTATCTAAACTTAAACCCCATGCAAATTTCAAAATATTAAAGAATAAAGCATTTCTAATATTTTCATCACTATTCATTAATTCTTTAATATTAAATACTATAATATCACTATCAATTTGTAATGTAGTATGACCTGTAAAATAATATCTTAACTCTCTAACTAAAGGTCTTATTTTTAATTCAAGTCTTTCCATTATATCTCTTTCACGAGTTTTATCTGGCATAGATAATAATCTACCTTTTACAGTTGCATATACATCATCAAATGTAGGAAAATCTTCTGATTTATAATTACTAAAATCAGAATCAAAATCTATTTTATAACGTTTATATGTATCCTGTACTACTTCACTAAACATTGCTAAAACATCTTCTTCAATAGTAGGAGTAAGATATTTCATAAATGCTTTTAATGATTGTAATGCTCTAGTTAAAACAGTATAGCCTAAACCTTGAGCTAATTCTTCTTCATCAGCATCAGCAACAATCTCAAGTGGATTAATCATACCATATTCTCCACCTTTACCAAGGTCTAGATAACTACCTTTAACATTTTTGCACATTTCCTCAAGTTCACCTTCAGGATCTATACATATTACCTTATATCCATTTCTAATATGACTTCTTATTAATAACTTAGCAGCAGTTGATTTACCACTACCAGAAGTACCTAAAATAATAATATTGGCATTATTTCTATTATGTTCTTTCTTAATTTTAAATAAGAATTGATTAAATAATATAACACCACCTGAGAAATCTACACCAAGAAGTGTTGAATCTCCTGGATCTTTTATACTATCGAAAACAAATGGATACATAGCAGAAATTGTAATAGATGGAATTGGTGTACCAATTCTCTTTTCAACATCAGGTTTTGGAAATATAGGTATTATAGAACGTAATACCTTTTCTTGTTCAAACATTAAAGGTATTGCTTTCATACCCAAAGCATCTACATAACTTCTAACTTGTACTTTCTTTAATTCTAATTCTTCAGGATTATTAGCTGTAATCATAATATGTAATTGAAAATCAAATATTCTAGCTTGAGTAGCAGCTAACATTGAAATAAAATTCTCTAAAGATTCATAATCTTGTCTAATTGATTCTTGATATGTTTGATCTCTTTCAGTTTGATATCTCATCTTTAAATCAGATACCTCTTTATTTAACATATCTCTAATAGTAGAAAATTCAATTGGTATATGTTTAGCAACAATCTTAACACCAGATATATTAGTTAAATTAGCTAAGAAACCTGGATTAATATATTTAGGATAACTAATAACAGTTAATATTGTAGCATTCTTACCACTGATAACAAATTCAGTAGGTTTAAACTCCATTCCTTTAGGAGCAATTTCACTCTTAAGATTCATCCTGTCATCACCGTCCCAAATGTAGTTGTCATTCCACCATTTAAGAAATTATCTAATATCATTCTTAAATCAGCATTTGATACTTGAGAAGAATTAATATTTGCATTAGCTAAACTAGCTATTAAATTATGAATTCTTTTTTGAACTAATTCTAATCTCTTTTCTTTAAATATAATAAAGTATTCTGTATCAACAACATTATATTCAGCACTCATAAATGCATTAGCTTTATTAATATCTTGAATTATTAATTTTCTAATAGCACCATCAGCAGTTTTTTGATACAAAAGTTGTAATTGAGAAAGATATAAATTAATATCAACAGGTCTATCTGCAACAATTAACCAAAATTCAAAATCAATCATATTATAGAAATTTTGTAAATTGAACAATACTCCTTCTCTTTCATCATTATCAAGAATAAATATATTTTTTGGAGAAACCTTAATACCAGTTACATAATAACCATTATCAAGTTGAATCATTCCATTCATTATATTCTTAATAGGAACCCAATCTTCTGTATACTTACTACCACCACTATTATTATTAGAATCTTGAGACGCCGCGTTGTTCGTTTTCTCTATTATCGCCATAGCATGCACACCAACCTTTCCAAACATATTTTCTTCTATTTGTATAAAATTTATTAACATTACCTATTAAAGTCATTACATTATGATAGTTAGGTATAGGCAAAACTAAAAATACTGCAATTAATGCTGGACTAGCAAGTCCAATTAATACAAGTAAATTATTATCTTGATAAACAAGTAATAATACCACAGAAATAACAATTCCTATTAAAAGAACTAATAAATCTGGACCTGTAAATAAACTTAAATATAATTGCGATTTTTTAGAGTTTGCAGGAATTAAATAATTTGTATTCATGTATCACACATTCCTTTCTATCTATCCTATTTACGGCCACCGCCGCCACCAGATGCTTGACGTTGTCTTTGTTTTGTTTGGTTAATGTAATTAGATAATTTAACATGACTACGTCTAAATGCATTAGAAATAGTATTTGAAGCAGATACGTTTTCAACCGCTTGACCAGTTCTAGCTTGTTCTGTATATTGTGATTCATCCCAGAAACCATCACTAGCAGTTGTACCATCACTTCTATGTTCAGTATAATGATATTCAACTTTACCATTTGCAGGATTCTTTTCACGAACTACTTCAACTACATTACCAGCTGAATTAGTAATAAATGCTTTATCATGAGCTTGTAAAGCAGCTGCCATTTGTTGCTCATCTAATTGACCTTCTAAAGCTGCAGTTCCCATATAATCACGAATGAATTCACCTACTGTTGTTTCAATTTTCTTGTCACGAAGTTGAAAATGACCAGTATGTTGTCCTGTTTCAGAATCTATATCATCAAATACTTTAACTTGATATTCAAATGCTTGAGAAGCATTTTGTTTCCATAAATAACTTTGTTCCAACATAGAGTTGGCAGCCTTCATGGCTTTTTCATCACCTTTACCTAACTTAGATACCCAAGCAAAATCCTCTGCTGTTTCCATAACATCGTTCATCTTCTTACGACGAGCTTGTAATTCACCAATTCTAGCATTCAATCCTTCACGTTGTTCAGCTTCACTCATTGCATTAAATGCTGATGCAGCATCTGCATCACTACCATATGTAGTACCAGGATTCTTACGTCTCATATAATTTGCTTTATCTCTTTCAGACATCTTTTCAAGAGTCATGTTTTCAATTTCTGTATCCATTTGACGAATTTCAGCAGCTTGTGCTTTAAATGCAGTAGCAACAGCATCTCTTGTAGTATCTTTTGTCTTAGAACCAGATGCATAAGCACCTAATAATTGTTCATCACTTTTTAAGTCAGCTGTACCAACAAAATATCTTCTAGCATTAGCAAGTCTATCATGTAATGGATCAGTTTCATAATTTGTAGTACGAGCATTCCTTCTTGCTTCATCAAGTTTTTGTTGAGCAGCATCAATTCTATCATTATCTCCACTTGCTCTTGCTGCTCTTAACTCATCACGAGCTTCACGTACTTTTGCAGCAGCATCATTTTGAGCTTTAACGCCATGATTATAACGTGTTTCTTTATCTCCAGCTCTTTCACCAGCTCTAGCAGATTTATCTAAAGCTTCTTTAAAACTACCAACTGGTTTACCTTCTTTATATCTATTATAAACTGAATCATAAGAACCTCTTGCAAATCCTCTAGCTCCAGATCCAGCTATCATACCTAATTTTCCACCTAAACCAGCATTTTTAAATCTATCAGATCTTCTAGCATTAGCTATTGAGTTTGAAGCACCCATTATTTGACTACCAACAATAGAACCAGCAGTAAATAAACCACCATTAGCAAGTTTTTCTCTAATACCAAGTTTCATTGAACCTGATTTCATACCAAATACTTCACCAATTAAATTAGGTGCTGTTTTAGCAAATGCAACTAAACCTAATATTAAGGCAGCTAATGCTAAAACAGTTTCTACTGTTGATAAATCTTGATTTCCCCACAACTTTTCTGTTGTAGAGAATAAATCAGTTAAGTGACAGATAATATAAATACAAATGTAGACGACGGATATTCGAATAAATACCTCTACAAAAGTTCTAATAACATCTTTAATATAATTATTAAAATTCTCACTAAATTCAGGTAATACAGATAATATTAACGGTATAGGCGCTATTATCTGATAATAAGCTAATTTAGCTGCCCTAAATCCCATATCAATACTAAATGATACGAATACATATAATACGAATGCACCAGCAATTGATGAAATAATAAATGTATATTGAATATCACCATCAATTACTTTTTGAACAAAGGCACTAAAAATATAGAAATTACCTGTTGAAGATGCAATACCATAAGCATCTTCTAAGGTTATCTTTTTATCCGTATACTGACTTATAGTTTCAGCCTGATTATGAGATGTAATAGCCGTAACTGCCGCTCCAATTGCAGCAATACCTAAACATACCCATCCAATAGGATTCCATCCATTTGCTGCACCAATTACAGCTAAAGTACCTGTTGCTACAGCAAGAACACCGGTAACTGCCGATTTAACATATAATTCTTCTGCATTAGCTTCAATATCTTTAGCTTCTACTCCATCAGGATAGAAAAATGCTTGCCATACAGAAGCTGCAGTTAAAGCACCACCAACGTTTTTAATTTCTTCATTATAATGAACTGTTCCAACAGAAACTTGATTACCATTTCCATCTTCAACAGAACCAACATTCATTGAATCATCACCAGTTCTAAAGAATAACTTAGTAATAACATCTTTCTCTAAAAATAATGATTGACCTTGATACATTAAATTAAAAAATACTGGAGTTAAAGCTAAACCTAATACAGCAATAACTATCTTTTTTAAAATAGTTGGTGCACTTAATTTACCTTTAGTCATTTGATCAGGATCAATAATTGCTTTCAAAATAGCATATGCAAGAACAAATAACATAACAACACCAATAATAACATATATCTTATTAGCAATACTTGTATATGCATCAGAAGATAAAATACGTGCACTTGCAACAGCCATAAATATTCTATATGCACTTGCTATAAAAGAATAAATTGCACCATCTAATAATAGTAAAACTCCATAAAAAGCTTCACCAATTGCTTCTCTTATTAATAATAAGCTCACACAAACTCACTCCTAACCAATACCACATGTACTATACCAACCCAACAGTGGAAATAAAAAATTAATTAATGTAGGTATAAAAAATAACACTAATGCCAACCCTATTCGTTTCGCTGTCTTAACACCAGCTTTATTCAAAGCTTCTTTGTCTTGACTAGCTGCTGCTTTAACAAACTCAACTATTGAAAAAGCCAAACATAATAAAGGAGCCATCCATTTAAATACACCAAATATTTGATTTAAAAAATAAGCAGTTGAGTCTTCATCATTAACATCACCAAATAAAGATTTACAATCTTCCTCAACATCATCTAATTTATAAATAACATCTACAGAACATGTAGTACTCGCTTTAACTTCATTTATAAAACAAAAACATATAAATAAAGAAATAATAATAAATAGTACTTTCTTCATTTAATATCCACCTCATATCATAAATTATAACATAAAAAAAGTGATATTAAAACAAATATCACAATTTAAATCAATTTTATAATTACAAACTAACTGCCTGTACATCAACTATTTGGTACATCCATTATTTGGGCTCTTAATACAATTAGCACAAATATCATAATCATCTGCAACTGATTCATTAAAGAAACCAATCATCTTAAAGATTGCACTTACTAAAGTAGGAATAAAGAATATAACAATAACAGCTATAATTCTATATACAACTGATTTTGCAGCTTTTTTAATTTCATCATCTTTACTTGCTACAACAGCTTTACCAAAATCAATAATACCAAAAATAATTACACAAACGATTAAAATAATTGTAACAATTCTTAAAATGTTACCTACTAATTGCCAAATATCTCTAGTAGAATCACAAAAACCTGAAGCAGTACCAACAACTGCGCCTAAAAACATAATATTTTCCCTCATTTCTAATATAATTGTATTGAAAAAAACAAATAATGTCAATAGTTTATCTATTCTTTTACAATACCAAATAACTTAATACTCTTATTATTATCAGCAGGTCTATTTTTATCAAAACCTAACTTATTTAAAAATTCATCCAATACCCTATGTTTATCTTTTTTATCATCAAGAGGAGGAATATTTTGGAAAATATTACATCCAGCTTCTGATTCAAATCTTCTAACATCTTCACTATCAAGAAGACTCTTTATCAAAACAACCTTCTTACCTCTAATTTTTTCTAAAATATTTCTATCTCTTCTCATCATTTTATTAATCATTATTGTACTTGGCTCAATCAAATAAATCATCTCAGTACAATTAGCTTCTTCCGGACTATTATTAATATCTATTAATATAATATTATAATTATTAATAGGATTCTTAATTATAGATTGCAATTCCTTACTACTAATACTTCTTAAATCAGGATCATTAAATAATAAGAAATCATTCT
>Ga0310690_10006691_pt1 | contig 15065 bp, 18 predicted proteins | sample AusTroGonzalo_MG_2_FD_207661 | JGI IMG/M metagenome (GOLD analysis project Ga0310690, IMG submission 207661) | Bovine rumen microbial communities from tropical cattle in Woodstock, Queensland, Australia - Gonzalo_04 (v2) (version 2) | ecosystem: Host-associated > Mammals > Digestive system >...
TTACAAGGTAATAAAATTTGGTTTAATACAAACAAATCAGTTATTGTAAGTGGAACTACATATTATGAAATGATTTGTGCTAAAATTTCTCCAACAAGTTGGACTTATTCAAATAAAATATATACTCCTAATGATTATTCAAATTTAGACTTTGTAGTAAGATATGTTTAGCAATCATTTCTTTCTAATTCATCATATAAAAAATATATTGATAGAGTAGATGGACAAAATAGTAATCAATATTTAAAATATGTTGATTTTAAGAAAACAGATATTGGATCTTCTGTATTTCATCCATCTAATTCAGCTATAGATATTACTACTGATGAATCGTATCTATTTAATAATTATTATGAAGCTCCTAGAAATGTATTTTATATATACAATAATGGAGCAATGACTTTAGATTCTGATGCTGGTGATTATTATGCTGTGCAAAGAGTTGTTACAGCAGGTATGTTTAAAGATGGTAAGTTTAACTCTGATTATATAGAAACAAAAAATATAATAGCATTTGACACAAATGGATTTGTAAAAAATCCAGATTTTGATATTACTGAGCCTATTTCTGATAGTAATTATCCTGTATTAAATCAATCTACAAGTTAGATAGACAAATCTGCTCCATTTGTTGTAGTGTCTGGAACTACTGGAAAGATTACTGCACAAGGTATGGATTTAAAAGAAGCAACAATTGGAGATTCATCTTAGTCTATCCATTTAACTGATAATAAAGGACATAGACAAGTAGAAGATGTAAATTATCCTGCTATATATTTTAAAAAGGGATAGACAATAAAAACTAAAATATCTAGTATTGGTAATTATACAAAAGAGGAGAGTCCAATATATAACTATTAGTTAGATAGTTAGAATGCATATAGCAATAATACTGAGGAAGGAAAAATTGAATTTGATGCGACAAATAGTAGTCCAATTTCTGTACAATTTTAGGATGTAATATTAAATAGAAATTTAAAAGATGCAAATGGAAATATTATTACAAATCCATCTTCTGTAAGTCAAGTTAATGCAGTGAGATATTCTTTAGGAGGTAATCCTGTTTATAACTATATATATTCACCAAGTTATCACACACATTTTCAAAATGGAGAATTATTAGATAGTAGAAAATTTATTAAAAGAATTGCACAATTTACATTATCTAAAAGTTAGAGTAAATATATTACATTAAGTGATTCATTAGTATCATTAACATTGCATGATATTGCACATAGAGGCAATATAGGTATTAACGATACATTTGAAACTTTTTCTGGATATATAACTTTAATATCTGGTTTTAGAATAACTTGGGAAACGACTGTTGAGAGAACTATTGATGATAGTGATCATTATCTTAACCATAAATGGATATCTCAACAAAATTGTATTATTAAAAGAGATAGACAAGTTACAGTAAATAATGGTGCAAAGGAAATAGGATTATCAGATGCTGAGAAAATCACTACTTTAACTGGAGAAAAATATCAAAATAATTCAATAAATATTACAAATTATCATAATAATGATATAACATATTATTTAGAATATGTTGCTTTAATATAGATTGATAATAATTATAATATTAAAGATTATATACCAACTACTCATACATCTCCTGGAATAGTAGAGCCGGAAATTATAGATTAGCAAGCTTTCAGTATAAATAATTATTAGGATACAGATAATCTCTATGACCCAACGTAGTATAATACCCCTACTATCACAGAAAGTACTGATCTTAGTGCTTGGAATCCAACAAATGCTCCTGATAGTTATAGTATTACTGGAACAGTAGCATTATCTAAGTATGTAATTACTTTAAGAAATAATAATTTACAAACTAATTTATAGGGAAATGGTTTAGGAGTTGGTGTTAATAGTAATAATTATTTTGGAGTATACTTAGTATCTGACGAAGAAAATAATTCTTCTATTAATTTTGATTTATTATCTGAGGGAAGTGGAATATCTTTTTCAAAAGGAATATCATTAAACACACTTTCTAATTATAGTATGAATAGGTATATTCCAATATTAAATGGCACTTTATTATCAAATCAACTTATATATGCAGGATCTAGTCTTAGTGGTATACCTCCTGTTTATAATTTTAAAGGAAATACACTTATTTAGAAGAGTTTAACAAACAATAATTTAGATAAAAAATTATTATGTTATTATAATTCAGGTAATTTATTAGATTTATTTGATTTTCATAATATATCTGGAACAGTTATTTCTATATTATATTATAAACAAAATGATTTATATATATCTGTAAAGGGTAATAGAATTATTATAATATTTGGAAAAGATTGGAATAGTATATTTAATAAATTTGGATTTAGTAAAGATTAGTTATCAATTAATTTAAATGGAATATCGGAAGTTAGATTTTTAACCACACCTGATTCTATAGAACGAGAATAGAGGCCAGTTTTTCCGAGTTTTGCTAAAGTACATAATTTTTTAGATTAGACAACAAATGTAGGAGTATTGGTTAAAAGTAGTGGTGTTACTATAGATACAGATCCTGTAATTTTTTCATGGGATGATAATGATTAGCCTGATAATACACAAAACACATTATCTGAAGCTGATGAAGATTAGGAAATTATAGATTTAATCTATTCAATTAGAATTGATTTATATTATTTAGCTACTACAACTAATATTAGACTTGGAGATTTAAATATTTAGATTAACTATGCTCCAAAAATTTAGAGTTAAAGTTAATTTTTAATTAATTTTCATATAAAATACTTTGAATTATTTTAAATATTAGTTATAATAGACTAAGTAGATGATACTTATGTTTAACTTAAATGAATTAATGTAATATGAATTTTGACGAAATTGATTTTGAACCAATCGAAGGAAATGAGCCAAATCCTTAGGTAAACAATCCTTCTGAGAATGGTAACGATGGTGGAAATCCATCTGAACCAAATCCTCAAAACCCAAATCCAAACTCTGATACAAATCCAAATAATGGTAATGGAGGTTCGGATAATGATAAAGAAGATGTTATCACTAGTTTCTTAAAATATAATGGAATTAGTGATCCAGAACATATTAAATTTGAAGATGATGATGGAATTGTAAAAGATAAGTCTTGGAGTGAACTATCTTTTGAAGAAAAAATGAACATTCTTACTACTTCTGGAAATGAACCAGAACGTGATTTATCAGATGATGAAATTATGTTCATTAATGAACTTAGAGCAAGTAAATTATCTCCTACACAATATATAAATACAATTCGACAAAAAGCAGCTCAAGATTATGCTGAGTATTTACAAAATGCTCCGCAATATTCAATAGATGATTTAAGTGATGATGAAATTTTTATGCTAGATTTACAAGACAAGATTGAAGATGCCTCTGATGAAGAAATTAAATCTGCCTTAAATAAAGCTAAAGAAGATTCACTCTTTGAAAGAAGAGTTGCTGGTATGAGAAAAGCTCTAAAAGAACAAGAAGAGCAATATAAACAACAAATGTTAGCTGAACAACAGCAAACACAAAATGAACAATTTAATCAATTTAAAGATTCTGTTCTAACCAGTATTCAATCACTTAATAAGGTCGGAGATTTAGATTTAAATTTAGAAGTTGAAGACATGGAAGACATTGCTTCCTTTATTTTAGATATGGATGATTCTGGAATGAGTTATTTTGGAAAAGCATTAAATGATCCAAAAACACTTGTCGAAATGGCTTGGTGGACTCTTAAAGGACGCGATGCTCTCAACAGTATTTCTGAATATTTTGTAAACGAAATAAAGAACCAAAAACAGATTAGTTATCAAAAAGGTCTAGAAGATGGTAAAAAATCTTCTAGCAGAGTTGTTTATAGACCATAGAATACAGGAGGTAACCCTGGTGTAGCATCTATAGATGATATCTATGGTTAATAAAATGTTTATTAGTTAATTTAAAAATAAAATTTAGTTATGATTGTTGCAAATTTTGTTACTAATCGCCCTACAATGAGTGAAACTCATACATATGAAGACTTTTACAAATTTTTAGGAACTAAACCTCATATGTTAGGCGTTGTATCACGTATGAATACAGATTTAACAGCTGACTTTTTAACTCGTTCGTTAGCTAACATTTACTATAACGATGAAAAGAAAGCTAATAAGTTCCAAGCTATCGATTCAATGTATTTTGAATGGGAAATTGAGGATTCTTATATTAAACGTATTCCTTTTGCAGCTGATGTTGCTGAAGATGGTGCTAACGGCACTGAAATTACTATGGCTTTTACTGAAAGATATTTTGAAAAATATGATATCTTTAAAATTGACGAAAGCCGTCAGCAATGTATCGTTGTAAGTCGTCCTATTCGTAAGGCTGACAATTATTGGGAAGTTTAGGTACGTTTAATTGACAATTCTTATGATACTACTCTTGATCTTACCGCTTGTAAAGCTGGTATGACTTGCAGATTCCAGTCTAATGCTCACCCTGAGTTATCAGAAGAAGGATATACAAAAGAACAGAGTTCAGTTAGTAAACATAGAAATTATCTAACTCTTTTCCGTAATGATATTAGTTATTCAGAACAATACAAACTTCTTGAAGATGTATTTATCAAAATCGGACAGGGTAAAGATAAAAATAGTTTAACTGAAACTATTTATCATATGGACACTGTTGAAAAGAAACTTCTTGACAACTTTATGTTCTCAAGAGCTCAAGGTTTACTTTTCAATAAATGTAATATCAATCCTAAAACTGGTAAACCTACTATCGTAGATCCAGATACTGGACGTGGAATTACAATTGGTGATGGTCTTGTACCTCAAATCGAACGTTTTGCTTCTAAATATGCTTATAGCAGAATGACTCTTGAATTATTCAACACAATCATTCGTACTATGAATGAAAAAGCTAACAAAGTTACTGGTAATAAATACCACTTCTGCGTTAACGAAAAAGCATGGAATGATGTACAAATCGTTCTTGGAGATTATCTTGCTCGCTTCCATACTGATGGAGCTTATATGTGGTCAAAATCAGCTAATGGATATGTAAGTGTAGGTGCTACTTACGATACTTATTTAATTGCTGGTAACCAGATTACTTTCAGTGTTGACCGTGCACTTTCACGTGAATTTGGTAATGATAAAGGTTATATGATTTGTGTTGACTTAACAGCTGATGAAGCTAACAATCAACCTGCAATTGCTCAGTTCTCTCTTAAAGGAAAAGAATTTGTTAGCAACTCTATTGCTGGTGTTGGTGGATTAAATGGTGGTCAGTCAGGCCCAGTTGCAACTCCAGTTGCTGGTAGTAAACTTGTTTTACACGGATATGCTGGTATTGCAGTCTTCAATCCATACAGAAGTTTTATAGCACAACAAATTTAAGATTTTATTTCAACTTTTATTTGACAAGAATTTTTAACTTGCATTTGACAAGAATTATGGTTATATTTAAATAAAATTAAAAATAATATGCATAAATATAACTATAATTATAAAATAACTAATACAGAAACTAATGAATTCTATATAGGAGTTCGTAGTTGTGATTGCGAAGTAGAAAAAGATAAATATATGGGTTCTAGTTCAGTTTGGACTAAACTTTATATTAAAGAACATAAAAAAGTTCTTGTCAAAGAAATCCTATTTATTTTTTCAACAAGAAAAGAAGCTAATGATAATGAAGTAAAACTACTTCAAAAATATAAAGATGATCCATTATGTATAAACAAATATTTTGATTATACCCCAGACGTTACAGGAACTAAACAAACGCCGGAATGGATAGAAAAACGTAAATTATTTGGTGAAAGAAATGGAATGTTTGGTAAACATCATTCTGAAGAAACTAAAAAGAAAATCTCAGAAAAATTAAAAGGAAGAGAAGTAAGTGAAGAAACTAAAAAGAAAATTGGAGATTTTCATAGAGGTAAAATAGTTTCACAAGAAACCAGAGATTTACAATCTAAAGTTAGAAGTTCAGAATGGACAATAACTGATATTGTTACAGGAGAAGTATTTATTGGATCATTAGCAGAATTCTGTAAATTACATCTTGATGAAAATTTAAAAATGGATACATTAAGAAAAGCTGCAAAAAATCAAAACATCTGTCATAAACGCTATAAAGTCATTAAAAGTGTGGCTTCTACTGGAAACGGTAGTCGAAAATCGGGTGAAAACGGGGAACCTCTAGAAGTAGACAATCCCGTAGGAAGCTCAGAAAGTGCAAATAGTACTGAGAACCTCTAACGACTAATAGGTGAGTAGCACAAACAATAATCCTAACACGAGTGCCCGACATCCTAAACGGATGGTGATATAGTCTGAACTAAGGTATAACAAAAGAAGCCTTAGATGTATATGATAAAGAGCATATACGATAACACATTGATAGAAGCTTTATCTGCCAAGAAATCTGAGATTAAAAAATAAAGAATTAAATTAAATTTTTAGGATAAAGGGGGCTGACTACGCCTCAGCTCCCTTTTTATTTTATGTTAATGTAAATATGGCAATTTCAACAAATGATATTATTATTTTGAGAAGTGTTTTTGGCAAGGTTGGTCAAAAATACTTTATCCAACCCTGTAGAAATCCAAAGACTGGATAGTTTCCGGAATTTGTGAAAAGAGTTAATTCTATGGGTGATATGATTTTAACAGATGAGGAACGCAATAGTGGTAAATATTTTATTCCAGAAACTGCGGTTTTTGTGATTGAAGATGGAAAAACCTTCAATCTTAAAGATGAAATTGAATCACGTCAATGGGAAGCTATTAAAAACTGTCCATTTATTGCACCTTCTAGAGATGCTAAAGATGCTCAAGGGAATTATTTAATTGATGGTACAATGGGATGGAGTAACCCAACTCCTAGATATGGACGTGCTGAACTTTATGTTTATAAACCAGAAGAAGAAGCTAATCGTCGCATTTCTAAGAAAGATAAATACCGTCAAGCTCTTAACTTTATTTATGATGACAAACGAGGTGCAGAAGGTAGACTTCTTATTTGTCGTTTACTTGGTAAAAATATGAAGGGTATAAGTGATGCTGATGTCACTGATTATTTAACTTCTGTAGCTGAGTCTGATCCAGATAAAATTATTACAGCATACGTTGGTAGTGATACTTCGTTGAGATTGCTGTTTATAGAAGCAAAGGATAAAAGAGTTATCTATGTTAAAAATAAACTTTATATGTATGCAGATAATATAGTTCTTGGAACTACAGATGATGCAGTTATAACATGGATGAAAGATCCTAAAAATAAAAAAATACTCGAACTCATCAAGCGAGATACATATCCAGATATGTATAAAGATGATGAAGAAGAAAATAATAAAAATAAAGAAAAGTGATTTACTAACATAAAACGATATAGCAATGACCCTAAGATAGGTATATGAAGGTGTTTTAGTAGAGTTAAATAAAGTTCAAGCCCCATCAATGCTGCTTGAAGATTTTAATTATCTCGCTAATAAAGCTATAAATCAGTATATTAACAAAAAATATAACGTATATGATGTAAATCAGTAGTCCACAGATGATTTAAGAGTATTAAAGTCAACTACTGTATTAAATGTTACTAAAACTACAAAATATGGTAACAATGTAAGTGGTGATGTAATATCTCAAAATTCTTTATATGGAGCTACTTATGAAGCTTTTCTTCCTGCCGATTATCTACACTTACTTAATTGCGTTTGCAATTATAAAGTAAAAAAATAGTTTAAATGCTATGACCCAAATACATATGTCCAATTTGGAGCTGTGCGTTTAACTGCTGATTTATGGGGATAGATTATTAATAATTTCTATATGAAACCTTCATATAAAAAACCTTATTACTATCTTCATAATGTAAACGTTGATGAAGTTGTTCCTACTAATCCTTATAATTCAAGCACAGGTGAAGGCACTGATATGAATAAGGATAGATATGAAGTAACTCCTTATTTTGAACAAGTTGATTAGTCTCAAACTCCAACTCCAACAGCTACAATTTAGTATTTTACTAAAGATGGAAATCGTTTTATTCCATGTGCATTTCCACTTACAGCATTTGCTGCTGGAGTTGATTATTATACATTAGGAAATGATCCTTATGTAACAAATCAATTAGGAAACACTAATTTACCAAGAACTTTTAGTCTTGATGGTTCAGTGGATGCTTCATTAGTTGAAAAACCAACTGCACAACGTTTAGCAAATACTTCAAAAGTAAGAATTGAAATTAGAACAGGAAAGGATGATAGTATATTTGATTTAAAGAGTATCTATATCGACTATATTAAAGCTCCACAACATTTACGTTTAACACAAGAGCAGATAGACTTAACTGAAGATACATCACAAATGATGGAATTTCCAGATTATGTTTGTCAAGAGATAATAAATGAGCTGACCCATTTAATTATGGAAAATTCAAGTGACCCAAGATTACAATCACATGTTCCAATTTCAATGTCGATTGCTAACCCAGCTCAGGCACCGACAGAGAAATAATTTTAAAAACTAAAAAATTATGTTAAATTTCACAACAACAACTATCGTTAATAGTGGTAACAGCATTTTTGCCGATGCTACTAACAAATTATTCCGCATCAAATACGGACCAGAACTTTATAATGATGGCTCAATTCATAAAGCTGTCTTAGTAAAGAAACAAGCTTATGTAGCTGCAACTCCTGCTGTTGCAAAAGTAGCTCTTCCTACAAATAGTGCAGATAATGCTGGTATTTACCGTATCGCAATGTATATTAGATTAAGAAATAATAACAATCCTTATTTCTATAATAACTGGACATTTAAAGGAAGACCTTTATATATTGAATTTACTTTAGGTGCAACAAACGCAACTGGTGATACAATTGATACAATCGTTGCACGTGCTAAAAATATGATGTTAGCTCAATATGGCTACGATTTAGTAAAATTCGGTAAACAAGATGCTACTAATGCTGTTTACTATGCAGATGCTGCTGAATATAATGCTGCTAAAGGAACTTCATTAGATGCTACTGCTTTTGCAGCTCTTACAGATGCAGAAAAAACAAAAGTTGCTGCTACTCCAGATATGTTAACTATCACTGCTGTTGATCAATGGGAAATCTTCATGGATCAAGATGCTAATAGTGGAGTTAAATTAGAAGTTTTAAAAACTGTTGATACAGCTGGTAATGTTGTTACTGGTTCAACAAGTCTTCCAACTCATGAAGAATTCGTTGCTTCAGATCAAGGAACTGTTACAGTTGATAACGGTAATGAAGCATTTGGAGATTTTGCTCACATTGTAAAAGACTTACGTCTTCCTACTGATGCAAATCGTAGATGGCAAGGAATTGCTGAAGGTGATGTCTTTGGTGGAGAACCAAATGATGACAAACCAATGCCAAATGGTCAGTATACACAGTATACAATCCAATATACTTCAGAACGTGGTGTTCTACAGCAAACTGCACTTGGTGGTGTTGCTACTTCACGTACAGTTCATGTATTCTATGTAGAAAGTGCTGCTACTTCAGCATTTGAAACTGCTTTAACAACTTCTACAATTGGTACAAGCGAAGGAACTGCTGACTTAATCTGATAGATTTAAAAATTATATTAATAATAGGAGGCAAGGGCTCATTAAAAGCCTCTGCCTCCTTTTTTATTTATAAGTATGTATACAAAATTAGCATCTGCTGTTATAAATGATGTTTATTCTGGATTAGCTGGTCTACATCATAATCTTTCATTATCTCAGGAACAGATTGAAGATGAAATTGTTGCTTTAAGATTACAAGTTATTAAAGAATATCAATTAAAAGGAATATTACCTTTAAAAGATCTTTTAGTTGCAATTAATTGTATTCCTGTAGATTGTAAAGATCTAGAACGTTGTCCAATTTGTAAACCAGGATACAAAACACCTAATGCACATTTCGAAATTCCTCAAATTATAAATGGATTCGGAACTGCAGCTATAGCTTATATTGGTTCAGTTGACAGACAAAATCCTTTTACTTTTTATGTAAGTGCAGACTTTCAACAAAAGTATTAGAAATATAGAAAAAGAGGTAAAGATAGACCTTATGTATATATTGATCCTACTCCAAATGAAAATAATATGTATGATGGATATATATTTAATGCACCTTTACTTAAAGTTATTTCTGTTGTTGGAGTATTTAAAGACTTACGTCAATTAGAAGGATATGATTGTTGTGGATCTTCAGAAGAACCAGAAAACTATAGTTTTATAGATATTGAAGTAAAAAATAGATTAGTGTAGCAGAAAGTTAACTACTATCGTTAGTTACATATGCCTAATTTACCTAATGATCAAAAATACGTATAATGGATATACATTACGCACAATATCTGGCAAATGAGCTATATGGAATTGATATGCCAGAAGATAAATTTGAAGAATTAGCTCTTATTGCTTATAATCATATAGGTAATAAAAATTGTAGAACTTATAGATATTTTGGAAGTGTAGATCCAAAAACATTAAGTTTGGAACTACCTTGTAATGCTATGCATGTAATCTCTGTATGTGGAGCTTGGGAAGATTGGGAACATGTGACTAATAAACATTGGCATGGTGACCCAGATAGCTTTGCTATAGAACAATATATTGAAAGAACTAAAATGTTTACTGATCCTTTATATCAGCCAGGAAAGTTTTTAAAGTATGAATAGATTGGTCATACCTTATATTTTGATAAACCTTACCGTTTTGTAGGAGTATTATATAAAGGGGAAGTACTTGATGACAATGGTTTACCTGATATAAACGATAAAGAAGCTAACGCAATTGCTGTTTATATTGCATATACTCAAAAGTATAAAGAAGCTTTACAGGTAATGGATAAAAATATCATGGCATCTGTATAGATGCTTAAACAAGATTGGATAATTAAATGTGATCAAGCAAAGACTCCAGAATATATAAATCAAAATCAGATGGATGAAATCTTAGATGCAAAAACAAGCTGGAATCGTAAACAATTTAATAAATCTTTAAAACCTATTATTTAATTTATGAATTATGCTTTAGGATATGCCTGGAAGCTTGATGAAATATTCCAAAACTTTAAATCATAGAATCTTTTAATTGATTGTGTTTCTCTTTAGCGACTTTATGGAGATAATCATAAGAAAAGATTATGTTATAAAGTTTTCAGAGAATGTGTAAAAATAATAGTTAATGATATAATTGATAATGATGTCGAATTTTAGCTTCCAACTGGTTCAAGAAAAACATCATTACAGATGCATACATATCGAGATGAAGAATTTAAAAAAGCTAGAAAGAATGGAAAATTTATGGAAGTAGATTTCATAGATTCTAACTTTATAGCTAATCAATTACAATTCTATATGTATGGCCATCGTAATATTCCAAAGGCTAAATAGGTTTATGTTAATAAAGAATTAAAAGAAAGAATTACTAAATACACAAATGAAGGCAGAGTTTATTACGGGAAGATAGTAAAGACTATTAAAGATTATTATCCACTTATAAAAGAAAAGTTTCCACTAATTCCTGATTCAGATTTATAGAAAATTTTGAATTTTGGATGGAAATCTTTATATTTAGTAAATACTTACGGTGGTGATGTTTTAATTAAAGATTCCGGATTTTGGTTTTATATAGGTGTACTTAGAAATGATTCTTTAGGACATTTCAATTACTATAAAATAAAATTACGAAATAAGATACGAGTTATGTATAATCGTAAGAAAATTCCTTGGGATGGATATTATTATTTTGGTTTAAGTGATGAACGTTATAAGGAATTTGTAAATAGTAAAAAGAAAAGAGGTCGTCCAAGAAAACATTATAACTTTGGTAATATTGTTTTATATAAACTTTGGGAAGATTGTTCATTATCTGAAAGTAATTTTAGATATTTCTTTAAAGTTCCATACCCAATTGATATGGGATTTACATTTTATAATGAGAACTTTAAAACTAAAGATGCTGAATTATTTTTAGAAAGAGAGCCACTTAAGTTTTAGGATATTTTAGTAATTAATAATGATTATGAATTAATATGAGACAACAAGGAGCAAATTAGTTTGATAAAGGTCTAAATTTAGATACTAATCCTATTGCAATGGATAACCATACTCTTACTGGAGCATTAAATGCTACAATGGTTACTATGAATGGTAATGAATTGGTACTTTAGAATGATATGGGTAATGCTAAAGTAGATTAGGCTCAACTTCCTGAAGGATATGTACCAGTTGGAATGAAAGAACACGGAGGAATAGTATATGTAGCTTCATATAATCCATTAAAAGGTGAAAGTTAGATAGGTTGTTTTCCTTCTCCTTAGAGAAATATAAGTTAGGATGATGCTGGAACACCAGAAACAGGTTTAAAGCCATTAATACAATTTATTGAAGATATCGATGAAAATAATATTGGCACTATTAAAAATGTTACAGATAGAGTATTATTAATAGGAGAAAATGATGATATTGTTAGAACAGGTGATAAGTTTGTTATTACTTATAATAATGCAAATCCATGTGATTATGAAGTTAATTATAATTATATAAAATTACGTGCTCTAATTATTAATTCTGATGGTACAAGTATAGATATTTCTGACGAATTAATTGATATGACTTAGAAATATTCTAATAAAGTTTACGATGGATCTGCTCAATCTCCAATAGCTTGGGGGACTGCAAAAGCTGTAGCACATACTCCTTTTATTAGAATTTTACATAATAATGATTCTCCAGATAATACGGATTATTCTATACATAAAAACAAAATTTGTGGAAAATTATATTTATAGGCTGAATTAAAATTACCTGCATATATAAACGTTAGTCTTATTACTGATGTAATACCTAATGATGCTGACCATCTAAAATTAACTATTACACCAAGAGCTTATAATGAAAGCGGAGAATCGTGGAATGGAAATGGAAGTGATTGGAGGGGTAATAATTTAAATGATTATGACATAACTGTTAAAAATGGTAATACTGTTATAACTCAAGTAGATGGTTCTTATACTGTTCCAAAAGATGCTGTTATAGAATATACAGTATATCCAAAATATAATTATGGTGTTGATGGTAATAATCATCCTATTTATGGAAAAGTTGAATCACTTAAAAGAACTGATATAATTGACATATCAGCTATTGGTTCTGGAGAAGTCGATTTTCATAATTCTATATTTAGATACTATAACGATTTTGCTACTGATAAATTTGTATTTGATTATAGTTTAAAAGCTTATATAGATAATAACTAGATTTCAGATTCAAGTTATCAAATTAGTGAATTGTATCTTGAATTAATTAACATTAAGGACTTATACACTGATTCTGGTTAGAACTTATTTAAAGCATATAATTAGATAGCTAGTAGTGATATTAAGAAAATTAATTTAGATACAAACGATTATTTTGGAAATTATACTAAATTTATTTCATTTGAAACTGATATAGATAAAGGAAATTATTATATTGGTAGAATAAGTTCAAAAATTACTAAAAATTATTTTAATAATACTCCTTCTGAAGATAGATGGTATTATAGTGATTGGTATGCAGTTATAACTAGTACAATTACAAATAAATTGTATTTGGATAGTTTTGATAATATGATTATTATCCAGGATAATCCAGTAACAACAAACTCTACTCCAGAAATTCCTGCTACAATTACATAGAAAGTATTTGATTTAGATTGGGAAGCAAATATTTCAAGAGAAAAAATAGTCGATTCTTCAGCTACTGATATTAGTTCAGACAGTAATTCAACAAATATTTTAACTGAACCACCATCAGATGTACAAACTGCACGAATAAAGTATGAGACTGTAAAAACTGGAATTGCAACTTATAAACATGATATTGAAACAAGTGTTCCAATCAGTGAAAACGAAAATTATGGTTTTCCATTTGATTTAAGTTTTACAGCAGATTAGGCAAATGTAGATTATCATAATGATATTAAATACTCAACTGAAATTTCTAGAACAGGAGAATTAACTGATACTACTGTTCCATCAGTTGATAATTAGTCTATCCCTAGTATAGAACCGTAGTCTAAAAATAAGGTATGGTATAATATATCTAATAATAATTTAACAATTAATTATGAACTATATTCATAGTTATTTGCTAAATTAGCAAAAAACCCAAATGCTATAGGTGAAACTGTTAATGATTATAAATTTAATATTAATACACAAATGCCAGCATTTATACCATACATGCCAATGTATTATAGTGAGGTAGCTTATGGTTAGTTAACAAGTGTAATTGGACCAATATAGACTATTGCAACTAATCATGGAGTTACAACTCAAATAAATGGGGAAATTACTAATATATATCCAAAATATTGGTTTAATTATGCTTTAAATTGTAAAAGATGGGTTCGTCAATATCTTGATAATGGTAAGAATAGAACATGGATGAAAACACATTCTGATTAGTATGTTGGAATAATGGACGGTCCTGCAAACACAGTCACACCAATTGAATTAGGTGATGAAGGAGATGAAACATTAGATGGTGTAAATGGATGGAATGAGGTTAAATTAGCAAGAGGTAGGGCAAAATCTCCAACTTTTCCTTTAAGTGAAATTAAATAGGGTATATTAGATGTATTTAATTCTTATGATATAAAACCAACTATATTATTGTGGTATGGTATAGTTAATGATTGGAGTAATATTACATTAGGGGAATAGCCTGAAAGTAGTGGTGGATAGAGTGTATATTGTATTCCAATTATGTTTGATGAATATGATGAACCGTATGTATTACAACAATTTTATCTAGGTAATAAAGGTTTATTAACAGATATTGTAAAGAATTTTAACAGCATATATGTACAATAGCCAGATTAGTGGGTACAATATGATTATTGGATTGCTAGCAATGAAATAAGTAAATTTGTATACACTAATAATTATTTAGTAAATACTTCATATAATGTAGCCATTACAACAAATGATATATTTCCAACTATTAATGATACTTATAATTAGAGATATAATGATTATAATAAACATATAAACAGTAT
>Ga0310690_10006692_pt1 | contig 15062 bp, 11 predicted proteins | sample AusTroGonzalo_MG_2_FD_207661 | JGI IMG/M metagenome (GOLD analysis project Ga0310690, IMG submission 207661) | Bovine rumen microbial communities from tropical cattle in Woodstock, Queensland, Australia - Gonzalo_04 (v2) (version 2) | ecosystem: Host-associated > Mammals > Digestive system >...
ATACGCATCCGCAAAGAACCAGATCGTTTCCCTTGCGGATGACAAGAGGTATACTTTCTATGTGATACCGACCTGGATCAACAGATGTAACTCAGCCTCTCAGGACAGTTCAACATTGAAGCTCAATTTCAGCTCTGGAGTATACAGAAACAACTTCAAAAAGTTGTATGAAGCAGGTGATCTGTGTAAAGTGTATTTCTCAAAGACAAACACCAGCGAATATAAAGGCGTCGCTGAATACAAAGTTATCTCCCATTCGACCAACCAGCTCGTACTAGAGAATAAATTCTATGTTCCTGAAGTAACCCACAAGGCTTATGTGGATTTGTATGACAGAGACGATTTTGATGTTCCTATCGCATACACAGAACCTCCGTATTACGTCGATCAGTTTGTTGATGGAACCAGCATTCCTAGTCCTACGTCAATCCCGCAAACAACGGCATATCTCTGGTATGGTCCCACATCAACCAGTTATGTCGATATACATATGGACCTAGAAGATGAGTCCGACTTCCAATCCGGCATAGCAAAGATAAAGTCCACACAGGAGAATGTAGAACTGTTGTCGCACATAAACGACAGATTTACAATATCTCTACACAAATTCGACACGAACAACGCACTTAATTACTGGTGGAACTTTGCCGAAGATGCTTCTGCGTTCATCAACAGGTATGACCTGTACAGTTATACAGTGCCGGTGTTCACAGCAAACTCACAGATCATCATCACGCCGAATATGTACTTCAACGCTGTCGGTGACGATTTTGAACTCGATGGGCTTGAGAACAACGTTGATGACTACAACTTCAAGTGGTCAGTTTACAAACACATCGGAAACACCAGCAGAGAACTGTTCTTCGAATGCTACAATAAAGTGTTGTTTATGAACTTGTCGGATCTCGGCATATATGACGTTATTCTTACTGTTTATGACAGATTCGGCAACAAGCTTATGAAGAATATGGATGGTATCGTTACCATTGATCCGACGTTCACGTTCAACGGACAGTTCAACAAAGACAAGCTCATCAAATACACTGTGTTTGCCGATACAGATGGACACGGAACCGTCAATGGTAACGGACAATACTTCAAATATGATGACGCTACACTCGAAGCGGTTCCGAACACCAATTACACATTCAACGCCTGGAGTGACGGTAATATGGACAATCCGAGAACGTTCTACAACATTCAGTCGGACATCAGTCTCACCGCCACATTCAAACTCACTCAAGGACAGGCTTGGACCATCACGGCATCATCAAACAATGTCGCGTATGGTGTTGTTTCTCTCAACGGATCGCAGGTTAGCAGCATAAGTGTTAATGACGGAAGCTCGTTTGTCATCAACGCTACTCCAAATACCGGACACAAACTAATCAGCTGGTCGGACGGTGCTGCTGTCGGAAATCCGAACGGTGAATCGAGAACTCTCACGCCGCACGCCAACGCAAACTATATTGCGACTTTCCAACCCATAACAGTCAATCTGATGGTTAGCCCGAACTTCAACGATAACATCAACGGCTCGATACGTTACAAACTTAACAATGGTTCTTATAAGAACCTGCCCACCAATGGTGTCATCCAGGGACAATACGGAGATATTGTAACGCTGCAGCTTAGAGGTCTTGATGCGATCACAAACTACATAGACATCGTTTGGGAAATCAACGGTATCATATATTCCGGAAGTACATCCAGGAACATAACACTGAACAACATTTCAGGTATCATTGAAGCAAATGTCAAGGTTTCTTACAAGAGATATACAATTACAGCTTATCCTGTGAACGCAGTACAAGGCGGTATTAACGTTTCATACAACGGAACATTGTACAAGAGCGCCGAGAGAGCGAACAACACGATCATCATCAACGATGTGATGTATGGCGACAATGTTAAATTCGAGGCTGTCGAGAACTCTGGATACGACTTTGACAGAATCGTTATCAACAACACGACATACACAACCCGCAACGTAACAGTCACTGTCACAGAAGATTTGACTGCCCGTTCAATGTTCACCCAGCAGAATGTCATAATCGACAGTTCAAATTACTACTTCAGCTTGCAAACTATGCCAGACAGCAGCAACAACACAAACATTTGGGCAAATGAGCAGCAAGGACATTACAGCGGATTCCTCGCAGAAATCCTCGCTTCTCACCCTGAGGTCGAGACGACAGGTACACACTTTATTCTCGATGAACTCCAGTTTGAGGGTGGCTTGAGAATCACATATCACGATTCAAGTTACATCGCCCACCTGATCAACGCCGACGGCACATACGTCGATTACGACCTTGTCGAAGGATCACCTGTCCAATATGCTACCATCGTCGCAACAGGTGTCGGCAGCGGAGCGGCAAAATATGATATAACAATCAACTAAAAACGAAATAAACAAGATACAATAATATGGCTATTGACATTTCCGTCGGTGTAAACCCAAATGTGGTCCTTCAGAACGCAAAGGACTATACCGATAATCAGTGTTCTTCTCTCGGAACGAGCATTGAAACTAATATAACGACACGTTTCAGCAACCTTGATGCGTCGATAAGCAGCACATATGCGACAAAAACCCTACTGCAGGATGCGTCGAACAGAATCGTCGCATTGAACTCATCAGTATCGAACCTAAACAGCAAAATCGATTCTTGTGTTCAGGGCGTTACCGGTGTCATTGATACCGTATCTGGCGACGTGAGCGCATTCAAAGCTCTTGTGAGGCAGCAGATTTACGATTCGAGCACAACTGTACAGGGATTGTCGAACCAGATTAGTGGCATGCAGGAGGTTATCACGGCTATGGATAGCAGTGAGGGTATGATCCAACTGCTGCTTGCCATCGACACATCTATCCAGGACATCAATTCAATCCTTGGTGGACACACGACCACATTAACAGGATTGGATACCAAAATCGCAGATACAAGTCTTTTCCTTATCAATAAGATAGGAGATGTCAGTACATTCGTTATCGGCAAGGTAAACGATACGAGTGTATTTATCATCAACAAGATCAATGATGATGTCAGCATCCTTAACGGAAGGGTTAGAGACACCAGCTCGTTCCTGATCGGAAAGGTCAATGACACAAGTACATTTGTCGTTAATAAGGTAAACCTTGATGTTAGTACACTTAACGGAAGAATTAAGGATACAAGTTCGTTTTTGATTGGAAAGGTCAATGACACAAGTACGTTCCTGATCGGAAAGGTTAACGACACCAGCACATTTGTTGTCAACAAGATGAACTTCGATGTCAGCACATTAAACGGAAAGATTATCGACACCAGTTCATTCTTTGTAAGAAAGGTCAATGATACAAGTACGTTCCTTATTGGAAAGGTTAACGACACCAGCGTCTTTGTTATACAGAAACTGGATACCGATGTAAGCACTCTGAATAGCAGGATTACCGACACAAGCTCATTCGTCATTGGAAAGGTTAACGACACCAGCACATTTGTTGTTAACAAAATAAACCTTGATGTTAGCACATTAAGTGGCAGAATTATCGACACAAGTTCGTTCCTGATCGGAAAGGTCAACGATACCAGCACATTTGTTGTTAATAGAATAAACTCAGATGTTAGCACACTGAACGGAAGAATCAGAGACACAAGCTCGTTCGTTATCGGAAAGGTCAACGATACCAGCAGTTTTCTTGTCAGCAGATTAAACAGTGATGTGAGCACATTAAGCAGCAGAATCTCTGACACAAGCACATTCATCGTCAATAAAATCAACAATGATGTGAGCACTCTCAACGGTCGGTTTGACGGTCTTGTCGTTAACCAAAACGAGATTGCTGAAAACACAGAGGCTATCCGTGGTTTTGGTGACGATTTGAACGCCTCAGACTCATTCTCGAACCTGCAGGATGTGGTCAACAACAGGTTTATGAGTGAGAATGAAATCAAATCTCTGATTGTTAACGCTTCAGCTTATTACATCTGTGTCGTCAACCCGAAGAAGAAAACTGGAAGTTCTTGGACAGTGGATCTTGATGATACGGAAAAAACTCTTGCAAACTTTGAAAAAATCGCAGCAAGTGTTGCAAGAGTTGAAGAAAAAGGTGGTGGATCTGATCACGATACACAGCACAACAACTATCTTTATATGTTCCGTACCAATGTCATCAAGAAAACTGAATACTCTGTACGGAAAGTTGCTGATGCTTCATACGCTGCAAGAGCCCTTGTTGACGATGCGTCGAACCTCACAGAGAATGTTTCCGGCAGGGATTATTACTGGATCGCTGTTTGGAGAGATGATGCTGCATCGGAAGAACAGGGAAGGGATGTGATGCACTGTGTCGCCATCTATCTGTCCGATGAAGATTTGATGGATTATAACTTCTTCGGATCCAAAAAGGCAAACGGTACAATCGACAGCAGCTGGTTCAATTACAATGTGGATTCTTCATTGTCAACAGGCACCAATGTAAGGGCTTATTACAGAATCAAACCTGTAAATTCAGCATACCCCGTCAACAGCGGATACTACGAGAACGCTTTGAAGAATATGCTCAACAAATACAGGTTCACGATTGTCCGTGATCTTCGCGACAGCAGCGGAAACATCGTACAGCCTCTGTTTGTTCAGGATTGGGATGGTGACAAATTCGCCGATCTTTCCGAGCAATGTTATATCAGCGACATCGACAAGAGCAATCATATCACATACCAGCTCGCCAGCACCATCCAAGGTATGGACGGTAAAACTTACACGACAGAGTATGGACTGAACGCTTCCGGTACAGGATACGATGCCAGTACAGCTAGCAACAACATATTTGTCAAAACCGTCGAATACCTTACACAGAAAGGTGATGGTGATACGAACCAGATTTTCCTGTTCTGCACTCGCGACACTGGAAACATTTACCTGTTCGACGAATATGTATGGCACGGATCCGACAAAAACTTCGGTGTGAAGAAACTCGGTATCCAAATGGGTATCTTGTACTCAGCTGAACAGAAATCCGTGACTCCTTATACAGTTTACGCCATCGGTAAAACCGACGAATGGATCAACAATTATCTGTATGACACAAGCACTAAAGATGTAACCGAAACCGTACTGAAAACGCCAGGAACTGCTGGAAATCCAGAATATGCCATGATGAGTATGTCAGGACTTGTTGATGGAAACAATGCAAAAACACTGTATGAGATGGTGGCGCAACGTATGTCTGGAGGCGCTATTACAGAAGTATCTGGATCACAAAACAATATGGCTTTCAGAGCATCCAGTATATTCGACGCTACAAATTTTGAAGATGAAAGATGGGTAGCAACAAATCTGGACATAATGAGAGCCAGTCATCCTGCGCTTTACATCCTGTTCTATCGCATTTGTGACATTATAGCAAAAAACGTCAAAAACGCTTCCTTTATAACGAAACTTGTTGATGTATTCGATTCTGCTAAATGGCTGTCGTTGGACAGCGTCAAAACTCTATACCCGGACTATTCAAACTTCGTGACAAGTGACGAAAATCACGACGAGATTATCAGCACTGTTATTCTTGCAAGCAGCAAGAGTGCAGAAAGTTTGACAGAAAGCTTCATCGGATATGCAGATAAAGGATCTATTCCTCCAGATCTCCTTGCCATCTTTATGACACATCAATACGACTGTTTGTCCAGAATTATCAAACTGTGTCTTAGTATATCTGGCAGTATGGGTAAAATGGAAGATGGTAATGAAGAACGTATAGGCAGAGGCGCATCCGCTATCCCATCACTTAATGACTATACAATAAACTTGACAAACAAAATTGAAGCATATACAGCCCCCACACCAGATGTATATGAAACATACACGTCAACAATCTCATTCACAATCCCGAAACCATCTATCGCAAAGCCACAATATGTCATCATGTTCAAGATCAACAGCAAATCCGTGAGAGAAGCTGCTGGAACAAAATACGGCTGTAACAGATTCAAAGTAACCACAACCGACACATATAGACCGTACAGATATTATCCGAAGACGAAAGAATTTCTGCAGATGGAGAATGTCGTTTGGACATCAGAATATTACTTCTGCCAATCTCCAAGCATAAACTCGAGTTTCGGCACATCAGAATATGTCAGGGAACAGATCGATTCTATGCTTATGGATGACGGCGCCCAGGCAATCGGATACGTTGAGAAATCTTCAGATTTCGAAACATTCTATGTTGGCGACACATCAATCTCTGGAACACACTGTCCCACCAGAAACCATCGTGGTGATTGTTTCTCACAAACACTCGATGAGTCATATGCAGCACACACGAAGATGAAATTGGCACAGGAGACAGCAAACACCGTCAATACGTTCAGAGACAACTTCACAGAAAACGGTCAACCGAACTCGACAACACTCGTGACACCTTCCGAATACAATGTGATCATCGGAAACCAGGAAAGCCTTGCAAACACCGTGACTTCATTAATCACATTCATGCAAACGAAAGGCATCCTCACCGGAAACGTATATCTCGATACAAGCACTGGTTCCATCACAGGAACGGCTTCCGACACGACCCAGCAGATCACTTCTGGAACAGTCGAGCAAACGGCCGCGGCGATGAGCCAGGTCGCCGGTATCAGTTCACCGAAAAACATAATAATGTAAACTTTTCGCAAAAACTGAAAAGGGAGCCTTTGACTGGCTCCCTTTTCTTTATTAGAAAATGAACAACGTTATTCTGCTTTCTCCTCGGATGCGGGCGTTTCAGTGACAGCTTCTTCGGCTGGCTGCTCTTCCACACTGGCATTCTTGTGAGATTCATCCTGGGGAACAATCTCCATAGCATAACCCTGTGCATACATAGCCCAGCGATTGCGCAGATCTTCACACTTCTTCGCTTCGTTCTCATACCAGTCGGTGAGTTCGTGAAGCTTGTCGTGGATTGGGACGAATTCGTCATTGATTTCAGCCATACGCTTGGCTTCCTCGAGACCGTTGCCAGAATAATTGGCGAACATAATCTGTGCGAACTGCAGCGGACCGTATTCGAGAACGAGGTCGGTGGGATTGTTCTCGTCAAACTTCTCGATGAACTCGTCCATCAAGGCGCAGAAGTTGATGACACCGACGAAGTAACGCTGCTCCCAGTGGCAGTTGCCTATGAACTCACGCATAAACTTGGCGACACGCAGGGCATTCTCCTTGTCGGCGACGATGTAATCGTTTTTCTCATTCAGTGTTGTGGTTGCATACTCGAAATCCTTCTGTGCGGCTCGAATATCTTCCTCGGTTGGGATGCGATCGGGATCGATGACGAAGTGTCCAGCGTTGTTCTTATTGAATTCGGCAATTGCCTGGCGGCGCTGAGCCTCCTGTCGTGCAGCCTGTTCAGCTGCTTTCTTGTCTTCTTTCTTTGACATTTATTAATTGCAATTAATTTTGTGAAATTCTTCTATAGGTTATATCGGTTTATAACGAAAATGATTTTTTCTTATGAAGTCTTGTTATAGAACTCCAGTTCTCATATTCACATTCACAGTCGAACATCAAATCCTTGTGTGGATCGAATCCCTCCGTTTTTGAACCGTTGATAATGTTTCCTTTGTACAACAACTTCGTTTTACCAGAGAACTTCTTTTGGTTCAACCCACCCTCCAGCGTAACGAAAACGTTATCGACGATTACTTCAGACAGAGCCACGTGATCAGTCCTCCGATGCCAGCAAGAACGGTTAAAGCGAACATAAGAGCTTTTGTCATTGTCATCCTGTATGGAGTAAAGATAAACAGAACGCCATACGACAGTGTTGTGGTACCTTCCTCATCTTCAAAGTTCGATATTTGAGGAACCAGATATTCGGACCATCCGAGTTCTGTTCCGAGATAATCAACAACAGGCTTTAATTTACCGAGAACCATCCTATCGGTATTGTAATCGAAGTTTCGGAAATCGTTTTCTGTGCAGTTAAGCTGCATATAAACAATGTTTCCGAGCCAGTTTTTCTGTAGATGATATTTGTTCATCACAGAATCGGGATCGGCAAGCTCGCGTTTGACATCTTTCTTGAACTGGTGGAAACACCTGATGTCCTCGATACACTGTGATATGTTTGAAAATAGAGTCATACATTAATAATCTACATTTGTGATAAAGTCGAAACAGAGATCAGGGTACCTAGCCACGAGTTCATCATATACCATCGAGCGTCCTTTGACAAGCCAGTTCTTGACAGATGGAACGCTGATCATATTTTCATCAGAGATCTCTTTGACTTTCTTATTGTTTATATATCTCTCTTTCATCACGAAAGAGATTTCGTCTGGAAGATATTTGAGACATTCAAGCGACGCATCATAAACGGCACAAAAAATCTGCTCTTTATCTATCCCGTCAAAATCTTGCTGTTCAACGCACGGAGTGTCACAAACCGATGCATCATACTCTTTCATCAAACTCGAATCATAATATTCCGATATGTCTTTTGAAATCAACTTCTTCTGTTTTGTTGTGTACACGGCATCTGGGAACTCGCCGTTCATATATTTCAGTGTGTTGTTAAGAGCGATCCGGAACATCCAGGTGGCGAACTTGCCAGATTCTTTCTTGTACAGATCTCTCTTATAATAAAGATTCTCAAGTGTGCGATTCACAATATCATCGACAACAATACTGTCTTTGACTATCCCGTAAACAAAACCTCTTATCCTTCCCATCGCGTTGCTGGCAAGAATGTTGAAATTTTCTTCTGTCGGGTTATCTATGAAAGTTAACGCTATCGTTTCAAATTCTGAATCGCTCACACCACGGGAACGTTTATTGTTTGTTCCCGGATTGTACTGGCTGTTGGTCATTTTTCTGGACAGGTGTAAAGTATTTCACGAAGTATTCGGGGTTGTTGATCACACTCATAAGAACCGCGACAACCTTATACGGCATATTTGCGATGTCCCTGATGAACTCGTTCAGGATGGCATTCGGCATAACTCCACCATATTCATCGATTTTCCGGAAGAAACGCTGAGCCTCGATCCACGGGCTGTCGGCGAGAACTTTCTTCAAATCAGAAATGAACAACGGAGTAATCTGAAACATTTCCCCGTAATCAAGAGTCTCGGGGATAGGCATTTCGTTGGAAGGTTTAATATCAGCCATTATGTATCAATTTTGTTTTAACAATATACTTGGATCAATAATAGATATTCTCTGTATAAACTCCGGCGGGAACATATTGTACGACTTCTGCATCAACAAAGTGAAACACCCGTCGAGGATGAACGTAACACACCAGTCGTGATCGTTTCGCACACCGCGACCGACACCCTGCAGAATTGAAATCGCTGTGGCGTTGCTGTACCATGCTGGTTTAAGTTTCATCTTGGCAGCAACAAACTTGTCAGTCAAAGACGGATATGGAACTTTGGCGACAATCTGGAAGCGGCACAAGTCATCATCAAACGACAACCCTTCTATTAGCGTAGGACCGACAAGAATCTTGTTGTTATAATGTTTAAAGAACTCTATAGACTCTTTTTTCTCCTTCGCACCGTCATACAACACAAACCTGCTTGAAACGCTCTTAGGAGCCGCTTCTTTGAGCTTCTGTGCCAGGCTGTAGCTTCCAGTTTGGATGATGCCCCGCTTGTCGTGATACATCTCTGCAATGGTAGAGATCATCTGTATGATATATGGTGTACTCACATCCTTATCCTTGAACGACATCTTATATCTATCGACATAGAATATCGGAGACTGTGTGAAGTCGAATGTCGATGGGATCCGCTTTCCATAAAACTCTGGAAGAGAATTTTCGGCGGCGAATGCACTGTGGGCACCAATCGTGGCCGACATATACATCTTCTTTGCGCAATGCCTGTGGAAGAATTTCTGCATAAGATAAGCCTCGTTCAAACAGTTGAACGCGATGGCACCATTATCAGACTGGTTCTTCACAAGATATTGTACTCCAGATTCTTCAATAATATCGATATAATCGTGGAACGATGAATGATGTTCGTTGATGAACTCACAGGCGTGGACCAGATTCCTGTCCTCTTTCGACAAACCTTCTTTCTTCTCTCCGATGGTTCGCTGGATTGTATCGGCGTAATCAACAAACAGTGTCAGCTTCTTTGTATACTCTTTCAAGAGTTCCAGCAACCTCGAATTGTCTTCTGTGTTTGCGATAACACTTCTCACGATTTCGACGCTATGGACAACATCTTTAACAGTGTCGTCGTCAGGTTCCGCTGCACGGGCGCACAACGCGAACTTGTTAAGATCATCGGATCCGAATTTCGGAGAAAAGTTTCCGTTGACGATGTCAACCAGCTTGTGAGCCTCGTCACAAATGACGAAATCTCTCGAGTCGAACGGCGGATTTCCCTCCGAGTTCGGTTTGACATAGTTTTGATGAAGCAACCAGAACGCATATGTACATACGACAAGTGGAGATTTGATGGCAATCTCTCTTTCTTGTATATATAGACAATCTTTCGAGCAGGAGTATTTCATGGCGATTTCAGCGTAGCTCTTGGCACCTTTCATCTTGCACTCTCCTGATTTGAACGACAAACCGTTTCTCAGGCAAGGATACTCCTGTTGCCCTTTCAACACGGACCACGTTGGGAAATGTGCAGATATGTCTCGCTCATACTGGTCGATGAGTCCGAGATCCGATACGAGGACATAGCCTTTCTTGTCATAAAATCTCACAAGGACCGCAGCGACGATCATACAAATCCACGATTTACCGCTTCCTGTCGGCGCATCTATGATGATGTTACTCGACTTTCCGGACAACCACTGCTTGAGCGATTCGATAATGGCTTCTTTCTGGTGAGGTCTGAACTTGAACATCTTGCCGAAATACTCGTCCACAACAGCATCAACCTGTTGATTTAGAGTCTCAACACTCACATCTGTCGGAACCCAAGTATCTTTGTATGTTATCGGATGCTCTTTCATTTGCCGATCATATTTAGATATTCGCTTTCAGTGATCATCTTGATTCCTAGTTTCTCAGCTTTTTCTATTTTCGATGCGCCAGGATCCGCACCAACCAACAGGAACGACAGTTTGCCTGTGACACCAGAAGCATACTTGCCCCCATTCGCGATAACAGAATCCTTGATTTCATCCCGCTTGAAATTCTCTAGCGTGCCTGTGGCAAGAATCGTCATCCCAGCAAGGCTGTTTCCCGTGGGAGCAGGTTTCTCAGCGACGTTCGTAAACGTATCAATAATCATATCTATCTCGCTCTTATTATCCTCGTTGTGAAGATATTCGTACAGATTGTTCGCTGCAACGAGTCCTAAACAGGAGCGATCCTGTATCTCAGATACGGATGCTGTAAACAGGTCCTTGATTGTCGTGAAAGCGTCGATAACTTTTTCAGCCGACACCTTTCCGATACTCTGTATACCGAGCGATCGCAGAACCTGTGCCTGCGAATTCTCCCTGGATTTCATAATCTGGTTGATGATGGCACCAGCAGTTTTCTCCGTGAACCCGCAGTTCATCAAATCGTCGATATACCATTTGTACATATCCATCCAATCTCGAAGTATGCCATGTGAATATATCTGGCGGATTGTCATAATGGACACACCGTCGATGTTCATACAATCCTTCGACACAAAATGATTGATTTTCTGAATCTGTCGCTCAGGACACTCGTTGTTTGTGCAATACAAGTGGGCACCTTCCTCTAGTCGTTTCGAGAGAGGATGTCCACAGAACGGGCAAACTTCAGGTTTCGATATTGGTGTGCTCTGTACACTTTCCCGAAGATTTCTCTCGACGTCGATACCGACGATGTTCGGGATCACGGCACCACCCTTCTCGACGAACACATACTGTCCAATCTCGAGACCCATATTCTCGATAAAGTCCATATTGTTCAATGTGGCGCGTGACACAGTGCTTCCATCAATCTCAACCGGCTGCAAGTTTGCCACGAAACCGAGCTGTCCACTCATACCGAGGCTAATCTCGACATCAAGCAGCTTTGTTGATTGTTGTTCCTGTTTGAACTTGAATGCTTTAGCCCACTTCGGCACTTTCTGTGTATATCCATATCGCATTTGTGACTCAAGACTTTCCACCTTTACAACACAGCCGTCCATACAATAATCCTGCTCGTTCAAGAAACGATTCTCGAACTCCTGGACCAGCATAACGGTCGTGTATGCGTCAGCTGATCTCCAATAATTTCCAGGTAGGAAACCGAAGATCTCTGCGACATCGAGCATACAATGCTGATACTTCAAATACTTGTCGGTGAATTTTTTATCGTCGCAAATGACACCATATGGACGGAACTGTAGATTTCTGCTTGCTGTGACTCTTGTATCGAGCTGCTTGATAGAACCTGCTGCTGCATTTCTGCAGTTAGCAAACGGTTCCTGTCCTGCAGCAAGACGTTCTTTGTTTATCCTCGCGAGTTCAGATTTCGGCAGAAGAATCTCTCCTCGAATCTCGATACGCTCTGGAATGTACAGATCATTGTAATGCCAGTCATTTGTTACAGGTGTGTCGTTCACATTCAACACCAGCGGGATTGTCTTGATGGTCTTGACGTTTTCTGTGATGTCGGATCCCTTGTAACCGTTTCCGCGAGTGGATGCCTCCTTGAGAATACCGTTTTCGTATATGATGGAGCAGGATGTTCCGTCATATTTCGGTTCCAGTAGGAAAGTCTCGTTTCCGTTGAAGCCACCCAACCATTTCTTGAGTTCATCAAGATCGTAGCAGTTCTCGATGGAACCCATAATCTTCTCACGCACAACGTCTTTGAATCCTTCCTGTAAATCGGATCCAACCCGTTGCGTCGGAGAATCTTCAAGGATTGTACCTGTCTGACGCTCAAGCTCTTGCAACTTCTTCATCTCCATATCGAACTCGTAATCAGATATGGTAGGAGCATTGAGAACGTAGTATTCAAAATTCCACTTGTTCAATTTATTAACGAGATCAACCATCTCGTTCATCTTGTTGTCTTGCATACAAATAACGTTTAGATTCTCGTTGCAAATATACAACAAAACACTTGAACCAGAAAGAAAATAAATAAAAAAAGCATAGTAAAGAACAATGGCTAAGAATGATGATATGACCCCGATGAATGTTGATGCTCCCGTGATGATCCCGAAAGGAAATCTGGATGTCAATACTCCTGGTTCATTCGGATATATGAGAAAAGCTCTCGATGACGCTCGCAAAAACACTGGTTTCAAAGCCCAAACGTCATACGGTTTCACCTGCGGATACGACACAGTGGGTCTCGAAGGTTGCTGGGACTGCACAACTCTCAAATAATACACAATGAAACATTTAAAAGAACAAGATATTATCCTGCTTGAGTCGCTCGTAGAAAAATACGGACGCGATGAGGTCCTTACGGAGATGAAACTCAGTCGAAAGACTCTCGCCGGACTTGCGGCCCTCGGTATAATTGGATCTGTTGCTGCTGGTCGCATAACCGTAAAAGCAGAAGAGCGACGTGCAGCAGAAGAGCAGCGTCAAAAAGAGATTATCGAACAAGGACGCAAAGAGCTCAAAGAGAAGAAAATCGCCGCTATTGTAGAAGAAGTTCTCCGTGTTTATGAACTGAACAAGGCTGGATTGGATAAACCATTGTTCGATCCAGAGAAGATGGTCGAACTTTGTGACGAATATGATTATGATTTACCTCTGATGCTGGCACAAGCCCGCTGTGAGTCTCTGTATGGACTCACGGACAGAGCGCAGCGCACCCACAGTATGTTTTCGGTAGGCAATCATGACGACGGTTCAAACCGTGCCGTTTATAACAACTTTGATGAATCGATGGAACCTTACATTAATCTGATGATCAATGATTATCTGGTTAACAAGGACATCGATTCTTTGCTTATGCCTGGTCAGTTTGTAAATTTTGACAACAAGCGATACGCGAAAAACAAAAATTATGAACGTGAAGTCAAGCGTGTCAGAGATTCTCTTCTCGCTAAATATCCTGAACTCGGAGTAAACGACAACACCGTTGATTACAACGGATAAAACCAACAAGAAAGAGATATGGCAAAGGCATTGTTTAAGGGAACACCGTGGTACGTCCACGCGGCAATGATCGTTTCAATCATCCTCTTTATCGCTGGTTTTCTGGTCCCGCCTATGGGAACCGTGGATGGGAGCGTCCTTAAAGGAATGGGTGAGATTATGGGAGGCGCCGCCGTGCTGAACGTTGTCGTAAACATACCGACTTATATCAACAGAGGTGTGAAAGCTGAACTGAGTCACGGAAACACAAAGATCTCTGTTTCAGGCAAAGACTCGGAAGAATAACAAGTTCACAACAACTTATAAAAAATACGGCTTTTCTTGTGAAGAGCCGTATTTTATTTTTGTTTCTATATAATTATGCTGTTGGTGTTTCTGGAGCAGGCGCTTCAGGTGCCATCGGTTCTTCCATACCGCCACCCATTTCAGGAGCAGGTGCTTCAGGTGCCATCGGTTCTTCCATACCCCCTCCACCAAGTTCCATACCGCCACCCATTTCAGGACCACCCATACCACCACCGAATTCACCCATTTCTCCACCGAGCTGAGCGGCACCCTCTTTGGCTTTCTTGTCGAGCATCTCTTTCTCATCTTCTTCCTTCATCTTCTTGTTGAGAGCCCAGTCATCATCTGTAAACGACAAATATCTTTGAAGAAGGAACCTCATACTGAACACAGGGGTTCCGTCGGCGTTCTGAAGTTGTGAGAGGTTGCTGATAATACTGGTACCGGCTGACAGATTTGCGTTCTCCTTTGCCAGGCGGAACACATTCTCTTCGACGAATGTGAGACCGAGAGCGTTTTTGAACACCTCACTTCCAGCAAACTCGGGGTGCTTCAAACAGAACTGGATCCATGTTGGTTTCAGAAGCATATCCTGGATCATACCGCGAATACGACTGATGAACAGAGAGAACCTGTACTCTTCACGGGTCATCGTTGTGTTATCAGGTATGGCTGAAACATCTGTTCCGTCGCTGAGCATATTGAATCGGTCCTTAGGAAGCTTTGTTTCAATGAGGAAACGCTGCCAGAAC
>Ga0310690_10006693_pt1 | contig 15061 bp, 10 predicted proteins | sample AusTroGonzalo_MG_2_FD_207661 | JGI IMG/M metagenome (GOLD analysis project Ga0310690, IMG submission 207661) | Bovine rumen microbial communities from tropical cattle in Woodstock, Queensland, Australia - Gonzalo_04 (v2) (version 2) | ecosystem: Host-associated > Mammals > Digestive system >...
GAGGACCATTTCCCTCATAGGCTTCGAGATCGACCACAGAAGCAGAAGCGGTGTCAGGAAATCAAAGAAGACCCCGCCGAAAACTTTCGCGGAACTGATCTGCAGAAACAAAACCAGCAGTATGAGAAGCAAATCTCTCATTTCTCTTCGGGGGGCTCCGGGTCAAGGGAAAGGTTAGGCGGCGCGTGCTTGATGACCGTCACGGTCTCCATGGAGCGCATGTCGGCGGCCAGCTGCACTTCCGCGCGCTGATAAAAATTGCGTTCGTCTCTTTCGACTCTGATGACGGAGCCGATGTGGTAGCCGGCCGGGAAAACGCTGCCCGTGCCGGAAGTGTAAACTTCGTCGCCGATATTGATCTTGGCGTCCAGCGGCAGGAAGTTGATCCTGGCCAAGCCTTCGCCGCGCCCTTCCAGAATGCCGGCCGCTTCGGAAGGCCTCAAAAGGACGCCCACTTTAAAGGTCGGGTCGTTGATGAGAAGCACTTTGGAGTTCAGATACCCGGCCTCCACGATCTTGCCGATAAGGACGCCGCCTCTCACGACCGGCATGCTGGGCAAAAGTCCGTCGCGGCGGCCTCTGGAGATGATGATCGTCTTGCTCCAGCTGAACTCGTCGCGGAAGACGACGGGCGCCGGCAAAAGTTCGAAATCGTAATCGCGCTGAAGGTTCAGCATCTGCTCCAATTCGTGCACGCGGGCCTGAAGATCTCTCGTCTGGTCGTACTTGTGCTGCAGGTTCTCGAGCTGCAGCTTAAGCGCGGTGTTCTCCCTTAGGACCGCGCTCCTGAACTGGTAGAGGTTCCAGAAGTAGCTGAGCTTCTGCCCGGGATAGTTGACGACTCTGACAAAGAAGCCTGAGACGTCCAAGGTCAGGCTGCGGGTAAAACTCCCTAGCCAGCCAACCCTTGCGCAGAAAATAATGATCAGCGCGGCGATGAAAAACGTCAGGATATATTTTGTTTTAAACATTCAATGTCCTCCTTTTTCCCAGAAGGAAAAGTAAGAGCAAGATTCCAAAGCAAGGCTCGGGCAGCTCCTCCACCGTAAAATCCGCTTCGCCCCGCATCGGGAAATCGATTTCCGACTTGGCGTAGCAGCAGCGGAAAGAAAGGGAATTGGTCAAAGCAACCGGCTCCAAGTAAATTTTCGCCGTTTCGGACACCCAGGGGTCGCTGCCGTCAAGCGTGTAAACGATCTTCTTTTCGCCGATAAGGGAAATTTCCGAACCGTAAGGAACCGTCCCTCCGCAAAGGGAAAGGATGGGCGGATCCAATTGCGGGAACCAGCCCGCGGCGCGGTACTGCTCAAGCGTGACTTCGTAGCGGTGCGGCAAAAACTTGTTTCTGATGTACGTGATGTTGGGCTGCCAGTCGCGGTCTCTCCGCAAGGGCAGCCTGTCTCCGTAGGGCGCCCTGATGTCGCCCCAGCGCGCGGATTCGCAGACGATGGCGTTGGTGATGGAGTCGGCCCTCTTCATGAAAAGCTCCTGCATCCTCTTCGGTTCGGCCGCCCCACCGTTGAAGTAATGCTTGCAGACGCGCGAGACGAAAACTTTTCTGTATTCACCCGACTTCATCAGCCTCTGATTAAGATAGCGGGAGTTGAAGTAGCTGAGCTTGCTTCCCACGGAAGTGTCTTTGGTAAGGTCGGCGTCGTAATGATCCCTAAGAAGCGAACATTCGCTGTCGTGGTTGATGAACTTGAAGCCATTCGGCTTTTCGCGGTTGTAGAGGGCGAAGAAATTGTTGACGTGCTGGTCGTCGATAGCCACCGGACTGTCCATGTTGCAGACGAGGCTGTTCAATATGGCCATGTCCGCCACGTTGGTGGGGTCTAAAAGCCCGCTCTTCACAGTTCGCGAATAGTTCGCGTCATCGAAACCGTTGGTGGCCGCCTGCCACAGTTTCCTGAAGGCGTCCTTGTTCCCGTGCGTCACGGTCACGACGAGATCTTCCGGTTTCAGAACGTCGTAATCGTCCTCGCTGCCGCCGAAGTAGTGGGCCGCGTAGTTCTGGTCGGGCCGTTCCTCGGTCTGGTAGAGGCCCCAGTAATGGCCGTTCAGAAGCAGGTGGTAGTAGCGTCCCCTTGTTCCCGGCATACCCATGGAAAGGGCCAGGTCGCGGACGAACTCGTCCCGGCAGTAGGCGGACTGGTAGGCGTCGCCCTCGAAATGCCAGGAGAAAGTCTGGGTGGACCTGAGGTCGATCTTGTCAAACTCGCTTATTTCGTTTTCGCCGAAAAGCGGGAACTTCAGCTTCCCCGCTCCCCACTCCCTGCGGAAAAAGAGCCTAAAGGAATGCTTAGGATTGTTGGCGGCCCGGCTCGAGCTGCCTCTGATCCTCAAGCCGCAGCCGACGGAAAAGCCCGGCGCTCCGTCATGGTTCAAAAGCTCGATGTGCGCCTGGCGTTCCCAGAGCTTCCCGTCCTGCTTGGCGTTGACGTAGATGCCGCTGGAAGCGTTGAAAAGATTGGCGGGGCTCACCACGATGGAAAGGAAAGGCAGCTGCTTAAGGCCGGGAAGCATCGCATCCCTGTAATCCAAAGACTGGGTGATCCTAGTGTCCATTCCGTAATCCAGCCTTTGCTTGTTCACGGAATTGGTCGGCCACTGATCCCCGGGCGGAACGCCGTCGGGAGTGTTGATGATGTCGTTTAGGAAAACGAAGGTGCCGGTGAATTCAAGGGCGCCGCCGGCGTCGTCCTTGTAGGCGATCGCCCTGACGATGGTCGTCTTGTTGACCGTGAAATGTCCGCGGTAAATCGTCCCGCCCTTTTTTGGCGTCGTCCCGTCCAGGGTGTAAACGATCTTTGCGCCTTCCGCGGCGCAGCGCAGCCTTAATTCAAAGGGCTCCTCGTAAAAGCCCGGTTCGGGAATGGTCGTGACTCCGCCTATGATCTCTTTGAAGCCGCCCCGGTTTTTTCCCCCGGGCGTCGGCTGGTCCATGTAAACAAGATCACCAAACTTGTCTTCCCTCCAGCCGTAAGAAGTGTCTTCCAGTTGCGGCGGGAAAGTAGGGGCGAAACTTGAGAGCACACGGCCTTCCTTGTCGCAAAGGCCTAGGTATTCCCCGTCCGCGGAAAGCTTGAAGCCGCAGTGCAGCTCGCTTCCGGGAACTCTAAAGGAATCCGAAGTCGCAAAGACGGTAAGGTAACTTTTCGCGAACAGATTGGTGTTGGGGAAACGCCATTTGAAAGGCTTCTCCGCGTCGTCGCTCAGCCCGAAGTCCTTCAAACTTACCGTTTCGTTTCCGTCGTTGTATATTTCTATCCAGTCGGAGTATTCGCCGAAAGAATCCATCAATCCCGACTTGTTGGAAGCCATGAACTCATTGATGCGCACGCCCTCCGCCGCAACGGCGAAGAGCAAAGCGAAAAAGACTATGACGGAAAACGGCCTCAAGCTCTTAGGAAAGTTTTCTGACGCCCCAAAGAGCGAGAAGCGGGATTAAGAGGAAAGAAGGTTCCGGCAGGTCTTCGCGGCCGGGCGAACCGTAGGGCTCTCCGGAGAGGCGCCAGCCCAGCTTGGTGCTGTAATCCGAATAATCCAGATCGTACCTCACGGCCACGATCGACGGACCGAAGCCGCGGGCGTCCTCAAACCAGAAGCCGCTGAAGTTGAAGTTGTAATTGGAGAGGAAGAAGCGCTCGCCGTCGTTAGAGATGCTGCCGTCAAAAGTCCCGGCAATGTACATATCATTGGTCTCGTAGCGTTCCGCGAAGGCCTCCAAATTCTTCACGATGAGGACGTAGCTTCTCGGCTCAATCGGCTTGGAGCCCGGCGCGAATACAAAATCCACGCCACCTGTCACAGACTGCCCTTCCGGATAATAGAGATTGTCGGAGTTGTTGAAGAGCTCTATGAATTCGTAATCCTTGTCCGTGAAGGCGGAGCCTTCCTCGGGCTTGGCGGGCATGTACATCAGCTCCGTGACGAGCAGGGGACTCTTCTCGGAGAGCGTGAAGTACGCGGAGACGTCCATGGGCGTGTCGCTGTAAGCCGGGTCGTAGGTGCAGCGGATGTAGGTCGGCTTGTCGATGGTAAGAGGGCCGGTGTAGCGCTTGGCCGTGGAGGAAGTGTAGGGGTCGCTTCCGTCCGTGGTGTATTTGACGTACGTTTCGCCGGAGAGCGTCACTTTCGTGCCGGACACAACTCTGCCGCCGTTGGGATAGATCCTGGGAGGCGCGATAGAGGGATACCAGCCGCGGTTCCTGTACTGGGTAATGTTCACTTCGTTCCTGGTCGGGAAGAAGGTGTTAGTGATCCAATGTATTTCGGGCCACCAGTGGTCGTCGCGGTTAAGAGGCTGATACTGCCGGCAGTCCGTCCTCACATCGCCCCAGCGCGCCGACTCGCAGATGATGGCCTTGTCGATCTCGTGTACGCGGGAAAGCAAAAGTCTCGTGGCTTTGTCAGGCGTCAGCATGCCCTCGTTGTAATAGTGCTTGTTGACTCTTGACTGGAAGACGCGCTTGTAACTGTCGACCGCGCAGAGCCTCTGGTGCAGGTAGCGGGGGTTGAAGGCGCCCGTGCCGTCGCGGCCTGTCGTTATGTTGCCGGTCTTGTCGGTCCTCAGATACATCTTCACCATGGCGTGCTCGGTGTCGTGGCAGAAATACTTGAAGCCGCCCTGTTTCACGCGGTCGTAGATGGCGAAGAAGTTGTTGGGGCCGCTGTCCGTCATGGTCAGAGGACCGTCGGTGTTGCCCATGAAGTTGTTGATGATGGTGTAGTCCGCCAGATTGGTGGGATCCAATACCACGGGATAGGTGGGGTTCCTGGTGCCGTCGGGATTGCGGCCCACCGCCTTCAGATACGTCTCTTCCGTAAAGCCGTCGCGAGCCATCTGCCAGAGCGTCCGCCAGGCGTTGATGTTGCCGCTGTTGACCGTGGCGACGTAGCCGTCCGGCTTGATGACGTCGTAGTCGTCCTTGTCGCCGCCGAAGTACGTTTCGGCGAAATGTTCCTCGGCCCTTTCCTGGAACTGATAGAGGCCCCAGTAGTGGCCGTTCAGAAGCAGATGGAAGTATCTGCTCCTGGTGTACGGTTCGCCCATCTCTCTTTGCAGGTCGCGGGCGAAGACGTCGCGGCACATGATGTTTTCCCTGGCGTCGTTGCCGCCTTCGCAGCTCCAGGAATAGTTCTGGGCGGTCCTCAAGTCAACTTTGTCGAATTCCGGGGCGCCCTCGTCTCCGAAGAGGGGGTACTCGAGTTTGGAGTTGCCGTATTCGCCGCGGAAGAAGAGACGCCAGGAGTGCTTGGCGTTGCCGGAACTTCTGCTGGCGCCGCCTCTGATCCTAAGGCCGCAGTTGACAGTGAAGCCCGGCGTTTCGTCGTGCGTCAGATAGTTGAGCTGGGCGAAGCGCTCCCAGTTGCGGCCGTCCTGCCAGGGGTTGACGTAGATGCCGGTAGAGGAGTTGAAGAGGTTGCCGGGAGAGACGACGATGGAGAGCATGGGGATCTGCTCGAAAGCGTCCCTCATCAGACCGCCGTAGCGGGCGGACTGGGTTATCCTCGTATCCATGCCGTAGTCGAACTTCTGGTTGTTGATGGAGCCGCTTGGCCACTGGTTGCCGGGCCGGACTCCGCTCTGCTGGGTGATGACGTCGTCTAAGAAAACGTAAGTCTTGGCCGACGTCCTCGGCCTGTAGGCGCCGGTCTTGAAAACGCCCACCCTAAGAACCGTGGTCTGGCTGATGGAGATGGGGTTCCTGTAGGTCGTGCCGTTGGAAGTCGTGGGCTCCGTGGCGTCCAGGGTGTAGCGGATCACCGTGCCCTCGTCGGGAGAAGTGATCGTCAGATTGAAGGCATCCTCATAAAAACCGGAGTCATGGCTGAAGACGGGCGGCTGCAAAAATTCCTCGTAGGCTTCGCCGTTGACGCGGCCGGGAGTCGGATCGGAGAAATAGCCCCTTTCTTTGAATTCGATACTGTCTATTCCCTTGCCTCTCAGTTCGGCGTCCATCAAAAAGTCGGAGCTGGTCGTGGTGTCGTTGAGACCGTGGATGCACAGGACGTTCTTGCCCTTTCTGAGCAGGTTGACGTAATCGGTGATGTCCACGTCCTCGAAGTTCAGGATGTTGTATTCGTTGTGGTAAGTGGGTGAGCAGGATTCCCAGCTGACAGTGGGAGGAGCGTTCACCCTCGCGACTTCCACGCCGTTAAGGTACGCCACGAAGCCGTCGTCGTAGAGCATCCTCAGTACGAGCTTCTGGAAGTTCGGCGTGTCGGCGAGATTGAAGGGCATGCGGATGTAGCAGGTGCCGTTCTTGCCGTACATGTCGTCCGCCACGTCGATGCCGACGTAGGGAGTCACGTCGGTGGAGCCGCCCGGGCTCTTCTCAAAGCCGACGCCGGAATTGCCGCTTCTCCAGGAAGAGTCGTCAAAGGTCGATCTGTACCAGGACGTTTCAAGGCTGTCGTTGGTGGGGACGAGCGCGCGGCAGAAGGAATTGGTGGCGCGCAGGATCACTTCCTCGGTGGCGACGACGCAGCCGTCGCCGTAGGAGACATCCTCGTACTGCACGGGGAAAGTCGGCTTGTATTCGCTGACAACCTGGCCTTCCTTGTTGAAGAGGCCAAGGTACTCGCCGCTGGCGGAGAGCTTGAAGCCGGTGTGCATTTCAGAACCCGGTTGCGCGATCTCCCTGTCGGAGCACCAGACGAGCATATAGGTTCCGGCCACGAAGTTGGTGGCGGGGAAATCCCATTTCCTGGGCTTGTTCTCGTTGTCAGTCAAGCTCCAGCCGTCCAGGGAGACGGTCTCACCGTCGTTGTAGAGCTCGACCCAGTCGGAGCTCTCGCCGAAGGAATCCTTGATGGTCCCCTTGTTGGAAGCCATGAACTCGGTGATCCTGACGGCGTTCAGAGAAAGGGCCATCAAAAGCGCTGCACAAAAAAGAATGCGTTTCATAGTTTTTCCTGACATTTATCTGCCGTTTATGATATTCCTGAGATCCTTGTGTATAACGTAATAGCCGTTGCTGAGGACCGCCTGACCAAGCAGGGCCTCTTCGTCGGCGTTGAAAAGCTCGTTCATGGTGCCGCCCTCCTTCAGGGCCGCCTGGGGGATGATGAGGTCCAGCCCTCCGCTGAGATTGTCCTGCAGGCGGAAGATGTCGCGCCAGTTGTTGAGCTTCACCTTCGAGGTGTCGATATTGAACTTAAAAGTTCCGTCGCCTTCCGGCATGGCGACAACGCCGGCGCAGTCGAAGCCCGGGCCGCACTTCAAAAATTCCTTGGCGCTTTCCATAACGTCCGCGAACTTGGAGATGAGGTTGAGGCTGATGCCGGCGTTGCGCTGCTGCTTTAAGCTCGTGACCGTCGTCCTGATCTCGTTCAGCTTTTCGAGATGGCAGTTTTTGAGCTGAAGCTTGAGATCGACGGGCAGAGTCTTATCCTCGATCTGGGTTTCGGAATTGAGGTCAATAGTTATGTTGTGCAGCTTGTTGCTGACGCTGCCGTTCAAGTAGAGCTTGCCGTTTTTGGCGTTGAAGCCTTTGCCCTGCACGTTCTCGAGGTCGCCGGTGAAGCAGTAAGCCCTGACGTTCTCGCTTATCATACGGCTCGAACCCTGCAGGACGAAGTTGGTGAAGCTGCCGGCGGCGGACCGCAGCCCGTTGGCGCAGAGCTTAAAGGTCGCTTCCCTGCCGCCCAGGGGGATCTTCATCTCGCCCGTGATGTCGCTTAGTTCGCAGTTATAGGAGAGCCATTCGTATTCCGGGAAGACTTCGCCCATTTTCTCAGCCTCGATGGAGCCGCCCGGGATCTTGAAAGTCGCCCTGACGCAGGCGTCCCAGCCCAGGCTGGCCTTGAGATCGATGTTTTTAATTATGTGGCCCGGGGCCTTGACAACTGTCTGGCCTTCGCCCTTGCAGTAAAAAGTCTTGTCTTTCAAAGAGGGGCAGTGGTAGATCGAGAAGTCGGACTGCAGAACTATGTTGGTCAGGAGCGGCCTCAAGTTCGCCAATTCCTTTTCGGAAAGCGTCCTCGTCATCAGCTCATAACCGTCGAACTCCACGATGCAGTTTGATTTAAGGTATCCCCTTTCGTAATACCTAACCGCTTCCTCGCCTACGGGGGAGCGCTTGAAGAAACCTCTTATCTCCCGCTCGGCCAGGCGCCCGTTGATGTAGGGAAGCAAAAACAGCAGGACAAGCAGAACGACGACGGCCGTCTTGATCAGTTTATTCATTTTCGCCTCCTATCAGGACGTTCTCGAAAGTTTCCTCATCCTTGAAAATGCTTATTAGTTCGGCGAAGAATTTGTCCTTCGTCTCAAATTCGAAAGATTTGCCGGCCAGGTCTCCCATGGTGCCAGTCCCTTTTTCGATGTCGCAGTGAAGGCTTCTCTGAGAGCCGCCCTTGATGACAGGCTTGGATTCCACTTTCAAAACGAGGCCGTCTATTTTGGTCTCGCCGAAGCTGACATGATCGGCGGAAAGAACGCCCGTGGTCAGCTCGTCTTCCGTAGTTTCGGAATTGTACTTGAAGCCGGAAAAGGAAAGCCCGGGTAAAATGGCGAAAAGGTCGGCCGTCAGCGAAGCGGTTGGCCCGCTGTCCCTGAGCCAGAAATTGCTGACGCAGAAAACGGCGCCTTCGGCTTCCAGCGCGTTGTCGTAGATCCTGACATAGCGTTCCGAGGGGCCTTTGAATCTGTTGGTGCGCCATTCCTCGCCCGTGAATTTCCAGTTCGGCCCTCTCAGCGTCAGAACGGCGTGCTCGGCGCTCTTGATGAAATGCATGGGCCCGTGCGCGACGTCGATCTTCAAGCTGAGGTCGTAATCCCTGAAGAAGTCCACGACCTCCGGGGCAAGCCCCATGGAAGAAATGGTCGTGGAAAGCGGTTCGTCCAGCACCACGGAAGAGGAGAGGAAGCCGTTCTCAATAACGAACGGCCTCGGGTTGATGCCGAGCTCGTAGCAGGCGTTCCTGTAGCGCTCCTCGATCCCGGAAACGCTCATTTTGCCCAAAAGATAGGGGCAGAGGGCGCAAAGGAGAACGATCAGCGCTATGAGGAGATATTTCATCATTGTTTCGCTCCTGAAAAAAGTAAACAATTAACCATTATCTATTTATTTTAGCATAAATTAGAAAACGGCCGAAAGAGCGAAAATGTAGGAAAAAAACAGCTTATTCTGCTTGCGGAAACCAACGAAGGTTCTGGGCCGCCTGGCCCAGAGCGGTGGAGGGGCAGCGCCTGATCAGGGTCTCGTAGAATTTGCGGGAAGTTTCAAGGTCGCGGTTCTCGGTCCAGCGGCCGGCTTCCAGTAAAAGCTCGGCAAGAGTATCGGAATCATCCGGCAGCAGTTCGACTGCCAGCCAGACCTGGCTGACGGCGTTGTCGAGGCAGAGCTGCCTGGCCGGAACGCGCTTGGCGTGCAATCTTACTCTCTTCTCCTCGTCCTCAGAAACGGGCGCCAAGCGGCTCTGAGAGCGGTCGCGGAAGAAGTAAGCGCGCGGCTCTCTGCCTTCGTTGGAGAACCAGTCCGGAGCGTTCTCGGTCGCGAAGAGCGGTTCCCCGCCGTAGTAGATGCCCCTGGCGGCGTCGCCGATGGCGGAGCCTCTTTCGGAAGCGGGAAGAGTGGTGTTCCTGCCGATGGCAAGAGAAGCCATGATCTGGTCGGCGTTGGCTTTGGCCAGGCGCGGGAAGTAGGGGCCGGCGTCCTTAAGATCGCCTTCCCTCGCCAATCTCCGGGCCAGAAGATATTTCAGTCTCGGCGTGTTTTGGTCGTCTTTTTTGCTCTCCAGTTCCCTTTCCTTAATGTAGTGCTCGAGCTCATTGATGGTCATGACCTGCTCGGCGATGTAGGAAGCTTCCTGCCAGTCGTCGATAGCAAGGGAAAGCTTCAGGGCTTCCTTGTAGCGCTGGTCGGAGAGATAGAGGAAACTTAGGTCGAATCCTATGGCGTTCCTCAGTTCGGGCGTCATGTTGGGGAAGCTGAAGAAGAGCGTCGCCAGGTCGCTTTCCGCCTCGGCGCGCTTATTGTCGGAGAGCTTCTTTTTGGCCATGATCCAGCCGGCGAAGGGCGACATATATCTGGCGCTCTTTATCGCCTCTTCTACAAGCTCGTTGTCGCCTATCCTGTAGGCGGCGACCGCGGCGAGATCAGCCACGTCCTCCAGGCGCCCTGCTTTCTTCAGCGCTCTGAGCCAGTTGGCGATGGCCTCCATATCGACGACGTCCAAAGTCCCCAGGCGGAAGTTGGAATACAGCGTCGCGGCGTGCCAGGTCGTCATTTTCGCGACCGCCTGGCTCTTGGCGGCGATCTCAAGGTCAGCGCCTTCGCTCTTCATGATGAGGTTGGCGATGTAATGTATCATCTCCTCCCTTCTGAAACCGAGAAGGTTGAGGGCGAAGTAGCAGTTCATGGCCTGGGGATAATTGGTCACCGCGGCGTAGCTCGAGGCTTCGCACCTCAAAAGGCAGGCCGTCAGTTTAGGATCGAGGTGCGTCTTCTTCTGCAGCTCTTTCCTGATCTCCTCCAATTCCCTGATGGTCCTGTAGGGGTCTGTTTCAGAGTACGAATCGGCCGTCAGAGTCCGGGCCCAGTTCTCACAGTAGATCTTCTTGTTGGCCGGCAAAGTTTTCACTCTGTCCCAAAGTTCCCTGGCTGTATCGGGATCGTCGCGGTAATAGTATTGCAAGCCCTCCAAAAAGAAGCGGAACTCCTCCGGCATGTCGGGAGGAAATTCCATGAGCTCCATGACGGGCTTGTCGGGCTGGTCGTAAAGGCCGTAGCGCGCCCAGTAGCGGCGGTAGTTGTAGTCGTCCCTGGCGTGCGTAAAGTCAAGGAAAGCGTTCTCGGACTTGCGGTAAACTTCCACGAGCTCGGCCTGGCGGTCCTTTTTCAGCTGCGTGAAGGAAAGCGCCTGGGCGAACTCGGTGTCACCGGGCTGCCAGCCCGTCAGCGCTTCAGCTGAAAGCTTGTCGCTGCCCGACAGAGCTATGATCGCGCTGTTGGTCGGCCAGGGCGGAATGGCGGAAAGGATCCTGACCGCCTCGTCGGCGGACAAAAGAAATTCATCGCCCAGTGCAGCGGTAGCAAAAACAAGGCAGAACGCCAAATATAGCGAACCTTTTCTGACCATACCCAGATATTATACAAATTCAGCTTGAAATTTGATAAGATAAACCTATAATCAAACCAATAAGAAAGGAGTCTTGCATGCGTAAAATTTCCTATCTTTTGCTTGCGGCGCTCGCGCTTTTCCTGCAAGCCTGCTACACCGTTCCGGTCACCGGCAGAACTGCTTTCATCATGACTTCCGTCGAGCAAGAAAAAGCCCTGGGCCTGGAAGCCTACAATGTTTACAAGACCAACAGCGTCGTTCTAACCGACTACGCCATCAACAACCGCGTCAGGACGATCGGACAACGCATTGCGAAGATCGCGGAGCAGGACACTCCGGGCATGGATTGGGACTGGGAGTTCACAGTCTTCAACGATAGCCAGACCGCCAACGCCTGGTGTCTGCCCGGCGGCAAAGTCGCGGTTTACACCGGCATCCTCCCCTACGCTCAGAACGACGCGCAGCTTGCCACCGTCATGGCGCACGAGATCGGCCACGCGGTGGCCCGCCACGGCGTTGAACGCATGGGCACCGAAACGATGGTCAACGTGGTTGGCAGCGTAATAGGCAGCAGCGTCTCCGAAGCGAACGCCGACGCGGTCCTGGCCGCCTACGGCGTGGGTTCAAGCCTTATCGTGACTCTGCCTTTCAGCCGCGACGACGAATACGAAGCGGACCAGATCGGCATGAACTTCATGGCCAGGGCCGGCTACGACCCCAACGAAGCGATCAAGTTCTGGGAAAACTTCATGGCCGCCGGCGGATCATCCGTTCCGGAAATGCTCTCTACGCACCCCTCGGACGCCAACCGCATCGCCAAACTGAAAACCTACCTGCCTGACAACGAAGCCCTTTACAAGAAGGCTATCGGCAAATAGTGCTTAATGAAATCAAAATAGGGGGGCTTTCTTTTTCTCCCCCTATCGCGCTGGCGCCCATGGCGGGCTACAGCGATTATCCCATGCGCTGCATAGTCAGGGAACTGGGCGGCTGCGGGCTTTTCTATACCGAGCTCATCAGCTGCCACTCCGTCATCCACGCGCATGAGAAGACCAAAGCGCTTTTAAAGAGCGACCGCAACGAGTATCCGCTCGTTGTGCAACTGTTCGGCTCTCACCTGGAATTCATGCCCGCGGCCGCTTCCGAAATGGAAGCGCTGGGCGCCGGAATCATAGACATCAACATGGGCTGCCCGGTCTCCAAAGTCGTCAAAACGGGGGGCGGCGCGGTATTGATGAAGGAGCCGGAGACCGCCGCCAAAATCGTGAAAGCGGTTAGGAACGCCATCTCGATCCCCCTCACGGTGAAGATCAGGATCGGCTGGGATTCCAATTCCATCAACGGGCCGGAGTTCGCGGCCAGAATGGTAGATAATGGCGCGCAATGCGTCGCGGTGCACGGCCGGACCAGAGCCCAGGGCTACGCCGGGACCGCCGACTGGAACGAGATCGCCAGAGTAGTGAAGGCGGTCAAAAAAATCGATCCGACCGTCCCTGTCATCGCCAACGGCGACATCGTCGATCCTTTGAGCGCGAAGAAAATAATCGAAACGACGGGCTGCGACGGCATCATGATAGGCCGGGCCGCCATGGGCGCGCCCTGGCTCTTCAGAAGAGTGGCGCGCTACCTCGAAGACGGAACTCTTATCGACGATCCCTCCTACCCGGAAAAAGGGAATCTCGCCCTCCGGCACCTCGAACTCCTTAAAGAAACTTACGGAGAAAAGGGCGCAAGCCTGCACATCCGCCGCATCGCCTGCGCCTACGGGCGCGGAAAGTTGGGCGTCGCGGAATTCCGGCGCAGAATCGTTGCCGTGACTTCCACGGAGGAGGCCGCCGCCGTAATCAAAGAATTTTTCGGAGAAGAAAATGAGTGAAGTGACTTTAGAGAAATCAACCGACATAAAGGCAATGGCAAAGCTGGCGGAAAGCATCTGGCTCGAGCACTGGCTGCCGAAACTCCCTAAAGGCCAGACGGAGCACATGATCAAGAAGTTCCAGTCCGAAGAAGCGATGAAACACCAGATCGCCCATGAGAACTACGCCTACTTCTACATCCGAGACGGCGAAAAGACCGTAGGCTACACCGCGCTTGCTTTACGAAAAGATCATCTCTTTCTGTCCAAGCTTTACATGATCAGAGAATTCCGCAACCAGGGCTTCGGCAGGAAAGCTTTCGAAAAGATCAAAAAATACGCTCTGGAAAACGGAAAGGACCGCGTCGTCCTGACCGTCAAGAAGGACAACTTCCCCACCATCGCGGCCTACAAAAATTGGGGCTTCACAATAACCGACGCGATCGTCACCGACATTGGGGACGGCTACGTTATGGACGATTATGTCATGACTTATGTCCTCTGAAGTCCGGCTTCTGATATAATAATCCAAATGTCTTATTACAGTAAGTTATACAACCTGGTCCTGCTTCCCACGGTGGTGGTGGCTTCCCCTATCTGGCTGCCGGTGCTTTTGTCGAAGAAAAAGCACAGGGTGAATTTCTGGCAGCGCTTAGGCTTCCTGACCAAGGAACAGAAAAGGCGCCTCCCCGACAAGCCCAGGATCTGGTTCCACGCGGTCTCCGTCGGTGAGTTCAACTTGACGCTGACGCTTCTCAATGTCCTCAGGCCTATGCTGAAGGACAAGTACGGCTTCGTCGTCTCGGTCACGACCGCCACGGGCTACGAGATCGCCCAGAAGAAGCTGCCGCCGGAAGACGGGCTCATCTACTTCCCAGCGGAATTCTACTTCTCGATGGAGCACGTCATCAAAGTCGTGAACCCGGTGGCGGCCGTCGTCATGGAGACCGAGATCTGGCCGAACTTCATCTGGGGCCTGGCCAAGCGCCATGTTCCCATTCTTCTGGCCAACGGACGCCTCAGCGACAACTCTTTCCACGGCTACGGCCGGATCAAGCTTTTCGTCAGGGATGTCCTTAGAAACATCGACCGCTGCATGATGCAGACGCCGGGCGACGCCAGGCGGTTGCTGCGCTTGGGCGCCAGGGCCGAAACGGTCAGCTGCGACGGCAACATCAAGTTCGACTCGGTGGCGGCCTACGAGCCCGCGCCGCGCGACCAGGCCCTCATCGAGGAACTGGGAATGCCGGAGAATTACGAGATACTTTTGGGCGCGGCGCTGGAGAAATCCGGCCGCGAGGACGGCATGATCTTAGACGTCTTCTCGCTCATAAGAAGAGAGCACAAGGAACTCGGCCTCATCATGGTGCCCCGCCACCCGGAGCGCGGCGAAGCGATGGCGGAAGAAGTCAGAAAGAGAGGGCTTATCCCGAGAAGGCGCTCGCTTGGCGAAAAATTCACCGACCCCAAGAAGGAAGTCTTCATCGTCGATACTATCGGCGAACTGAAACGCTTCTACACTCTGAGCTCCATCGCCTACGTCGGGAAATCGATGTTCTCTCCCGGCGGCGGACAGAATATGCTGGAGCCGGTGGCTCTGGGCCGCCCGACGCTGTACGGCCCGCACACCAGAAACTTTAGGGGCATAGCGGACGTGCTGGCCCAAAGAGGCGGTTCCGAGATCGCCCAGGACGCCTGGCAGTTGAAAGAGAAGGTCTGCGAGATACTGAGCGACCACAAGCGCGCTTTCGACCTTGTCGAGAGAGGCCAGGCCTACATCCGCACCCAGCAGGGAGTAACCGCAAGGATAGCTGATGAGATTGTCAACATGCTTTAGAGTGATAAGGTCCGCCGCGAGGGAAAACCTCAATTCCTTCCGCGCGTTCCTGGCCGGCTTAAGGGGCCAGTCTTTCACTCCGGAACACGATTTCATCTACGTCAGGACTTACGACGAATGGCAGAAAGCCGCCGCCATCCTGAAGGAGAACCCTTCCGTCGCGGTCGATCTGGAAGCCAACAGTCTGCACTATTACCCGGAATCCATCTGCCTGATCCAGATCGGCTGCCCGGGCTACAACTTCATCGTCGATCCGGAGGCCGTGGGCGACGGAGAGCTCTTAAGAGACCTCTTCG
>Ga0310690_10006694_pt1 | contig 15058 bp, 5 predicted proteins | sample AusTroGonzalo_MG_2_FD_207661 | JGI IMG/M metagenome (GOLD analysis project Ga0310690, IMG submission 207661) | Bovine rumen microbial communities from tropical cattle in Woodstock, Queensland, Australia - Gonzalo_04 (v2) (version 2) | ecosystem: Host-associated > Mammals > Digestive system >...
GTAATTGAATATCGGGTGCTAATTCACCTAATCCCATTTCAGTTTGTAGAACTGGTTTTGTTTTAGGATTATATTTTATTGTAATACTATTCACTTCTTTTAAAGTGTTTAACTGGTATTTATTTGCAACAACATTAACTAAATCATTTAAATAAACATCAGGACAACCTCCAACAGTAATGGTATATGAATAAGTTTGTTCGGAATTAAATTTCTCATTATGTGTTGCATTCCAGTACGCTTCCTTCTCACCAATACCATCATTCTCTGTTTGAAGTGTACATTGTTCTTGGTATTTTAAAATTGATAAAGCGTCCTTACTTTCAACATAATAATACTGTTCAGTGTTATTCTTCTTAAAAACACATCTCGACATATTAAACATCTCATTTGCCGGATTGTAGTTAATATTCCCCCATTCCAAGATATTATTACTATCTCCTTCGGTTGCTGTAAACGAAGTTGTAGTATTATTATCTACTCTGAAATAAATTTTATCATTACAACGATGTTCGGCATACTCCATTTCACAAATATAATTAGCATCTTCTAATTGTGATTTCAACAATTCATTAACCGTCTTACCACACGCTCCCAAATCAGATGGGTCTGTGCCTCCTTCACTATTGAATGCAATACTGTACAATACCATTTTACAAGAACTATTATCTTGTGTTGCTTTATCAACAGTATACCAAGTAGTTTTTTTATCAGCGGAAGTGGTTTTAATGATTGGTGTTATAAATGAAATACTATGAAGATAAATTGTTTGGTCTGTGTGTCCGAAATAACTATATATCCTGTCTTTAAACCCAACAAAAGTTAATTTCTTTGAAGAATTATTAACCCACACTGGTTTTAAACCACTTATAGTATTATTACTAACTGCTTTCTGTGTGAAATCCATATAAACATGATATTTCTTCTTCTTATCAAAAGATATAACAATATCTAAATACGCTTGGAACGGAGCGTCCTTATTAAACCCTTCTGTAATAGTAACTTCGGTAGTTTGAGTTTTAGTAGTCTTACCAGTTGTAGTAGCTTGACTAATACGCCCCCCACTTTTATAAGCATAAATTACTTTCCCATGAAGAGAACCACTTGTATTCCTTGTATTTTTAGGGAAATCATACTCCCTGTAAGGAAAATCAACATACTTGCCACTACTATTCTGATACAATACACTACGATGGTTATCAGCTTGGCTGGTAACATATTGTACAATCTTATGATTTACTTTATACTTTTTGAGTTGCTTACTGATCCAGTCAGACCAAGCAAAGCAATCCCCAACATGGTGCTTTTCAAGATAAGCCGCAGTAGTCCCAGTGTTTAACTCATGCCTCCAACCTCTACAAGCATTTTTAATTGCTTTGAAAATATCTTCTGCGGACACTTCTGTATTTTTACCATTTGGTAAAGCGACCATGTTTCCATTATGGAGTTTATTTTGTTCGGTTTTATTGGATTTTACAGTAGAACTTGCTTTTGTTAATCGACTACTGAATCCTCCGTCCTTTTCCCAACCCGTAACACAGTCAAAATCGGAACAACAAGCGTTACATGAGATTTCAGTTTCAGATATATTCCCCCATGTTCTTTTAGAACCATGGTATGGTCCACAAGTGATACAATTGGTGTCTGCTCTTGCACTATCCCAACGCAAGACTCCTTCTTTACCACATTCTGGGCATTTGTTTTTAAAGACAGTTTTATAGATTTGGTTACCGCTGAATCCGCCACTTCTCCCTGCACTGACTTTACCGATACCCATGACATATTTCTTGTCTTGTGATACCCCACATTTTCCGAATTTTTGAGTTCCAGGAGTGGAAGTGGCAACATCAACGGTAGTGGTTTCTTTCTTTTTATGTTCAGTTTTAACATTGCCTAATCCATAGGTGATATGGAAGTTTAATCCCAATGCTTTCCCATTATCATAACTTTCGTATTGACTAATGTTTACTGGTTGTTTTGGATTGTAAAGTTTGAATACTTGTTTTTTCTTTCCACTGGCATTATTACGTAAGGTTATACTGTTTTTATTCACTTTTGTTTGCCCATTGGTGGCACTAATCTTTTTTATTTTTTTATTTTTACCAAACGTGATGTCGAAACTTTTATTATATTTTTCACCTTCAACACGATAGTTTCCATCAATATTATTATTCAAGGTACATTCATATAACGTGCAAAGGTAATCTAATACTTCTGCGTGTTTATTGAAGCTTAAACTATCAGGGTGTTCGGAAGGAGAACCATCGCCTTGCTGTAACCACAATTGAGTTAAAATATATTTATTCTCACCGTCTTTCAATCTGTCAGCACAATGAATACTTAATGTTTTACGGTCATTGTCAGGCAAAGGTGTAGAAACATAACCTCCAAACTTACGGACAATATCTCCTTCATTATTCCTGACATAGAAATTACATTCGTCCATATACTCCATATACAAACCACTACGGGTATCTTTACATTCAAAACTACTATCGTAACCAATTGTACATTTTAACTCGGTTGGTTTGCCCATCTCACTAATGGTTAATGTTGCTTCTGTAAATTGTAAGTTAGACCCTGGTTCATCATTGTTTGTACCCCAAAATTTAATAACTTTACGGATAATCGCCCCATACACGAAACAGTTATGTGGAACTGCGAACTCAAACTTATAAGAATCCGCAGCCATATTATCAAAATATAATGTTTTACGTTTTATAGCGTTATTCACTCCTTCAAACTTTAATGGGATACCACCTTCTGGTTTGCTGACAAGGTTTTTATTAGCATTACTCACTGCTTTTTCCATTGCTTTTTTAACTGCTTTTGGAGTTTTACTATTAATTTTTACAGGAGTTAATACTTCTGCTTTATGTTCCGTATGAGCAGAAGTGGAATAAAAATCATACCACCCTGTTAAATCCTTTGAAGTATTATATAAAGTATATTCTTCACCAGAATACATTTTATCATTCTGCTCATAAAGAATATCAACACGATAATTCCCAGCTTCCTTGATATTATAAGTTAAAGTAAATTCCATAGGATTAATTTTATCTTTTGATTGACAGCATTGCCACCCTCTGAAATTCACTTTGGTAGCGTTCTCACCAGTTAAGCTCCCATCTTGCACTACATATGCTTGGGTATATTCCGGATCGAAAGAAAAGATTTCAAATTTAATATACTCATCTTCATCACTGACGTATTGAGTGGTTTGGACGTGGTCTGTGAAATCTCTTTTGATATATTTTCCAGACATTATTTTTCAACTCCAATTCGCTGCTCTGTCATGTACATAAACTCATAGAATAAGTTTAATGGGTCATCAAACACTGATTCATTAGGCAAGTGTGGTGCAAGAATTGTCATTTGTGCTTTTGTTAATGTTTCTGTACGTATGTCTTCTCGGTTTGGACGTATTACTTGTAAAAATATTTCTGATTCATCATACAAGTTTATATAAGTGTTTCTTTCAAATCCGACAAGGACATTGTTTTTCTCATCGTTTGGTTTATGGTATTCTTTGTATTCGTCCTCGTTTAACTGTAAATTGTTAAAGTAGATTGGATTTTCACTGGTTACTCCAAGCATATATAATTCAAAGTAATACTGGTCTAAATCCCCACTATCATAGTTTTTATTAGTATCAGGATTTACTTTGTAGGGTATATCGAAAGTATCTTGTTTTACAGTATACTCTGTGGTAACAACCATTCTTTCACTGGTATATTCAGCAATAACATTTTTATGATAATCCAAACCATACCATTTAAAATAAATTACCGCTGGTGCAAGTCTACATTTCACCTTATTAATCGCAAAAGTAAGTGTTGTTTGAGTTGAAGGTATCCTAATCTGTGCAGGAGCAGGAATTACTGCTTTCCCATCATAATCCTCTCTTATCAATGGATACGGATAAGATTCCGCAACATCTACTTTCTGAACCGGAAATGTTACCTTATATTTAGTTATCGCAGACATTATAATAATTCTCCTGTACCTCTTATCATTCGTAACCTACTAAAACCGAACTGCCCTTCTATCGCAAAGAGTATAGTCGGTTGAGTTTGTTGAGCGAAACTCTTAATTGTTTTACCGTTTTTCTTCTGTATAGTCAGAATCCCATTATGAGTCCTTTTAATCAAAATCCCCTCATTATGTATATCTATTTCCTGTATTACTTCATGTACTTCATCTATAAAAGCCAAACGTCCTGTTGTACCAATACTTGCATTATCAAATTGTAATTTAAATGCCCCTTCGGGAACATTAAGTCTAAAAAGAGTTATCCCACTCTCCATATAAATCCTATACCTTGATGATAACTTTAATAAAATCCCTGGTTCAGTTAAACTATACTGTTTAACATCTCTTACCTCATAAGGGTCCCAGTATTGGTAATAATCTCTTATCTCCATTCTTGTGGAATTTGTTTCTCCTACTATTGCTTTCCAACATTGCTGTCCCATTCCATATCCTTTGATTGAAGCAGTTGCGTTTCCTTGCATATCCGTCAGGGCTTCTATGGAATATCGATGTTCGTCATCACTACAATTTACTTGTTCAAAAGTTACAGGTATTCCTTGCACGTTTTGATTAATATCCGCACTTAAAATACATTCTTCGTTCCTGTACAATCTTGGGGTAGACTTGGTGAGGGTGATTGAAGTAACGGTTGCGTGAGGTAATTTAATTGAATTAAGAACCACATTATTGGTATCTACAAAGTCAATAGTTCCATCTCCCATATCTTCAACTACTTCGGCAGTCAATGACGCTACTCCATTATAATTAGTAGTTCCCGACGCAATAACTCCTTCGTCAGGTCCAATATCATGAATCACTGCTTTTATATTTTTATTAAGAACCCGCAATCCTCCAAAAATACGTACTTGTACTTCAAAAGTTACTGTATCCCCAGTTACTAATGCTTGTGGAGCAGATACGACTTCTAACTTATAGCCCACACTCACTGTTTTTGATACAGTTTTTGCATTCATGAATAAACTACCACCAAACACTGCTTTAATAGTAGCTAATCTTGGTGTTAGTCCAGTGTTAAACTCCACATGAGCGTTACCAGTGGAAGAATCAATAGTAGCAGTGCCTTTTAACTCATCATCAAAGTATACTTTAATCTCTTTACCATAAGATGACGCTGGACGGTCTTCAAAGTATACATCACATGATATTGTACTGTTAATATCTGTGTAAGCAGAAGCGGTAATGTGTAATGGAATGTCTTCTTTGTTTGGATTTTCTTTGCTGTCTATGTGGATTAAATTTGACATACTTGGGCTACATTGATTGTTACCCATATATTTCACTTTGATATTATGCTCACCTTCGTAGGTAATCTGCGGTAATTCAATAACCCTTCCAGTATCTGTACTGGACCAGTCATCAATCACATTTATTACAACGTCATTATCATATACAATTAGATTAGCTTCCCCAATATCACGATACACATTCACAAAAAGTTCCTGAACATAACCGTAATCATCTTCTTCAACAATATCACGAAGTTCTATAACGGTTTTAGTGGAATGAGTATATCGCTCATCACCACGCACCATAAAAACTTGTTCTTTAATGTCTTTATCATAAACAACGCTAACTCTCGCCATTTTATTTCACAACCTTGATGGTAAATTCTTTGCGAATTGCTTTGTAATTTTTACTTCCAGCATATTTTAATTCAACAGTGTAAGTTCCAATTTGATTGAATGGAATATAGATTTTTCCACTGTCATTAGTTTTTTTAGTCTTTTTACTTCCTTTACCAATGGTATAAGTGATATTCTGATTTTTAAGAACACTTGTAACTCCATTTAACCATACGTGAAGATATTTACCTTTGTTTATCTTACCATTTGTTGCATTATAGGTGAAGTAAGGTGTTGCTTTCTCAATTTTAATATACTTCAACGCAGGTTCAATCAATCGACGGTTATGGTCTTCATCAGTTCCATCATAGAACCGTCCACCCCATTGGTAGTTTCCTGGGGTATATTTCCAATTAACAATCTCTGCGAAACCCCCTTGTGTATATGCTGTTTCTGTTGTTCCTGATGGTAATTGTAATTCCACTGGATAACCATGTAATAAGTAGCTTCCTTTGGTTAATTGCAATACAACTTTCTGCTTATCGTTATATGTGAATTTACTTGGAGCAGATACAATTTGCAGATGGTATTCTCCTGGGATCGGACGTTCTTCTTGTTGTTCTTTCTCATGAACTTCACTGTCTTGTCTTGGTTCTGGTGTGTCTACTTTGATGGTTATTTTTTCGGAAATAGCAACTCCATCATCTTCATCACCAACGTATACTGCTTGTATAGTGTATGCTCCACCTTCTTGGAACGTATAAACTAAATCGAAAGGAGAAGTAACTGTAACTTCATCTTTACCATTGATTATGTAATGTACACTTCCATCAGTAGTAGATGGTGTAACAGTAACATCTATTGCCACTTCTTCTCCTGCGATTGGGTTTGTTGATGGTGCTTCAATTGTTATTTCATGTAATGTTCCAGGGGTTACATCATCGTCATCAACATCAAAGCAAGTATAATCAATTTTAGTTCCACCTACACATTCAGGTAAGAGGTTATAGAAATTCATAAATGAATGTATTCTTGGATATTCATATGCTACTCCTTCAACTTTGTCAGATAAACAGTAATTGAAGTTTACATCGATAAATATTTCATCATTTGGATTTTTTATTCCTATGAATGGGTGTCCCCTCCATATAGTGAAAAAGGTATCTGTTCCTGCTTTAATGACAATTTTATCATCTGAATAGGTTTCAAGACTGAATTTAGTATCGCTGCTCATATGGAAGTAATGTGTTGATACCCATGATTTGCTTACAATATCCCATTTGGCAAGGTATAATCTACCGTTGAATTTGTTAAATCCTAATCTGACTAATCCGTTTTCAATATAGAAGTATGTATGACTATTATTTAAATCAAAAATACTTATTCCTTCTCTTGTAACTAAATCACAACCGCAGTGGAATTGATAATATGGTTCTATCATATATTTGAACGGTTCTTCCCCAGTTAAGTAGAATATAGTTCCTTCTTCGCTTTCTCTTGTGAATACTACTGTTTTATACGGAATTGGGAAAGGGGAAACTATTAAATTATTATAAGTCTGTGAATATTTAGTATCAAGTATAGTTTCGCTCAATCCAACATCGATATATGAAAGAACGTCTTCGGTAGTTCCATCGACATTATGATTTTCCCAGTAGCTTTCAAAAGTATAAGACTCGCTTTTTAAGAGAGTTATATCTCCAATTTCAATTTCTCTACCATTATAACCACTGTCATAGATAGTTAATGTATTACCATTCAGTATAAATTCAATAGAACTCCCATAGATAGTAGTTACATCGTATCGCTGTGGGTCGAATGTTGGAGCGATATATTGTGGGTCATATGCTTCCTCATCGTCATCGTCATCGTCTTCTACAAGGACATAATCTTGTGTTGTTTCATCATAAACGTACCTATCACCTTCATAAGTAGAGTCTGTGATAACAGTGTAAACGGGATTGCCTTGTAAATCTTCATCACGTTGATAGTAAATAGTATCTTCAACTACAACAATTTCAGTAGGTGTTTCTCCACCATCAGAAGCAATTGGGTCTGCTTCTATTTCGGTTCTTAAATCCATCTCATAATATTGAGGTTTCCAGTAATCCCCTTCGGTTTTAACACGTACAACAACATCACAAGTAGTATACTCTTCATAAAAATTAAAATTAGTATACTCATATTCCAACACTGAATTACCATCAGCGTCTTTAATACGGAACACTCTCTCCATGGTATTCTCTCTGATTTCACGAATCTTTGTGGAATACCAATCAAACCTGACCTGACTAACGTTAGACAAAGGTCTTACCGTAGAAATCATTAAATGTTGCCCTTCGTCAAGACTGAATAAGTTTTTTGCTCCGTCTTGCCCATCATCATAGATAAATCCTCCATCAGTATCAACATTGAATGAATCTAATCCAGTGGATAAGTTTCCACCTAATTCAAAAGTTTCTGCCATAATGTCAGGCATTGCGGAAGTGGTAACTTGTAATTCTTTGAAGATTTGGAATTTGGTATGTATATCGTGAGTAATGTAATCTACTTTTGCTTCGCAGTCATACCATAAAGGATTTGTTCTTTTTGCTTTAATTTCTGAAAGGACAGCCCAACCTCTGTGGTTTAATGGGTCGCCTTCAAAGCAACGCCAGTTAGCATTAATAGGAGTAGGTTTATCTAATTTAACCAAACCTTGTAATGTAGGCACTTGTGTAGGTCTCGCCTTGAATTTAAGACTAATATCTTCCTCAACAATTCCTTCCTTACCTTTATAAGTTTTATTCTTATACGATTCAGAAATACCTTTATTAGAATAAGTGCTTTCAGGGTCATAATGATGATACTCCAAAGGTACACAACCGATATAATCAATTTTTTCCCATACACTCGCTGATAAAGTACACTCATCTTCAATCATTGTACCATCAAGGTCTGCTATTCCACAATCAATCACATACGCCCCAATTTCAGTAGAAGAAGCAACTCTATGAGTTCTAATGTTAATTATAGACTGGTTTAATCTAATTTCTTCGGTTGTACGGTCAAACTCATCAAGTTTCGGAGTATTCCTAATAACATATGTTGGCGGATCAATAACATTATAATCAATATACTGTGTAACTCCGTTATCTCCTAATTTATACGTAGCATATTTTTCACCAGTAGTAAGAGGTTTAAAACAACCTTTAAACACTACGCTCACATACTTATTAGCAGGAACATGAACTTTAACATGATTATATGTAGAATAAGAATCAAGCCAAACTCCATCTGATGATTTCTCTTTATCTAACGTCCATGTAACATTTGTTAAATTATCCGAAGAACCAGTATGTTCTATTCCACCAGTGCGGGATACATCAATATAATAATCCGCAACTCCATCACTTGCTACAACTTGTGATTCAAAGAATAAACAAGAACTAACATCTTTTTGCATTGTTTCAGCATACCCTTTAACATCTCCCACATCAGCTTTGTTTGGAACAGTATATACCCAATAATCATCTTTCCTATCCTGTCCGGTGAGAGTTATCTTATCTAATCCATTCCCATAATCAAGTAATTCTAAAACTAACTTATAATGAGCATTTGGTATACATTTAACAGTCCATACTTTTGTAGGTATCACGAATGGGTCTGCAAAGTTATTTCCTGGTGTGTAATCATAGACATGAGCGTTTAATATTCTCGTGTTTGGAGGTAAGGTTAATTGAAGGTCTTTCGATGTGTTTCCACAACAACTTGCGTTACTACTATTATAATAATCAATTGAACAAGTGTAAGATTCCCCACAATTAATAAGACGTGGATTGTTTCCAGAAGTGTATTTATCAAAATAAATGTTCTCGTCAGCTAATTCATATTCGATAGTACATTTTACATATTGTATATGAACATTAACCACGTTACTTGTCATTTTTGTGGGTTCTTTCCATCTTAAATCGATTCCGAACCTACTGCTTCCACATTCAGAGATTGGATAACCTCTTTTACGGAAATCATCACCACTCATACTATATGTGTGAGTGGTCCAGCTTTGTGATAATTTTGTTTGATTGGAAGCACTATAATAATAACCACCATTCCAACCGGTATCATTAGAGATAGTGTCTTTAACACTTTTAGTTCCGTTATAGAAATTAAAACGTGCTTGTGGAGAATGAATATTAGCAGTACCCTCTATTTTCATAGGCACTTCAAACTTAATATTCCTAATATAAGCACAATCAGGAATATTAAATTGGAACTCTAATCCAGTGAAAGTCCAAGGAGTCTTTTGATAATGGATACTTTGCTTTTTTTTCATTCCTGGAACAGTCATTTTGACTGTATAATCCATATACTGTGCATATGCACTTCCACCAGGAGCTCTTGTAACATCACTTGCACATGATTTTGATTCATTGCTCCAATTGGATTTTTTAGACGCAGAAGCAAGATTGACGTTAGGTTGCCCATGTGCTGAATGAGCATAATGCACTGCATATTGTATATTAGCCATTATTATCTACCCCTCTGCATAATGAGTTCCCCAAATCAAACCTACTGTATTTAGAATAAGTGTATCGTCTTGTACTTCAAGAGCAACATTATTTATTGAATAAGCAAGGACATAACCACTTCCATTACCATAAGATACTAAAAATACTCCTTTCACATAATCAATCTGGTCGGTTAATTCATAAACAACACTTGTAGCATTAATCGAAATCGTAGCTTCCGCATTAATCCCCTGATTATATAACAAAGGACATAAACCATCACTCTCACCAAGAGTAGTGAGTATTTGAACACTATCGTTCAAAGTACCGTCCTCATCAAGACACTCTTCAATATTAGTAGGACAAGAAGTAGCAAGAACTAACTTATAATTATTAGTTACTCCGTCCATATCCGCTAAATCGAAACAGTCTTTACGGTTCATATCATACAAGAAATTATCTACTCTACGGAATTTAAAATAAGCATTATTGCCCGCCATTAGAAACACCTTCCACAATATCATAGAATACTAAATCTTTTTCAAAAGTCAATTCGGTAGTTATTTCAAGAGAATATAAATTAATACTATAACCCATGATAAATCCAGAGTCGGTTGTTAAAAATGCTCCTTTAAACTTAAACGATTCAGGATAAGTTACTCCATCAAACTCAAAAGTACAATCAGCGTTTAAAACAATGCTCTCTGTATTCCTGTTGGTTACATAAGCAAGTTCGCATTCTTGACTGATTCTCTGATTATTAGTATAAATCAACTTTCCTTCTTGATTAATACAATCAGAAAAGTTATCAGCACAATTATCATCAACAAGAACAATATAGAAACAATTAGTTCCTATATCCTCCACATCAAACTCTTTATTCCATTTTTTCATAAAATCATCAGATTTTTTAAAATCAAAAATATAAGATTGCAATTCTATACACCACTGTAATTATCTCTAAATAATCGTCTTGCCACTCTATTAGCTCCTTCCTCAATTTTACTATTCAAATCATCAATACCATAAACTGGACCTTCAACATGGATATGAACCTCATTATGATTAGTAGTTTTATTAGTTTCACCATCAGGCACACTGCTTTTCCTATTACGCTTAATACTACCTGCATAACCTTTAACTTTCGGCGAAGTGAAACCATAACCATTTTGTATAGCAGTAGCGTCAATGTTTCCTAATCCTGGAATACTTGCCCATACGTGTCCTATTCCGTCCCAAGAACCATGACCCATACCTCCACCAGTGAATCCAAATGCTCTTGCGATTGCAAGGATAATATTCGCACCGTCCCAACAATTGAAAACACCTGCTCTTAATGCTGCAACGGGATCATCACCGAAATTACTGTTAAAGTAACTGCCATAACGTGTAGCTTTAATCACGTCATAAATGTATGCTAATGCTACTTTACGATTGTTCTTAACTGGGAAGTTGCTATTTTGGAATTTACCAACGTTTAAGTAGTCATCAAGATGGAATTTGCCAAAATGAGTGTTCCAACCTTTAAATTTCTTGGAAATCTTATTAGTCCAGTTAAAGTTCCAACCCCCAGCGTAGCAGTCTTGTCCTGCTAATAAGCATTTGAAGTAGTCTTCTTTCATATCAGAGGGACTACCTTTGCTCTTTTTAGGTTTGAAATCAAACCCTCCTGCATAATGTCCTTTTGGAACACTGAAATGAGGACGTGAACGTCTACGGATACTGCCTTTACCATTCATTGGTCCAGCAGACCCTCCGATTAATTGGTCTGGGTGTCTTACTTTGTTCCAGAAATCTCCAAGATTAGTTTTTAATTTATCAATCTTTGAAGTGGTTTGACTTCGGATATGGTCGGCACTTGCGATTAATGCGTCTTGCATTCCCTTCCATGAACTTTTAATGTTTCCTATATGTCCGATGGTCGCAGATTTCATACCTGACATTGTACTGCGTGTTGTTGATAGTATATTGTTGAAACTTCCCTGAACATTTGTTTTCATTCCCTCGAATTTTGAAGAAATTTGTGTTTTTATATTATTTACGGTAGGTATAGACTCACTTAATTTAGATGCCCATTGCCCAAGGTCAGGTAATTTAATATTGCTTAAATTAAAATCAACATTAAAGTTTGAACTTAAAGCATTCGCAAGGTCAAATGCCATTTGAGGCAAGTTATTCACTGACAAAGCATTACCAATATAACCCACTTCATCTTGAATACTCCTCGCCATAATACCAGGGGAATTAATGTCATCTCCTTCCTTAAATCGATTAGCGATATGAGAACCTAAATCAAAAGAAGCATTACCTAATTCATCTTTCCTGTCGGTCAAAGAGGATTTAACGTAATCCAATTCAGCATTCATATAGGAAGACATTGGATTAACCCCATCTTTGAATTTATTAGCAACATCAGTACCCAAAGTATTTGCAGTTCCTTTAACTGATTCTGCATTTGAAGTGATACTCTCGTTTATTTTAGAGGATATGTCGCCTCCAACATTACCCAACTCACCATATCCTTCTTTAAATCCATTGACAATAGCACTACCTAATGATTTACCATTTTCCTTGATAGTAGGAATATTATTAGATAATGTTGTTGATAATTGAGAGATAGAATCTTGAACTATGGTAACCATATTAGCAAGCCCACCAACGTCAGGACCTTCTCCACCTTCACCCCCACCCAAAGAGCTAACTCTTGATTGGAAAGTGAACATATCAGAAATAATATCTTCCATCGCTTGCAGGGAACTACCTAAACTTGATTTATAATTACCACTACTTTCCCCATTATTAATAGAGTCAAGACCAACAGCATGATACAAATAATTGCCTGCTGCTGCGAATATTCCTCCTTCGGCGTATGATGTGTTCCATTGAGCATTACCAACATTACCCATTGTTGTTTTCACATTTTCAACAGCAGAGTTAATCTGACTAATCATACTTGCAGATTGGTTAATTGCGTCAAGTCTTGCGGTATCTACTTGTTCAATGTTAAACTCTTCACTATGGTTAAAATCATAAACAAAGTCTTTTAATTGTTTGATAGGTTCTTTGAATGCGTCGAAGTAACCAGTAGTTTCACCAGTAGTGTAGTCTGCTGCAACAGTAGCTCCATTAGTATTGTTTCCAGTTATTCCTAATCGTTCACCTGTGTTATTGTTTTTAAATTCTTCTGGGAGATTGTTCATTGCGTCTTTGACTTTTACCATTGCGTCGCCAACAGTTTTAACCCCATCACCGGCTAATGCTAATGCTGCAACTTTACCTTGGTCGATTGCAACAAACTCAAATTTATTAAAGTCCTGTGCAAATTGATTTAACTGTGGGATAACTCCATTGTCTTGGGTTAAACTTGTTAAATTCCCACCTAAATCAACACCAAACCATGAGGATACTACTTGTGCAATGTTCTGTGCCAATAAATTCAAATCAATGCCAGTTAAAGACACCATTGCGTCATTAACATACTTTAACGCTTCGGCAGTTAATTTAATCGCTTCTGAACCTTGCTGAACATTACTTAAATCAGAGAAATTATTACCAATCTCACCAATCGCCCATAACGGAGCTTGTAAACCGTAAATTGCTTCGGTAACTAATCCCAACCCAATAGCAATGCCAAGGAATGCTGCACCAGTCAATGCCAAACCAACCGGACCAGACTCAAAAATAGCAAGACCTAACAATATACCTGCTGCTAATACAGGAACAAACGGTAACAAGTATTGTAAAGAATCAGAAACTAACTTCATAGCTTCCACACCTTTTTGAACTTGTGATTGCATTCCCTCATACTGCCCACCTAATGCACCTAACGCCCAAATAGATGGAATAATCATGGCAATAGATTCCGCAACAAGTAACATACCCGCAGCAATACCTACTGCCGCTTTAAATGCTCCTTTCACAATAGTAGAAACTTGAACTCCAAACTTATCAAATACAACACATAAAGCAATCACTGGAACTAACAATGCAGTAACCACTGGTGCAATTACAGTTAAACCTTCAATACCTTTACGTAAATCCGGCTCCCATTGTTTATACTGCCAACCTAACTCGGTTAATGCTGCCATTGGAGCTCTTAACAATACAATTGCTTCGGTGATTAACAACATTCCAGCAGCAATACCGACAGCGGCACGTGCATATTTTTTAGCGTCTTCACCTAACTGCTCTTTAAATGGAACTTTACTCTTGGTGCTAACATCTGTATCACCAGTTATTCCACCAGTAGAGTCTTTTGGGGCTTTTTTACCTGCTTCTTCTGCTTTATCTCCCCACCATTTCCATTTTCTTCCACCAATGTCAAGTTTGTCTTTTAGTTTTCCTAAAAATTCAATGGTGTTTTTTGATCCGGTTACGAACTTACCTATTTTAGTTCCCACAAGTGCAATCGCTCCACCGAATAAACCAATCATTCCGATGTATCTTCCAGGGTCTGTGGAGAAGAAATCCATTAGAATATTACCTAAATCTCCTAATTTAGTAACTATCCAACCCAGTGTAGGTTTTAATTCTTTCCATGTTTTATTTACACTGTTCCAGAAGTTTACAAAGTGTTCATTATTCCATAAATCAATCCATAAGAGTTTTGCTTCGCTTAACAGTGCATAGAACCCACTTTTTAAATCTCCTTCATTGAATTTTTTCCATAATTTAGCGGTATTCAATGATTCTGCTTGGTATTCTCTGACGTATTTGAGTCTTTTTTCTTCATCAGCACCGGCTTCTTTCATTAAACTTACGTGTTCGTTAATATGTTGGGAAGCTTTGTATAAACGGTCATCATAGGTTTCTAATGCTTTGTTCCTTACATCAATTCCTGCTTTAATTTGATTTTCATAATCAGTCAATGGGAGGTCTTTTCTATCCGTTGCTAATTTCAATGAATCTTTTAAGCGGTCTTTTCTACGTTCTTCTATTGATTTTTGTTGTGTT
>Ga0310690_10006695_pt1 | contig 15057 bp, 12 predicted proteins | sample AusTroGonzalo_MG_2_FD_207661 | JGI IMG/M metagenome (GOLD analysis project Ga0310690, IMG submission 207661) | Bovine rumen microbial communities from tropical cattle in Woodstock, Queensland, Australia - Gonzalo_04 (v2) (version 2) | ecosystem: Host-associated > Mammals > Digestive system >...
AAGTTTCTGAAATAAAGGAGGAAAAAGAAGAAGAGAACGAGATTTTAACGGAAACTTTAGCTGGAATTTATATAAAACAAGGTAAATTTGAGAACGCAATCAAAATTATAAGGCAATTATCCTTGAAATATCCGAAAAAAAATCGTTACTTTGCAGACCAAATTCGTTTTTTGGAGAAATTGATAATAAATAACAAAAACAAATAAAAAATAAAACATGTACACTTCAATCGTAATTTTGGTTGTCCTGGCATCCGTCCTGATGTGCCTTATCGTATTGATTCAGGAATCTAAGGGTGGCGGTTTGGCAGCCGACTATTCAAACAACAATCAAATTCTGGGTGCTCCCAAAACAACAAACTTTATTGAGAAGGCAACTTGGGGCCTAGCAGCCGCAATGATTGTACTGAGCGTTATCAGCGTTGCTTTCCTGAACAATGGCAGCAGCAACGATTCTATTCTTCAGCAAAATGCTATTGAGCAGGCTGCAACCAACCCTAATAACGTTCCCGGTATGGTTCAGCCTTCAGCAGAGACTCCTGCTGAAGCTCCCGCAGAAGCACCCGCTCAGCAGTAATAATCCTACCTTATGGTAAACTGCATTCTTATAGCAGATAGCGGTTCAACCAAGACAGACTGGATTCTTACTATAGGAGAGAATAGCATTCTGGAAGTTGAGACAATGGGCATCAACCCTGTCAGAGACTCCCGGGATGCTATTTTCGATACCATAAAATACTATTTGGCAGCAAGGCTCCCCAAGGAATACATTGTCCGCGAAATATACTTCTATGGTGCCGGATGTATCAATCCTTATAAAAAGAATGTAGAAGAAGTTCTTGAGCACATATTTGGCGCCGCTTATAAAATTGATGTAGAGAGCGATTTATTAGGAGCGGCTCGAGCACTTTGCGGTAACAAGACAGGAATAGCATGTATTTTGGGAACAGGATCCAATAGTTGTCTGTATGATGGAAAGGAGATTGTCTGCAACACATCACCCTTAGGATATATCTTAGGTGATGAGGGAAGCGGAGCCTTTCTTGGAAAAACACTGGTGAGCAACGTCCTAAAGAAAATCTTCAGTCAAAAGTTACAAGACAGTTTCTTCGAGAGATTCAATCTCACTCCCTCTATTATTATTAATAAGGTATATAGGGAACCCTTGCCTAACACATTCTTAGCTTCACTGGTTCCGTTCTTGGCAGAACACAGAGAAGAACCGGAAATCCATGATATGCTTATATGGGCTTTTCGTCAGTTTTTTATCAGAAATGTGAAGGCTTACGGACATCCCGAGATGGAAATAAACTGTGTAGGAAGCATTGCTTTTTACTTTGAAAGAGAATTAACGGAAGCGGCTGCAAAAGAAGGCCTAAAAATTGGTAATATTCTTCAAAAACCGGTACTAAATATGGTCAAATACCATCGAAATGGTACAAAATTCGGCCAAAAATGTTAATTTTTGGATAAATATGTTATATAACATATACCGAAGTCTTGCATGGTGTTATCAAATGGTCTAAATTTGCAATCGTTATCCTGAAAACAATCTTTTTACCTTAAACAAAACTAATACCTAAAAGATGGAGGGCAGCTGTGAAGCCGCCCTCCATTTTATTTTATAATATAATCCGTGTTTTACTTAGTTAGCGAGTTGTTTATTTCCTCTATGTAATTCAGGATTTCCTCGCGCCCCATCTTTGCTTCCGAACTGGTAACAAAATAAGGAGGTAACTCTTCCCACTGCTTCTTGAGCTCAGTAAGATAATGCATTACATTACCCTTTAACTTAGCCTTAGAAACCTTGTCAGCCTTGGTAAATACTATGCTAAAGGGAACACCGTTCTCGCCCAGCCACTCCATAAACTCCATATCTATCTGCTGGGGCTCATGGCGCACGTCTATCAGCAAGAACAGATTGGTCATCTGCTCACGATCCAAGATGTAGGTGGTAATCATGTGCTCAAACTTCTCAGCATCCTTCTTGCTACGTTTCGCATATCCATAGCCTGGCAGGTCAACCAAATACCATTCACCGTTAATAACAAAGTGGTTGATAAGAATAGTCTTGCCAGGTGTAGCAGAAGTCTTGGCTAACTTACCCCTACCCGTAAGCATGTTAATCAGACTGGACTTCCCCACGTTACTGCGCCCGATAAAAGCATATTCGGGAAAAGTACTGTTAGGGCATTGGTCGATACGTGCACTACTTACCAGAAACTCTGCCGACTTTATTTGCATACCTAATTATATTAATGTTAGAAATTGTAATTCAAGCCAATGCTCAAGTTCTCGTTGAACATGATGTACTGACCATTCTCATTTCTGAATCTGGGAGCGCTATCATCAATGATAGGATTGAGAATCAACTTAGCAGAAATCAACTTTGTAACAACAAAATTAATCTCGTTATACCAGTCAATCTTGGTATAATGATAATTGCTCTGCCACAGCATTCTACTGTACCACGAAATCTGATCGCAAATCTTGTAGGTTGTATTCAGCGTAGCAGTAGGACCGAAGGTATGTTTGGCGTGCTTGCCCGCATCAATTCCATGAATAGTGGCAAGATCTACCCTATCCACATATTTTAGATGGTAAGCCAAAGGAGCAACATTCAATTCACCCGTAAAACGCTTCTTCTTTCCCCATTGGAAACTGTACTTCAAACCAGGACCTACAGACAAATCCATCGGAGAGAAAATCTTTGACTGAAGATTGTCTGTGTTGACATAGTAATTAGGAAGCACCTGAGTTTCCATTATTACCTGACAAGAGTAATATAGCGTCTTATATGCCTTATAACCGAAGTTGGTTGTGTATCTCAACTTATTAACCGTTGGACGGAAGGACCTTTTACTGTCGCTTGGAGCAGTCTGAGCACCAACCTGCAGCTCTAAGGTGTTATTCCATTCTATCTTGCGCTGGTTATTATAATTAGCCTTTAACGTCAGATAAAAGTTGCCTGTAAAATTATCTTCACCACCTTAGTGCCAGTTGGAAGAGAAATGACTCTGAGAGAACTGAAAAGAAGTATTACCATTGAATTTCCAGAAATTAGGACGACGTGTAATCACCTGAAAATTTCCGTCCAAAGTAGGAGAAAGGCTGGCTTCACTTACCTTCTCAGAGAGTTTTTCCTTAACATTAATCTTCTCGTTGATATCATCTCTGAACTGGCCCTGACTCTTGACGTTTTCTTCCGTCTGCTGTACCAACTGCGGATTCTTGGCATATAGCTTTGCTAACATCTGGTTGATAAAATACAGAGTCTGAAGTTGTCTGTCAGCGTACGTAGAATCTGTATTACTCATCATCTGATGCAGAGGAGAAGAATATAGTGTGGGAGCAGAAAGAATCTGATAGTAGTAAGCGTTAGGTGCTGGATAAGAAATTATAGGACCTACCGAGTCACGTTTCTCTGCCAATCTTTGTAACTTCTGCAAGTAGCCGCTAATAATAGAAAATGTATCTACTTTTACCTCAATATCTCTGGATTTTCTTTCTTGTGCATTAGAGCCAAGAAAAGCACCGCAAACAAAGAAAAATATTACTAATGACCTCATTCTTTCTAATTTTGCGCAAAGATAGCTATTTTAGGAACAAAACAAATAAGGATTCGGTTTTTTTTTGTATTTTTGCACGCCAAATAATGTATATTTTACGAAATTTCAACAATTATAACATATGGATAAAAATACTATTACAGGTATCATTCTGATGGCCGTGGTTGTTATTGGTTTTAGCTGGTACAGCCAACCATCTGAGGAAGAACGTCGTTTAATGGCACAGCAGGATAGCATTGCTGCCGTAGAGAAACAGAATGCTGAAAAGGCTACCCAAGAGCAGAAACAGAAAGTTGCAGAAGCAAAAGCAGAACAGGCTGCAGACAGCACCACCCTATTCTTTGCACAGCGTCAGGGACAGGAGCAGGAGGTTGTTCTCAAGAACAACAAGGTTAAGGTTACCCTGAGCACCTTAGGCGGAACTATCCAGAACGCAGAAATTATCGGTTACAAGAGTCGTAATCACGAAGGCGATGTTATGCTTATGACACGCAAGGACGCCCAGATGACATTCTCACTGGCTGGCAAGCAGGAGAATATCATCAGTAGCGACCTTTTCTTTACTCCTACAGAGCAGACAGACAGCAGTGTCGTAATGGTTGCTGAGCAGGATGGCAAACAGCTCTGCATCAGTTATCAGTTGCTACCCAATTCCTATATGGTAAATATGCAGTTGCAGGCCAAAGGTTTGAGCGGTTTCTTTGCTCCCGACATGAAGACCTTGGATATCAGTTGGACCGACCGTATCATGCAACAGGAGAAAGGATACGATTTCGAGAACCGATACAGCAGCCTTACTTATATGCGCAAGGATGACGGAACAAAGAAGTTGAGCGAGACCAGCAATGATACTGAAGACCCCGAGGAAGCCCTTAGTTGGGTTGCTTTCAGAAACCAGTTCTTCAGTGCTGTGCTCATTGCTCCTCAGGACTTTACAAATGCTCACCTTTCCAGCACACAGGAAACAGAAAAGAAGAACGGCTACCTGAAGACCTACGAGGCTGAGATGAAAACCTTTTTTGACCCCTCTGGCAGTAAGCCCACAGAACTGCAAATGTATCTGGGCCCCAACGAGTTCCATACCCTTAAAGCTCACAACAAACTCAGCAAGACAGAAAAAAATCCCGAATTGGAAGACATCGTTTACTTGGGCTGGTTCGTTTTCCGTCTGATCAACCGCTGGCTTATCATGCCCCTCTTCCACTGGCTTTCAAGCTTTGGTATGAACATGGGTCTTGTACTGATGCTGCTAACCGTTATCGTTAAGCTGTTGGTTTATCCTTCTAACAAGAAAAGCTACATGAGCAGCGCTAAGATGCGTGTACTCAAGCCACAGGTGGATGCCATCAGCGCCAAATATCCCAAACAGGAAGATGCCATGAGGAGACAGCAGGAGACCATGCAGTTCTATAGCCAGTACGGCGTAAGCCCCATGGGCGGCTGCTTGCCTATGCTCCTTCAGATGCCCATCTGGTTTGCCCTCTTCACCTTCGTTCCCAGCGCTATCGAACTACGCGGAGAGAGTTTCCTCTGGGCCGATGATCTTAGTGCATACGACGATATTATACGTTGGAGCTCAGACCTCTGGCTCATTGGCGACCACCTGAGCCTCTTTAGCGTTATTTACCTTATTACCGGTGCCATCAGCACTTGGATTGGCATGCGTACACAACAGAGCCAGATGAGCGGTGAAATGGCCCAGCAGATGAAGATGATGCGATACATGTCATACATCATGCCTCTAATGTTCTTCTTCCTGTTCAACAACTACAGCAGCGGCCTTTGCTTCTACTTCGTGGTATCAAGCATCGCTACCATCCTTATCACATGGTATCTGCGTTTGACCACCGATGATGCTAAATTGCTGGCCAAGTTGGAGGCTTATCGTGAACAGCATAAGAACGACCCTAAGAAGGTAAGCAATTTGGCTGCCCGTCTGGAAGCCCTGCAGAAGATGCAGGCAGAGCAGCAGGCTGCCCGTAAGAAATAAAAGCCATGACAAAGAATTTGTTGACAATCGCAGCCGCTGCAATTCTATGTGCAGCATGCAGCACACAAAAAGAGAATGACAAGGTGAATATCCAGAAGCAAACCGTACAGTTGGAGAGCGACCAGATGACTCCCGAGGCACTCTGGGCGATGAGCCGTATCGGTGGCTATCAAGCTTCGCCCAACGGAAAGCACATCGTTTTCCAGATGGGTTACTATAGCGTGCAGGAAAACAAGAGCCATCAGGTACTCTGGATGATGAATGCTGACGGTACAGAACAGAAACAACTCACCACAGAAGCCGACAACGAGACAGATGCCCAGTGGCTGGATGACGAGACCATCGCTTTCCTGAAAGGTGGAGAGGTATGGAAGATGAACCTAGACGGTTCTGCTCGCAAACAGTTGTCTGAGATAGAAGGTAAGGTTGAGGGCTTCCAGTTCTCACCAGACCGCAAGAAGGTTATTATACTCAAGAGTATCGACTTCAACGAGATTATCCAGAAGAACCCAGAGGACCTTCCTAAGGCTACAGGTCGCGTGATAACAGACCTCATGTACCGTCATTGGGATCACTACGTAGAGAGCATCCAGCATCCCTTTGTCTTCTCCGTAAATGATGATTTTGCCATCGCAGAAGAAGGTCTGGATATTTTGGAAGGTATGCCCTTCGAGTGCCCCATGGAACCCTTCGGAGGTATGGAGCAGTTGGCATGGAGCACAGATTCCAAGAAGATTGCATACACCTGCCGTATGAAGATGGGGCTGGAATATAGCATCTCTACCGATTCAGACATCTACCTCTATGACCTTGAGGCCGAAGAGGGAACTGTAGATAAGAACCATAACCTCTGCAAGGAAGGTGTTGACCTACCAGTCTCAGATCCCACCAAGACGATGAAGACACAGCTCATCAACACTATCGGCAAAGAGACGGGTAACGACTATAACGTTGGTTACGACACGAATCCAAAATTCTCACCCGATGGTCGATATGTGGCTTGGCTCTCTATGGAGCGCGACGGTTATGAAAGTGACCGCAACCGCCTCTGTATCTACGACCTTCAGGAGAATACCAAGACCTACGTTACAGAGTCTTTCGACTCCAGCGTGGACGACTACTGCTGGGCTCCCGATTCGCGTACCATATATTATATAGGCGTTTGGCACGCTACAGAGAACATGTACCAGACCAACCTGAAGGGAGAAGTTAAACAACTTACCAACGATTGGGCCGACTTTGGTTCCTTGCAGATGCTGAATGAGAAGACTGTATTGGCAGAGCGTCATAGCATCACAGCACCTGCCGATCTTTATACCGTTGTTCCCGGCGACACCATTGCCGATACCAAAGTAACACAGATTACAGAGGTTAATAAGGAAATCCTCGACCAACTGGCAAAGCCCAGTATCGAACAGCGTTGGGTGAAGACTACTGATGGTTTGGATATGCTCTATTGGGTTATCCAGCCACCTCACTTCGACCCCAACAAGAAATACCCCACCCTGCTCTTCTGCGAAGGCGGTCCTCAGAGCGCAGTTTCTCAGTTCTGGAGCTACCGTTGGAACTTCATGATTATGGCCTCGCAAGGCTACGTCGTCATAGCTCCCAACCGCAGAGGCGTGCCAGGCTTCGGACAGGAATGGCTGGAGGAAATCTCTGGTGACTGGACAGGTCAATGTATGAATGATTATCTCAGCGCCATCGATGATGCAGCCGCGAACCTTCCTTACGTCGATAAAGACCGCATGGGTGCCGTAGGTGCCAGCTTCGGTGGTTTCTCTGTTTACTATCTAGCTGGACATCACGACAAGCGCTTCAAGTGCTTCATTGCCCACGACGGCGCCTTCAACCTTGAGGCTATGTACACCGAGACAGAAGAAAACTGGTTCTCCAACTGGGAGTATGACGATGCATACTGGAACAAGGATCAGACAGCACGTGCTAAGAAGACCTACGAGAACAGCCCCCATCGCTTTGTAGATAAATGGGACACCCCCATCCTCTGCATTCATGGCGAGAAAGACTACCGCATCAACGCCACTCAGGGAATGAGCGCCTTTAATGCTGCCCGCATGCGAGGTATCGAGGCAGAACTGCTTATCTTCCCCGATGAGAATCATTGGGTACTGAAGCCCCAGAATGGCATCCTCTGGCAGCGTACCTTCTTTGCCTGGTTGGATAAGTGGTTGAAGCCAGATGAAAAATAAAAATAGGCTCCATAAGACCTATTAACCCCATTAGACCCATAAATAATAAGCTATGAATACAATTCAGAAAACTCTTCGCGACAGCGCCGCTATGCGTTGGACCGCCTTGCTGCTCTTGGCATTGGCCATGTTCTGCAGCTACATCTTCATGGACATTCTCTCACCCATCAAGGACCTCATGCAGGAGACCCGCGGATGGGACAGCGCAGCATTCGGACGTATGCAGGGCGCCGAGGTATTCCTGAACGTTTACGTCTTCTTCCTCATCTTTGCCGGTATCATTTTGGACAAGATGGGCGTACGCTTCACAGCCGTACTCTCCGGATTTGTAATGCTGGTGGGCGGTCTGATTAAGTACTATGCCGTTAGCGATGCCTTTGTAGGTACAGGCTTGGAGGCATGGTTTACCAACAATCTCAATTGGAATGGCGACCTGCCTATCATCGGTGCCATATTGCCCTTCTGCGACGGCATGCCTGCCTCTGCTAAGCTGGCAGCTTGCGGCTTCATGATTTTCGGTAGCGGTGTAGAAATGGCTGGTATTACGGTCAGTCGTGGTATTGTCAAGTGGTTCAAGGGTCGCGAGACTGCTTTGGCTATGGGGTCAGAGATGGCACTCGCTCGTCTGGGCGTAGCTACCTGTATGATTTTCTCCCCCTATTTTGCCAAGTTGGGCGGTCAAGTCAGCGTCAGCCGCTCCGTAGCCTTTGGCGTAGTACTCTTGTGCATTGCTCTCATCATGACCATCGTTTACTTCTTCATGGATAAGAAGCTGGATGCTCAGACAGGCGAGGCCGAAGAGAAGGACGACCCCTTCAAGATTGCCGACCTGGGCAAGATATTCACCAGCCTTGGCTTCTGGCTCGTAGCCCTGTTGTGCGTACTCTACTACAGCGCCATCTTCCCCTTCCAGAAGTATGCTGTAAATATGCTGCAATGCAACCTCACCCTTAATCCCGCCGAGGAAGGTACTTTCTGGGCCGATAGCTCTGTAACTATCGTACAGTACATCATCATGCTGGTGGTAGCCATCTGCGCCTTTGCCAGCAACTTCTCCAAGAAGAAAAACCTGAAGTACGGTCTGATGACCTTTGCTGCCATCACCTTGGTAGTTTACTGCTATATGGGATACATGCGCGGTACAGCCGAGACCATCTTTGCTGTATTCCCCCTGTTGGCCGTTGCCATCACCCCCATCCTTGGTTCCTACGTAGATCATAAGGGTAAGGCTGCTTCCATGCTGATGCTGGGTAGCATTCTGCTGGTTATCTGCCACCTCACCTTCGCCTTCATCCTGCCCGCCTTCGAGGGCAATGCCGTAGGCGGAACTGTTGTAGCTTACGTAACCATCCTTGTTTTGGGTGCTAGCTTCTCACTCGTCCCTGCAGCCTTGTGGCCTTCTGTTCCAAAATTGGTAGATGAGAAGATTATCGGTTCAGCCTACGCTGCCATCTTCTGGATTCAGAACATTGGCCTCGGACTCTTCCCTGCCCTTATTGGTATGGTACTGAACAACACAAATCCCGAGGGAACAGCAGCTCATGAGCTCAACTACACTTGGGCACTTGTTATGTTGGCAGCATTAGGTATTGCAGCCCTGCTTATTTCTGTTTATCTGAAAGCCGTTGACAAGAAGAAAGGATATGGTCTGGAGGAGCCAAACATCAAAGAATAAAGTGATAGCAAAATCCCGCCTTTAGTTGTCATAATGGCGGAATAAATTGACAATAATTCGCTTTGTAATGTTAATTTGAGTTAAATTGCATTACAAAGCGAACATTTTTATGTCGAAAACTTGCAAGGTATTCAAAATCGCCTTACCTTTGCACTGTGTGTTTTTCATAGTATTAGATTTAAGGTTAACAAAGGTTGGGCTACAGCGGTAGCCCTTTTTTTTGTCTTTATGCGAAACACCCTATTACAACTCCGTATGATCTACTATCTGACCGTCAAATAAGTTGATGATACGATCGGCATAACTGGCGTTGTGCTGCGAATGCGTAACCATAACGATAGTGGTGCCCTGCTCGTGAAGTTGGAGAAGAAGGTCCATCACCTCCTTACTATTCTTAGAGTCCAAATTACCCGTTGGCTCATCGGCAAGGATAATCTTGGGATTGGAAACTACGGCACGGGCTACGGCTACACGCTGCTGCTGACCGCCTGAGAGCTGACAAGGGAAATGCCCACGACGGTGCGACATAGCCATACGGTCCAAAATCTCCGTCACACGCATCCTGCGCTCCTTAGCCGGCACACCCATATAGAGCAATGGCAACTCTATGTTCTCATAGACATTCAGATCGTCTATCAGATTAAAGCTTTGGAAAACAAATCCTATGGTGCCCTTGCGGATGTTTGTTCGTTCGCGTTCGCTCAGTTGGCTTACATCCTTGCCATCAAGCATGTAAGTGCCATCTGTAGGTGTGTCCAGCAGACCCATTATATTCAATAAGGTAGTCTTGCCACAACCAGATGGGCCCATGATGCTGACAAACTCGCCATCCTTAACTTCTAGGCTTACTTCGCGCAAAGCCCAGGTATCAATCTCTTCCGTACGGAAAACTTTCTTAATGTTCTGTAAAGTTATCATAATGTTTATTTTTTTGTAGTTATCATTTCGTTTAATAGTTGAAGAAGTTATTCTCTATTCATTATCTTTGCAGGATTAATTTTCGATACTTTGTAAATCTTGAATCCTACGGTCAGTAGGGTGACGAGGGCAACGAATAGGATGGCATACAGATGAGGTACGACGAAATCACAGAAGCTACCATTATACAAATTAGCCATAGCAACGTAAAAGACAAGAACGATGAATGAAGATATAATGCCGCTGATAGCCATATGTATGACATACTGTTTGCCAAAGAGCCACATAATCTGACTCATACCGGCACCATTCGCCTTGCGGATTGCAACCTCCCTCAGTCTGCCTCTCGTATCAAGCGAAACGGAGGAGTAGAGTGTCAGCACCATACACAGCAGGGATACGATAAATATCACCACCAGAATGTATAACACCAACACCACCATATACGCTTTGTGATAGCATTTCACAGCCAGATTATCAATAGGAGCATCGACCATGGTGTAGATACCCAGGTTATGGTAGAGGTCTGCAAGTTCCATAACGGCGTCCTCGTACTCATCTGGCTTAGCTTTAAATATGATGTTGTGCTTCAATATTCTGTTCTTAAAAGCATCACCCAAATATTCCCACGCATGATATCGCAAATCCCTGTGCTGCAAGAAGAAAGCCGTGTCGCAGACATAGATGGCCTCTGGAAGAGGTGCATAATCCCATGTAAATCTCATAAGCGGCTTACACCAAACGTATCCCAGTTTTTTTAGTTTATCCCCATTCGGCATACCCTGATATACAGGAACCAATCCTTCGCTCTCACATTGCTTATCAGTGGCAGAAGGAATAAGTTTTAGGTCTAACAAATCAAAGAAATGCTTGTCCGTAAGCACAACCTGACGCTCTTGGTGACGCTGTCCGTTCTCATCCCACTTGACATTATCGGCCTCCTCTCCCTCCTTAAGATTACGGCTATAGCAAATTGAAGCAAAATGAGTAACTCCCTCTAAATGCTGTAGGTGCTGCAAGGTGTCCAAGAATTTAGGAGACCACTGTTCATTATTTGTTATCATGCAGTCGTCCCATCCTTCCTTAAAATCCTCTTCAAAATTAAATTCCCGCATAACTTTTTCTGCACGTGCATGCTTTTCCGAAGGGGAGGTTTTTTGATACACATAGATGACAGACATAGGGATATCGACAAGGAACAGGCATACTACCATCTGAAGTACAATAAGCAGACTATAGCTCCGAGTCAGCTTACGCTGGCTCCTTCCCACCACCTCGCTTAGCGGCTTGGTAACTACCTTACGAACAGATAATGCGGCAATAATACTCGTAACAACAAATACCCCCAAGCATAACCAAAGTTCTGTGGCACATATCCTCGGCAAGTCTATTGCCACAAATCCATCCGGGTTCATGTAATGCAGAACGGGGCCAAAACCATCGGCCAGCAAATAGGTAAGCAGCAAGGTAAGCGGGGTAACAAAGAAGAAAATGATTGCCACCTCCCATATCAACATCCCAAAGAGCTGCCCCCATCGTGCACCCATACACTGCCGCAGTCCTATCTCGCGCTGACGAAGACGGAAAAGTTGAATCTGCATTTTCAGAAAACCGAACAAGCCGATGAGCAAGACACTACCGCCTAAGAGTAACAATGAACCTATACTCCGCACAGACCTGCTCGATTCTTGCTTAAAGATCCTCACTTCGTATTTGGGAAGTATCTTTTGCAATTCCCTCTTCAGATTAGCATCAGTTTTTCCTTTCGCCAAAATGATGTCAAGCTCTATCATTCCGCAAGGTCCTTCCCATGAATGAGTGGACTCCTTAAGAAGGTCTGTGACTACAAACATATGATCTTCACTAAACATCCAGTCGCCCATATCCACAACGTCAATGACAACATTACGTGTAGAATCACTACAAGGGTGCGAATATGGAGAGCTCCAATCTATTGTAAAGCCTACAGGATTTACCTCCTGACCAAAAGTGCGTGCCCACATGCCCTTGGTCATAATCATATCGCCGGTCTTCAATACAGGAATGCGTTTGCCCGTTATGGCTGACCGCAGTCCCAGATAGTGCAGGTGTTCCGGACCAATCCACCTCCAGTCTGTTTTAACGTGGTGGTATCGTTTGACGTCAGGATTGAAAAAACTGGTAACTGTATTTGTAGCCGACACGTTGATGTCTATGAAGTCAATACTAGACAGGTGACTGTTAGCTATGCGCTGTAAAAGGTCAGGCCTAACAATTAATATGCTATTCTTCTGAAAGAATTGTACCTTAACCCGGCGGCTATCCCCTGCTTTCTGCGTAGCATCCTGCCATTGTCTGTACGTAAAGATAAATGTCATGCTGAAGCATACCATTCCAACAGCTAGGCAAAGCACCGATATGGTGTTCTGTACCTTGTACTTCATGAGATTGCGCCAGGCAATCCTGATGTTGTGCATTTTTAATTCATAATTCATAATTCACAATTTATAATTTTCAACTTTCAATTCAGAAATGTTTTTCTGATGCAAAGGTAAAGTAATTTTCAACTTTCAATTTTCAATTTTCAATTCAGAAGTGCACTTTGTCCAAACATTATACACATTTGTGTCCAATTATTTGACACTTTAGAACCTTTCGCCTTCTCGTAAAGAAATAATTTTCAACTTTCAATTTTCAATTTTCAATTAAAGCATTACTTTTGTAGCATGAAACACGGAACCATACTTGTTATAGACGACAACCCTGCCATTCTTACGGCTGTAAAGATTTGCTTGGCTTGCACGTTTGAACGTATTGTCACCCTCGACTCTCCTGAGAAAGCACTCGTGACCATTGCGCAGGAGAATCCTACGGTCATTTTGCTGGACATGAACTTCTCACTTGGTGTGAACTCTGGTCAGGAGGGTATGATGTGGCTCTCCGTCATTCATCGCAAGCACCCCGATATCCCCATCGTACTTATCACAGCCTATGCCGATGTTAAGTTAGCGGTACGCGCGCTAAAGAACGGCGCTGCCGACTTTGTGACCAAACCCTGGGATAACGACGAACTGATCCGTGTGCTGAAAGATGCCATAGATAAGGCAGGCGAGATTATTCCCCTGGATCAATTGGAAACGGAACACGTGCGCAAAGTCCTGAACAAATGCGATGGCAATATGAAAAAGGCTGCCGACCTTCTGGGCATCAGCAGACAGACATTATATAACAAGGTGAAAAGTGAAAAATGAAGAATGAAGAGTGAAGAATTTGCTACCGCCATTATTATAATCTTTCTTGTCGCTGTCGCTATAGTTGCTGTGTACTATTGGTATCGGCACCAACGTCTGCTTAGGGAGCGGGCTGAGATTATGCGTGATGCTATCAGGCACCGCGATTTCTCGTTCCGACTGCCTACGCGAGGGCTGTTCTTTGGTGAAAAGGCGCTACAGGAGACGCTGAACGATATGGGGCAGGAAATAGAAAAACAGGTGGCACATAGCGAAGTGGAATCGTGGCAACGACTGACACGTGTGCTGACACACGAGATTATGAACGCCACCACTCCTATCCAGAGTATCAGTCAGGCATATCTGAAAAATCCTAATATCAAAGGCTCGCCCTACGAGGAGGGCATCCAGGCTATTCATGATACCAGCGCAGGATTAGCCGCTTTTGTGGACAGCTATCGCAAACTTACTCAGTTGCAAGAACCTGTGATAGCAGATATAAATATGTTAGGGTTCTGCAAGCAGATAGCTACGCTCTACCCCGATTTGGAATGGAATATAGATATCCCTGCCGACCTTATTCTGCAAGCCGATGAAAACCTTCTACGTCAAGTCTTCATAAATCTGACAAAAAACGCCATAGAAGCAGATGCAAGAACCATAGGCATAAAAGCCCCCTCCACCTCCCCCTTTGGGGGAGTGTTGAATATCTCCAACGATGGTCATGTAATCCCTTTGGATGTAGCACAGGAGATATTTATCCCCTTCTTTACCACCAAGCAGACGGGAACAGGTATCGGCCTCTCCCTTTCCCGTCAGATCTTGATGAAGCAAGGCATGACAATAAATCTTGCAGAGAATCCCCTACGAGGCTATAACGTTACCTTCGTTATCGAAAAAAGCTGAAAAAAAGCCTTTTCTCCTTTGGGAAAAAAGGTTTTGTGTCGTGTATTAGACTGTTTTATCTCTTAGCCTTAGTTCGTAGCCAAGATGGAGTAGTCTATGCCATCGCATTGGATGGAGGTGCATTGACCTGGCTGATAGTCGGACTCCCTTGGTGCCGATTCCGCTGTTTGCTGGGTGGAAAGAGCTTTGTAAACCACCTTCTCCTTTTCCACCACCTGCGTCAAATAAAGCGTATCACGTACCGATTCTATAACGCGAATGGTGTCCGTGGTTTGTGCAAGTGGTGTATTTGGCTCACTTTGCATAAACAAAGGCAAGGACATACCAAAGATGAGGCCTACCACAGCTGCAGCGGGTGTGGCTACCCACCCCCAATAGGTGCGCTTCTGCTGCATAGGATTCTGGGGTACGTGTAAGCCTTTGTTTTCTTGCTTAGCAAGGCGCTGAGCCGATGCGTGGAGTTTATCTTCGAACTGTATCATGATAGTTGAGTTTTTGTTTTAACGATTGGGTTAGTATATGTAGTCGGGACTTTACCGTTCCCTCTGGAAGCGCCATCACGACGGCTATCTGAGGAATGG